>Ga0315550_1000983_pt1 | contig 17606 bp, 12 predicted proteins | sample SalMarSW160190MG_2_FD_203100 | JGI IMG/M metagenome (GOLD analysis project Ga0315550, IMG submission 203100) | Salt marsh sediment microbial communities from the Plum Island Ecosystem LTER, Massachusetts, United States - Salt Marsh Sediment SW1601-90 ... | reverse complement strand
GATCCGATGAAACCAGTGGCTCTTCACTATATTCTAGGACGCCTTTCAGTTTTCCTTCGGCTGCCTTCTTGAAAGCTGCGTTGACTTCATCTTTTGTAGTTTCTTTTTTCAGTACCGCCACCAAGTCAACTATGGAAACGTCGGGTATTGGAACACGCATAGCCATGCCATTCAGTTTTCCATTAAGCATGGGAAGGGCTAAACCAACTGCTTTTGCTGCGCCTGTTGTTGTCGGAATCATGTTGAAGGCTGCTGATCTGGCTCGTCTCAGGTCACTGTGCTGCATGTCAAGAAGTCTCTGGTCATTGGTTACAGCGTGAATTGTAGTCATGAGACCTTTTTCGACTCCGAAGGTATCATTGAGAACTTTTGCCGTTGGCGCCAAACAGTTAGTAGTGCATGAAGCCAACGAGATTATGTTATGCTTTTTCGGATCATACAGGTCATCATTTACTCCATAAACCACGGTTAGGTCAGCGCTGGTTGCGGGACTCATCGGAGCGGAGACAAGAACCTTCTTTGCCCCGGCTTCCAAGTGTTTTGCGGCTGCGTCTCTTGTTCTGAATCTTCCTGTTGATTCAACTGCTACATATACGCCCATTTCTTTCCATGGTAGTTTCGCGGGGTCTGGTTGTGCCAAAATTTTCAGCTCTTTGCCGTCAACTATGAGAGACGTACCTTTGACTTTTACGTCGAAGGGGAATTTGCCGTGGACCGTGTCGTTTTTCAGCATGTGCGCTAGAGTTTTGGCGTCGGTTAGGTCGTTTACTGCTACAAAGTTTATGTCTGCATCTGTTTCAAGGGCTGCTCGGTAAAGGAGCCTCCCAATTCTTCCAAATCCATTTATTGCTGCATTCACCATTCTATATCACCTTTATTCTGGGTTGCAACTGTAAGGAGTTTTATAATATTAACTTTATTGCATTCTTTAACAGTAAGAAAAAAGAAACGTGGCGGGCGCCAAAAAAACCCGCGAATGCTTGCTGCTATGCGATTTTTTCGAGAACCGTATCTGCCTTTATCTTGTGGCTTCTAAGCGCCAACTCCTCAGGGTCTACACCCAGAGCCAAAGCAATAAGTTCCGAATAGTGAAGAATCGGCATGTCATAGACTTCGCTGAACTTCGATTTCACTTGAAGCTGCCCTATATCCAAGGCAACGAAACAGAAGGGACAAAGAGTGCTGATGCAGTCAGCGCCTGCCTTGGTTGTTTTCACTAGTTTATCTCTGGCGAGGCTAAGAGCGGTATCGTCAGAGATGCCTTTCAGCAGACCTCCGCAGCACTTCAGCTTGTCTCGGTACTCAACGCTTTCTGCGCCCAGAGCCTCCAACAGGTTTTCGAAGATTGTTGGTCGCTCAGGGTCGTCTAACTGTAGCAGTTTGCTGGGTCTGAGGGAGTGGCAACCATAGAATGGGGCTACTTTCAGGCTGCTTAACGGCTTAACGACTTTTTCTTTGATTTTTTCAAGCCCAATATCATCCATCAAAACCTGAAGGAAATGCTTCACTTCGATGGTGCCCTTGAACTCTTTACCGACTTCAGCTAGGATTTCGTTAATGTGTGCCTTCAGTTTCTTGTCTTTCTTGAGAGCCGCGTTAGCCATCGCAAGAGACTCGAAACAGCCGTTACACAACGCAACAATGTCCAATCCAGCTTCTTCAGCCAAGCAGATGTTGTAGGCTGCTACGGCTTGGCTGCTTTCCAGATTTATCGACTGGATGGGCGGAGGACAGCAGCAGGTAAAGTTATCCAAGTCTACAAGCTTGACTCCTAGCTTAGCAAGAGTTTTTCGTGCTGACAGTTCATAGTTTGGTTGACGTGCAGGTATGGTGCATCCGAGAAATATGGCATAGCTTTTCATTTTGTCGCCTCCGTCTTTTCTGGTTTAGTGAAGCCTGTTGCGGAGAGAATCTTGTTGAGTGCCTCTACCCCCACAGGTTTGAGGGGCGGTAAACCATATTCTTCGCGTTTCTTTTCCACGAACTTGGAAATCTGAACAATCCGTCCCTCAGCAATGAGAGCCGATGCGAAGTCGGAATATATGTTTGGGGAGTGCCCCGCTTCCAATGCGATGTTCCTCAGAGCGTAGATTAAGTCGGCGATCTCAACGTTTTGGGGGCACCTTTCTTGGCAGTTGAAGCATGAGCAGCACAGCCATATGGCGTCTCCGGAGAGCACCTCTTCCTTCTCGCCTAAGAGGGACAGCTTAATGATTTCTCGGGGATTAAAGCTGGAATCAAGTCTGGCTACTGGACAGCTGCTGGCGCAGGTTCCACACTGGTAGCATGAGGTCAAGGTTTCGCCGCCATGACGGCTAGTAACCTCATCAGAGAAGCTCATGTTTGCAGTTTTTTTCGCATGATGTGTCATCGTAATTCGCCTCCTTCAGGAACCACCCATTAGTTTCAGTGGACCAAGCTTAGTTACACGTTCAGTCATCATCTGTGCAGCCTCCGCGAACTGGTTGCCTTCAATGAACACCATCTTGAACATCTCTAGCCTTTCCGGCTCTATCCCGTATTCCTTCAGCAGCACCTTGGCAAGATCCATCTTCTTCTCAGCCTGGTCACTGCCAACCTCGTAGTGGCAGCCGTCAGTCTTGCATCCCACGACCATAACGCCTTGGGCGCCAGCTTTGAAGGCTTCAAAAATCTGGTTAACTCGCACTATTCCAGCGCACGGAACCTTCATAACCCTCACGTTGGCGGGATACTGCATCTTAGCCATACCCGCAGAGTCAACAGCAGTGTGTCCGCACTCTTGGCAGCAGATGGCTAGAACCAGAGGCTTCGATGTTCCATTCACGGACATGAGAGCCTTCATCTGGGCTTCCATCTGGTTTGGTCTCGAGTTCCTAAGTTCTATAGCGTTCAGTGGGCAGGTTCCCACACAGACGCCACATCCCTCACAGAGAAGGTCGTTAACGCGGGCAACAAAGTGGTCTTCAGTTGTGGGCTCCAAACTGATGGCGCCATAGGGACAGGTTACTGGACAGAATTCGCAGTCGCCACAGTAATCTTCGTTGATTACGGCGGTTCTTTGGTCCTTGACTATTTTGCCGCTGGTCAAGAACTTCGTAGCTTTCATAGCTGCCGAGTGAGCATGCAGAGAAGCTGTTGGCGCATCCTTCGGGAAGGTTGCTCCTCCACAGAGGAAAATTCCCCTCTGTTTAGTTTCGGTTGGTCTAAGTTTAGCGTTGTATTCCTTGAAGAAACCATCCGCTTCCAAATCAAGACCCAGAATCTCGGCAAGTTCCGCAGTTCCTTCAGCAGGCACCATTGCAGTAGCCAAAACAACCAAGTCAGCTTCCAAGTCCAAGAATCGTTTGAGAAGCGCATCCTCAACATCGACAATCAACTTGCCTTTCTCTTCGTCAGCATAGATTTCAGTTGGGCGCCCCTTAACGAACTTTATGCCCATCTCTCTAGCTCTTTCATAGTAGTACTCATGCTCTCTTCCAGTAGTTCGTATGTCAATATAGCAAATGGAAACTTCTGTGTCGGGATTAGCCTCTTTAATCAAAGACGCGTTTTTCAAGGAAATCATACAGCAGATGCCTGAACAATAAGGATTGTATCGTTTGTCTCGCGAACCCGCACATTGAATAAAAACGATTTTCTTGGCGGGCTTGCCGTCTGAAGGTCGAACAATAGCGCCGCCTGTTGGACCGAAACCGTCAATCATCCTAGCCAATTCAAGGTTGGTGATGACGTCTGGGTAATCGTCGTAATGATACTCTTTTATGGCGCTGGAATCGAATTCGCGGAAGCCAGTGGCAACAACTATGCTGCCAACATTCAAGGTTACCTGCTCAGGTTTCTGGTCCAAGTCGATGGCGTTTGTTGGACAAACTTTTACACATTTGGCGCAGTCATGGAACTTGCAGGCGTCCTCGTCAATAACGTAGACTTGCGGGTGGACAGTGGGAACGTTAATGTATATTGCTTTGCGGTTATTCAGGTTTGCATTGTATTCGTCAGGAGTTTCCACAGGACAAACAGAGACACATTTGTCGCAGGCTACACATTTATCCGCGTCAACATACCGCGGCTTCTTTTCGATTGTAACCTTATAGTTTCCTGGAACCCCCTCAACGGCAACAACTTTAGAGTTCGTCAGTATGTTCAGGTTAGGAATTTCGCTGAAGCCAGAACGATACACACACTTCCGGGAAGTATGGGTTATGGTCTTCACGTCAGAGAATGGAGGCTGGATACAGATGGCGCAGTCGTCAGTTGGGAAGAAACGACCAGCACGAGCAGCCAAACCTCCAAGAAACGGCGCCTTCTCAATCAGATTCACCTCGAAGCCTAAATCCGTCAAGTCCACAGCCGCTTGCATGCCAGCGATTCCTCCGCCAATAATTAGGGCAGATTTGAGAGCTGGAAACTCAAGTTTCTCGATGGGTTCAAGAAGCTTTGCCCGCTCGATGGCTGCTAGAAGCATGGCTTTGGCTTTTTCGGTGGCTTCTTTTGGTGTTTTCTGGTGGGGCCATGCGCAGTGGTCTTTGAGGTCGATTACTTCAACCAGATAGGAATTTAAACCTGCATCTTCAACTGCCTGAGCGATGTTTACGTCACTTATTTTTGTGAGGCTCTCAGCGACAACGACACGGTTAATTTTTTTGTCTTTTATGGAATCGATGATAGTTTGCAGTCCTTTGCCGCGCCAGAATTCGCTGCCTCTTGCAATGAGAGTTACGTTGGGGACAGTCTTCACGAAGCTTGTCAAAGCATCGAAGTCTAGGATTTCGGAAAGCTGTTTTCCGCAGTCAGATAAGAATACTCCAATTTTAGGTTGCTCCATCTTTCATTCACTCATCTTCGGATGGTCTTAAGCAGTTTCTTGCCGCTGTCGAAGACGTTAACCTCTAAGGGCATCTCGCCAATAGCAAAGTGTGTAGCGCAGGCGAAGCATGGATCGTAGGCTCTGAACGCCATCTCCACCTTGTTCAGCAGTCCATCGTTGACCTCGCCGTTATGTATGAGACCTTTTGCAGCATTCTTTACGGACATGCAGATGCCCGGCGCGTTATGGGTTGTTGCCACCACCAGGTTAACCTTCTTTGCTAAAGCGTTCTCATCCAACTGGTAATGGTGAATAAGAGTGCCTCTTGCAGCCTCAACTATTCCAACGCCTTCCCCTGGCTTTCCAGGCTTGTTTCTGATGTTCTTGCTGGTTATTTCCTTGTCCGTGATCAACTCTAATCCCCTTTCGGTTGCATACAGTAGCTCAATCAGTCTTGCCCAGTGGAAAGCTAATGTAGCGTGGACAGGTCTTCCGCCAAGAGTCTTGTACATCCTCTCATATTCTGCCTGTGCAAGGGGCGTTGCCATACCTTCAGCGGCATTTAATCTTCCAAGTGGACCGACCCGATATAGGCTTGTTTCAGGCCCGTCAACGAAGCCCTTCCAGCCAATCTTCTTCAGATATGGCATTTTAACGTAAGTCCACGGTTCAACATGCTCTTCGATGATGTCCAAGTATTCTTCGGGACCGAATTTCACGAACTCTTTTCCTTGCGTATCGACCACGCGGACATCGCCATCATAGAAGTTCACCTTGTTGTTCTTGTCAACCGTACCCATATAGTAGGTCTCCAGCCTGTAGGGGTCACTTGTAATCAGGTTCACGTAGTCAGCATTCTTCAGAACAATATCGTCAAAGATTTTCAGGCTGAACTTGGCGAATTCGTGGCAGCTCTTAAGCATGTTTTCGATGTCTTGACGTTCCTCCTCGTTTATTGCTTTAGCTATACCGCCTGGCATAGCAGCACTCACAGGATGAGTTGGTCGTCCTCCAATGATGCCGGTGATTCTTTGTCCATAAGCACGGTGCTTTATGACTTCGCCAGCGATATCCAAACCAACTTTCTCGATTACTCCAAGAATGTTACGTTTAGCTGCTGGAGCGTCAGGTCCTACAACAAAGTCTGGACCGCCCAAGAAGTAGAAGTGCAGTATGTGATCGTAGATGAAGTAGCCGCAGTACTCTAGTTCTCGCAGTTTTTTCGCAGTCTCTGTGGGTTCCACGTTGAATGCGGCGTCTAGAGCCTTTGCTCCTGCCATGTGGTGGGCAACTGGGCAGACTCCACAGATTCTGGTTGTTATTATGGGTAGGTCTTCAGCGCGTCTTCCTTCACAGAATTTTTCAAAGCCGCGTAGTTCCGGAACTTGGAAGTAGGCGTTTTCTACGTTTCCAGCATCGTTTAGGAATATGGTTATTTTTCCGTGTCCTTCCAGTCGAGTGATTGGGTCTATTACTATTTCTTTCATTTCTTCACCTTCCTCCTGAGAATCGAGTTAGCTAATGAATACTTGTAGAATGTTCCTATGGGGTCCACAATCTGCTTAACAACCTCTGAATTGGCTGCGAGGGATGCAATAGCACTAATAGCTGCGGCACCTTGGTCGTCCACGCGGGGACCTGGACCGCCACAACCAGTGCAGGGTATGTTAACGTTCGGACACTGAGAACCGCAACCAGCACGAGTGGCTGGACCCATACAGATCACGCCTTGATCCAAGAAACAGGTTTTGCCGTCGTCCTCAATTTCGTAGATTCTCTTTATTTCAGTGATTTGTGTGTGCTTCTTTTCTCGTGGGCATTCATCACAGACTGACTTGTCTGGCAGGAAACTTGAACCTTTAGGAGGCAAATTGCCGGTTATGAAGGCATTAAACATGCTCAGTATAGCTGGAATCGGTGGGGGACAGCCGGAAATTGTGTAGTCAACATCCACGGTTTGGGGTAACGTTTTCACAGTGTCATAGAATTCAGGAAGCTCAAGTTCTCCCTCTTTAACTTTGACACGTGTTCTAGGCATCACTTTTTCTGGGTTTTCAGTTGATTGAGTTTCCAGATAGGCTCGCTCAAAGACAGTGTCTCTATCCCAAAGATTCGCTAGGCTTTTCACGCACCCATCGTTGGCGCATGAGCCGAAAGCCACAAGTATCTTTGATTTCTGTCTTAGGAGTTTTGCCATCTTCTCATTTTCTGAAGTTCTTATTGCGCCGTTGAAGAAGCAAGCGTCTATGCTCTTGTCTGGCATAGCTTCAACATCTTTGTATTTGATGTCCATTGCTACAGGCCAGAAAACAATGTCAGCAGCTGCAACGACGTCCAAGATTTTCTCGTTGACGTCCAAAACAGCTACTTCGCAGCCTCCACAACTAGCCGCCCAATAAAAAGCAATCTTTAGTTTTTCCTTTCCCATTGGAATCACCGTTTACAGAGAAGCTCGATTAATATGACACGCGTAAATAAAGTTTACTTTTTAAACTAAACTGTGATGTATAACCAAACGAAAAGTTGGAAGAAAGTTGCCTAGCCCGGTGAAAGGCTAGGCTTGTATTTTAGAAAGTTTTTGCAAAGAGAGAGGGGGTTATCGAAGTCGTCTCAGTGCCATTTCTGCAGCTAAAGTCATCGGCTCCCAAGTTTCGTTAACTGGGGGTGCGTAGCAGGTTTCGGCTTTCGCCAGTTCTTGGAGGGTCATTTCGTTTTGGATGGCGAAGGATAAGGCGTTTATGCGTTGTGTTACCTCTTCTTTACCGATGATCTGGGCGCCAATGATCTTTGTGGTCTCTTTTTCTGCGATGATCTTGATTCTGATCGGTAAGGCTCCGGGGAAGTAGTCGGCTTTTGTTTTGGAAACTATGGTTCCTGACACAGTTTCTATTCCGGCTCGAGCAGCAAAGAAGTCTGTAAGTCCAGTTCCGCCAATTTCGGTGTCGAACAATCGTGTAATCCAAGAGCCCAAAGCACCCCTAAATGTGGAGTATCCGCCGGCAGCGTTGGTTCCGGCTACTTTTGCCTGTTTCACAGCAGTGGTTCCAAGCTGGCTCATTGTGGGTCTAAGGGTAACGAGGTTTATTGTTTCAGCGCAGTCTCCAGCGGCGTAAACGCCTTTGATGTTGGTTTCCATTTTCAGGTTGGTTTTTATTCCCCTTGTTTCTCCCAACACCACGCCGGCATTCTTAGCCAATTCAGTGTTGGCTCTTACGCCAGTGGCTACAACAACCACGTCCGCGGGAATTGTTTCTCCTGCAACACGAACTCCGGTAACTTTGTCGGTTCCAAGGATTTCCTCTGCTCCCTTTCCGACGATGATGTTAATGCCATTCTCTTCAAGCATCGCCTGAACGCGGTCAGCCATCTCTTTGTCGAGGAGAACAGGTAAAACGTAAGGAAGGAATTCGACAACCGTGGTTTTCAGTCCTCGTTCAAGGCAGGCTACGGCAACTTCAAGTCCGATAAGCCCGGCGCCTATGATGACTGCCGATTTTGCTGTTTCAATGGCTTTGTCGATTTTTTCTCCGTCTTCTATGGTTCGAACAACGAACACTCCATTCTTTTCTCGCCCCTTTATGGGAGGCACAAAAGGATCAGCACCGGTGGTTAGCACCAAATTATCGTAGGAAAGAGTCTCTTTTTTTCCATTCTTGTCCTGTATATCAACAGTTTTTGCTTTTGCATCAACGTTTGTTACTGTAGTCTCTGTTAGAAGGTTCAGTTTCATCATTTTGTAGAATCTTTCTGGAAAGACCAGTAGATCATCGAAGGTTTTTATGTGTCTACCCAGAACGAAGGGGAGACCGCATCGGGAATATGCTGTTTTCTTCTCTTTCGTTATCAGAGTTATTTCAGCGGTTCTATCCGTTTTCCTAGCTGCAGAAGCCGCATCAAGACCTGCAGCGTGGGCTCCAATAATAACTATTTTTCGGGTCATTTTCAATCCTCAACTTCTGTTTGTCAGATTATCAGATTATTGCATATTAATCTTATTCTCGGTGGATAGTTCGAGTTAAAAATTGAGCAGAAATGCTCTAGCTCTGCTACTCTGCAAGTGAGTACTTTCGAGTTTTGGCGTCGCTTTCGATTTTGCCGTCGCTGAAGAGTTTCTTTAGAGCATTGTAAGCTTTCTTTTCGGATTTTTCGAGTTTTTCTGCGATCTCAGCGAGGGTCAATGGTTTTTCCGAGAGTAGCTTGATTATATCTTTATGAATTTTTGCCATTATGGATTCCAGCCTATTTGTTTTACACCTTAATTGTATATTCCTAGATAAAAAATCTTTTAGTGAAAAAAGTGTTTAGGCTAACCCCTGCTAAGAGCCTCATCTGTTTTCCCAGAGAAACTAAGGCGCTTATCTATAGCCAGTTTAGCCCTCTTTTGCGAGTTCTTTGTGCCACTCTACAGCTGCATCGAAGTTCAGGATTTGTTTCAAGTCTGCATCTAAATTTGTTGGGGCTACGATTAGAAGCCATCCCTCACCATAGGGGTCCTCGTTGACCAGGTCGGGTTTGGACTCCAGTTCTTTGTTTATGGCTTCGATTGTACCGCTTATAGGAGCAATGAGATCTGAGACTGCTTTCACCGACTCTAGGGTTCCGAAGGGTTCATTTTGAGTTATGGCGTCGCCTACGCTGGGAAGTTCGACGTATACAATGTCGTTGAGCTGTTTCTGGGCGAAATCGCTAATTCCAACTTTTACTTTTCCGTTTTCTACCTTTGCCCACAGGTATTCTTTGTGGTAATACAAGTTTTCAGGCACTTCATAGTCTTCTACTTTGACCATACTTTCCACCTCTATCCGATACGGTATTGTGATAGTGGTTTGTCTTAAAAACGTAACGATTCGACTGGAGAAAAACCAAGCAGAAAAGCATGAAACGGAAGCAACATGGAAACGAAAATGACCTGATTAACAAGAAAAGTACACCTCTAAAATTACCTTACACTAGGTGACCAACTAACAATCTAGAATAAAGATGATTATTCCAGAAATCTAAGTCTCAAACCCATCCTCAAAAATCTGGGAACAGCAGAAAGGCGAAAACGGCGTTTCCAGATTCATAGATTCTGCCAACCGGATGGCTTCCTCGACAGGAAAGGCTATGGCGTCGACGCCAGCTCTCACAGCAAGCATGTCAGTGTTTATCCGATGTTTACCCTTAGGTCTCATACACCCCAAAACAATCGGAGTCTCCGGCATCAATAGTCTAGCAGAAACCAAAATCCGAGCGATTTCTTCCGGTTCAGGCGGAATCACCTTTTCCATGGGCGTCCCACGGATAGGCATGAAAGCTATAATTATGACCGCTGAAGGCGAATATCTGGAGATCATTTTTAGCGCCTCAAGTTCGCCCTTCAGTTCGCCGTAGTGTAGCCCCACAAGCACGTGTGGAACAAAGGGGATTCCGGATTCGTGGAAAGCCCTTAAAGATCTGTCATAATCTTCAACGCTGACATCGAGGCGGTATACCTCGCGGATTGTTTCGTCGGAGCCAATTATGTCGATTAACGCAGCGTCAACTCCAGCAGCCTTCAACCGTTTTGCAGTCGAAAAGTCGACGACCCCTGTGTGAGTGATAACAGTCAGACCCAGCTTCTTCTTTATCTGGGCGATGGCGTCTACGAACTTGCTGATGGGAACAGAACCGTCTGGAAGGCATCCTCCGCTTATGAGACAGCCAACTGCTCCACTGTTTTTCAGTTTTGCGCAAACATCAAACAGTTCTTCTGGGGTTAGGGCGGGAACCATGGTGTCTAACACTTTTCCGTTGCAGTGCTTACATTTCAGTGCGCAGGAGGAGCCTGTGATTGAGATGGATGGAAAAGCGTTTGGAGAAGAACGGAAATGTTTGCTTTTGTAGTAGACAAAACTTGGAGCATAGAACCGAATTTTCCCTGTCCGGTTGGGAAAAGATCCCCTCTCAATTAATGAAACTAATTCTTTTTTTGGCATCCGCCATACGGTTTCAGCGTCTAGGTTTGACATACATGCCTACCATCGTAATGGGTTTCTAAAAAACTTTTGACAGTTAGTTGAGGACGACTCCGGAGAACCTATTTCTTTAGTGGCTCTGGTTTTTTTCTTCCATCAAAGACGTGATGCAACGCAAGGATGGGATGCCGGAACAGCATGCGAGGTCCTGAATACTTCATAACCTTAGTTATCTTTGTTTTCATGTCTGGTTTGTAACAATGAACTAAACATTTGCCACAAGTTGGTTTGTTTTCCTGAAAAGGACACTTTGATAGCCGCAACATTGCATATTCATGAAGTTCTTCACATTCTGGACAGAGTTCATCATCAGTTCCGTGATGTTTACGGCAATAAAGGCGTATCATAGCATCAACAGTTTTTTTCTCTCGTCTTATTCGAGGGCCATCGGGCATTCTCAATTCCCCAAAAATAATCAAAAGAAGAGACGAAAGAAGCCCATAAGAAGTTTCTGTTTTCGAGTCTGCCGTCTTTACGGCAAAGTACTAGAAACCGATTAGTTTAGCCTCCTTTTTTGGGAGAGATAAATATAGGCACCAAATTACTAAACTATAGTCTCCAAAAACATTCGGTGCTCTTAATGACTAGCGCATCTATCCCTGAAAGAATCCGAGTTTCCACAGGCTCAGCCATTGTCCTCGGCTTGTTAAGGGGCAAACTGGACGCCAAACCCACAACCATATATCTGCTAACCTGCCGAAAAGAAAAATGCTCTGCCAACTGCGGCTTCTGCCCCCAAGCCAGAATGAGCAAGGGTAGAGCAGACATGCTCTCCAGGGTCACTTGGCCCACGTTCCCGACAAGACAGGTAGTCGATGCGGTAGAGAAAATCGTGCGAGGTGGTGCGATAAAGCGGGTTTGCGTTCAGACGCTGAATTATCCAGAGGTTTTTGGTGAGGTTTTGTTTCTTGTTAGGGAAATCAAGTCGCGAGTAGCTGTTCCGATATCCGTTTCTTGTCAGCCCTTAACCCCGGAGAAAATGAAGGGGTTAGCAGACGCGGGGGTTAATCGAATAAGCATCGCCTTGGACGCTGCCACAGAGAAAATCTTTGACATGGTTAAAGGAAGAAACATGGGCGGACCTTACCGTTGGGAGAGACAGCGCGATGCATTGCGGGAGGCTGTTAGAGTCTTCGGCGAAGGCTCCGTGAGCACACATCTTATTGTGGGGCTTGGAGAAACAGAGAAGGATATTTGCAAAACGATTCAATGGTGTGTTGATTCGGGAGTCTATCCAGGATTGTTTGCCTTCACACCGATTCCCGGAACTGCCCTTGAAAACAATCCCCCGCCGTCACTGAGCAGTTACAGGAGGGTTCAGGTTGCCCATTACCTCTTAACCCGCAGAAAAAGCCGATTTGAAAACATGGCATTCGACAGCAACAGTTGTCTCACAGACTTCGGAGTCCCTAAGGAACAACTGCTGGAAGTCGTAGACACTGGCGAGCCTTTTCTAACTTCGGGGTGTCCAGGATGCAACCGACCCTACTATAATGAAAGACCGGGTGGTCCTCTCTATAACTATCCAAGGCAACTGCTGCCCGAAGAGATTGAGGAAGCGAAAAGAATATTGGGATTCTAGACCCAGACTTTTTTGGGTTTTCTCAATAGCAGAACAACAACGGTGATGCTGGCAACAACGGTTGTTGCGATAAAGATGTACATCAGATTTCGGGTAGAATCTACTTCGTTGCTGCCTGATTTCAATTCTGTGTTTTCTTGGATGACAGATTGGTGAGTGGCATTCAATTCATCATATTCTGCTTGAAGCTGTTCTAATGCCGTGTTTTTAATGTACGTCAAGGCAAATCCTGATGAAGGAATCTTTTCCGGTGAATCCATGAAATCCCATTTACAACTTATGAGTCCGTATGTTAATCCGGGGGAAAGGTTGTCGGGGATTGCTATGTCGTATGTTGCTTCATGAAAAGTGAGTGGTGAATCTTCAATGTGAGTGATGTTGCTTAAGGTAACTTCCGTTGTGGCGTTTACAAGCCCATAGATTCTTACATAGATGTACTCGATGTCAATTTGGGTTACGGCTTCCGTTGTCACAGTGATGCTGATGTTCTCGCCGGGATAGGCTTGAATCGGAGCAGTAATGTCTATTGTGAGACCCCCATAATCGATATGATACACATTCTTTGTTTCTTCAGGGGCTGACTTGCCGACCCCACAAAAGGCTAAGGTTAAAAGGAATGTACATAGCGCCATTACACATAATTTTTTGAGCGTCACTGTTTTTCGCCTCTTAAAATCACTGTTCCCTCTTTTTCGTATAGAGAAATATTTAACAGTTGTCATTCTTTGAATATGCCTCTTTATCGGAACTCCAGAAACCTAGAAAAAACTTTTAGAAAAAAGGTTCGACGCAAATTACCGTATTGAACGGACAAAATTTTGGTACATATAAACGAAATAAATCAAGGCAAATATTGCCAAAAAAACCTCGAACGACAGTATCGTTTGGTTCCGCTCGGTTGCCTTGAAAATTCCTGTTTGAGATATCTCCCAGAAAACCAGCATCTGCAGAAAGATGGCACTGCTTATGCAACCGAGACCGAAACTGTGGAACATGAATCGCAGACGTAATGGTGCTTTGCTCATTGTTGTTCAGAAATTGCTCATGCTGAGAACCTTATTTTACTTATGAAATTCGGATATAGATTGAAAAAAAGGATTTAAGCCACCTATTTCTAGGCAGCGAATCCCAGTTCTCTAGCTTATCTCCAGCGCCAAATCTTTCTATTATAGAAAATCTCAGGCAGGATAAGCAGCCCTGAACATGACAACGGTAGAACGATTGCCCAATCCATTAGGCTTAGGGGTACTGTGCCGAACAAACCTGTGAAAGGCACTATAATAGTCAGCAATGCCGAGGCAACCACCGCGAATAGCAAGAATTTATTGGAAGTGAACCCGACCCTGAATGCATTCTTTCGTTCTGATCGACAGTTCCAAACCACCATCAATTCCCGTAGGGTAGCCTGCACAAAAGCCATTGTTCGCGCGCGTGGAAGAGCTTCAGGTTGACCTCCTCCCCACACATAGAAGACTATGAAGAACAGGACTCCTGTTCCAAGGAATTGTGTTACGAAACTCATTAGGATCGAGGCGAATCTTCCATGAAGTATACCTTCGTTTGGGTCTCGCGGGGGCTTTTCCATCAAGTCTTTCTGGGGTGGGTCCATGCTCAAAGCTAGGGCGGGACCGCCGTCTGTTATCAGGTTTATCCACAGGATCATGCCAGCCGCTAAGGGCAGTTCTAGACCTAGCAAAGCAAAGAGTCCTATGACTAGGAGTTCGTCGAAGTTGGAGCGCAGCAGGAAGAAGGAGAATTTTCGTATGTTGTCGTATATGGCTCGTCCGCCTTCAACTGCGGTGACGATGGTGGCGAAGTTGTCGTCTGCCAGCACCATGTCTGCAGCCTCTCGGGTAACGTCGGTTCCTGTGATGCCCATTGCTATGCCGATGTCTGCCTGTTTGAGGGCTGGAGCGTCGTTAACTCCGTCTCCGGTCATGGCGACGATGTGCCCTTTCTTTTTCAGGGCTCTGACTATTCGAAGCTTGTGTTCCGGAGAGACACGAGCGTAAACTGATGCTTCTTCCACTATTTTGTCGAATTCTTCGTCGCTCATTTTGTCCAGTTCTGCGCCTGTCAGAGCCAAGTCGCCGTCCATTATTCCTAACTCTTTGGCTATGGCAACTGCTGTGAGTTCGTGGTCTCCAGTAATCATCACGGTTTTTATGCCTGCTTTTCGGCACAGTTCATTGGCGCCCTTCGCTTCGTCTCTGGGCGGATCGATCATTCCCGTTAAGCCTATGAAAGTTAAGTTGCTTTCCAGATCGTCTTCGTTGTGTTTCCCCGCTTCAGTTTTTGGTAACTCTTTGTAGGCTATGGCGAGGACACGGAGAGCTTGATTTGCCATCTCCTCGTTTGTCTTTAAGATTTTTTCTTTTTCTTTATTGGTTAGCCTAACTGTTTTGCCATCCTTGAGGATGTTTTCTGAGCGGGCTAAGAGGATTTCGACAGCTCCTTTAACGTATGAGAAAACCTCTCCTTCAGGTGACCTGTGAACTGCCGCCATACGCTTTCTCTCGGAGGTAAAGGGAACTTCCTGAAGACGGGGATAACTGTTGTCGAGGTCTGTTTTTGTAATTCCCGCCTTTGCGGCTGCTACGATCAGTGCTCCCTCAGTGGTGTCTCCGATTACTTTTTGTCCGTCGTAACTGGCGTTGGAGCATAATGTGCTGGCTTTCAACAGCAAAGTGAGATCTGAATCTTCCTTTGGGTCTATGGGAACACAATTTAGGAGGAAGTCTCCTTTTGGTTCGTAGCCGGCACCTGTCACGTCAATCATTCTATTGTTGACGTAGATTTTGCGCACGGTCATTTCGCCCTTTGTCAGGGTGCCTGTCTTGTCGGAGCAGATGATGTCTGTGGCGCCTAAAGTTTCTGCGGATGAAAGTTTTCTTATGAGTGCATTACGTTTTGCGAGTTCTCTGGCGCCTAGGGCAAGGGACACAGTTACCACAGCAGGCAAACCTTCCGGAACCGCTGAGACAGCAAGTGCGATTGCGATTTCAAAGGCATTTATTATCTCATTTATCCCGCTTGTTCCGAGAACAAAGAGTTCATACAATTCAAGTAAGAAAATGATGGCACACAGAGCTACAATTATTATTCCCAGTTTTTTGGCGAACTTTGTCAGTTTCTGCTTGAGAGGAGTATCCACCTTTTCCACGGACTGAACCATTTTGGCGACTTTGCCGAATTCCGTTCCCATGCCAGTGGAGGTTATTACGGCTTTGCCTCTGCCGTAAGTTATGTGGGTTGCCATGAAAACTGAGTTTTTTCTGTCAGCTACAGGCGTTTTTTCGTCAAGAACCCCGTCCAGTTTGGACACGGCTGTGGATTCACCAGTTAAAATCGCTTCGTCGGTTTTTAGGTCTACAACGTTGAGGAGTCGAGCGTCAGCGGGGATGCGGTCTCCAGCTTCCAAGAGAACGATGTCTCCGGGCACAACATTTTTGGAGGGAATGATCAGCTCTTTTCCGTTCCTCAGAACGCGAGCCTTGGGGGCAGTAAGTTTTTTCATTGCTTCCATTGCCTTTTCCGATCGGTATTCTTGTATAAAACCGACTATGGCGTTGAGGAACACGATGGTGCCTATGGTTGCGGCGTCTACGATCTCGTTTATCGCAACGGAGATGACGATTGCGATTAGAAGCATGATAACGAATATGTCCTTAAATTGTCCGAAGAATATCTGAAGGGGGCTTACTCCCTTCTTCATCAAAAGTTCGTTGGGTCCGAACTCTTGCAGCCGACGTTCAGCCTCTTCAGTGCTCAAGCCTGCTTCGGTGGATTTTAGAGATTCTAGGAGTTTCTCTTTTTCCATGGAGTGCCATTCAGTGCTCATTTCAACCGCCTGTCTTACAGACTGGAAGATTTTGAAGTTTAAGGTTAACCTTGCACTTAAAAAGCGTTTCTTACAATTGATGCAAAAATTTTCTCGCTAATACGCTAAAGTCTGAGATTAGGCTCAGAGCTTGAGCTTAGATGCCAAAACAGAGGCTGTAAATCAAGTACTCCGCTAAGTTTTCGGCGAAAAACTTAAGACATACATGTTGAAACCGTAATACCTCAAAACACGGGTGTGTAAAATATCATGATGATTGATTGGACAATTGCGCCGATTACGGCTATAGCGTCAATATTAGTTGCAATTTATCTTTATTTTTACGTTAATAGGCAAAGTAGCGGAACCGCGAAGATGCAGGAGATTGCGGGTGCCATACAAGAAGGTGCCAGAGCATTCCTAAAAGTGGAGTTCAAATATCTTGCAGTTTTCGTTGTGGTGGTAGCCGTCGTCTTAGCGATATTTCTTGATCCCTTTATGGCAGTAGCCTACGTTTTCGGCTCAGTATGTTCGGCAGTGGCAGGTCTCTTGGGAATGACAGTTGCATTAAAAGCAAACGTCAAATCAGCACATGCAGCAAAACAGGGACTGAACAAAGCATTTCCCATAGCTTTCCGTGGAGGAGCAGTTATGGGCTTAGCCGTAGTTGGATTAGCTCTTCTTGGAATAAGTGTTGTATATGCACTTAGTGATGGTAACGCTCAGTTGATTTTAGGCTTCAGCTTTGGAGCAAGCGCAATGGCACTGTTCGCAAAGATTGGAGGTGGAATCTACACAAAAACTGCTGATGTGGCTGCAGACCTTGTAGGCAAAGTGGAAATGGACATCCCTGAAGATGACCCTAGAAACCCTGGAGTTATAGCGGACAATGTTGGCGACAACGTGGGTGATGTGGCAGGCATGGGAGCAGACCTTTTTGACTCCTATGTAGCTAGTATCGTTGCAGTTATGATACTGGGGGTGGCGCTATCCACCAATGTTCTGTTTACATCAGTATCATTTGTTGACGTGCCACTGGTGTTTGCGGGACTAGGAATTGTGGCTTCAATCTTGGGAGTTGCAATAGTTCGAGTGGGCAAAAAAGGAAATCCGGGAAATGCACTCAACATGGGAACATATCTAACATGCATCATTTTTGCTCTCATAACGCTCGCAGCAACATACTACTTGGACATTAATATTGGCGTCTGGGCAGCAGCAATCATTGGATTAGTTGGCGGTGTCGTTATCGGAATCACAACGGACTACTTTACGTCGATCGACAAAACTCCAGTAATAAAAACAGCCGAAGCATCACAAACTGGCGCTGCGGTTAACATAATCACAGGCTTTTCTTACGGATTGCTAAGCATGTTTCCGGCGCTTCTAGGAATTGCATTTGCATCTATAGGATCATAT
>Ga0315550_1000982_pt1 | contig 17611 bp, 14 predicted proteins | sample SalMarSW160190MG_2_FD_203100 | JGI IMG/M metagenome (GOLD analysis project Ga0315550, IMG submission 203100) | Salt marsh sediment microbial communities from the Plum Island Ecosystem LTER, Massachusetts, United States - Salt Marsh Sediment SW1601-90 ... | reverse complement strand
TTTGTGCACCAACGTAATGCATTTCAGATCGAAGTGAGCGGAAAAATCGTTTTCTTGCCACTGATCGTCCCAGCCCCATAATTCGGAAATGTAACCACGCATTACCAGGCGATACAGTTTGAAGACAGATTCTTTCTCCGTTTGTTTGGCTGTTCGGTATGAGTAAGTCACGATGATTGTTTGTATGCCTGACTTGTGACAGGCGGACCTGCCGGACTGCTTATGTAGGATTCGTCCGTCCTGATTCGTTTCGGCATATTGTCATTGCTTATGAGCCTCAGCTACGTCGCCTGGCCAGGCGTCAGGCGCGAGCGCCTGATACGAATCAGTATGTAACCAATACCAAAGCAGACGAACCAAACCGTTACGATCGGCACGAGGCTCCACCACAGGCGTTCCATCCACGTGCCGAAGATAAGGCTCCACCAGGCGAGGACGGGGCCCGCATGCCCGTAGACCGATGGCGTGAACGCGAGCGAACCAATGAAGCTGCGAATGGCGAGCTTCTTGACCGGATTCCCGATCGCGCGGGTCTTGCGCCAGCCGAAAAACACCATGAGAGCGCTCGGGACCAACAGCAGTGCGAGCGCGAGCACTATGAAAATTGCCGGCACGGTAGTGTGTGACATTGTTGCACCTGTGAATCGGGATCAACGAAAAACAGGGGGATCGGGAAAAAATTTACTGAATATTGGCGGAAATTGTTTTCCGGCCCCGTTTCTTTCCGAATCGCGCCCCTTCTGGGCGCTCCTACAGTATTTTCAATACATTCTCCGGCGGCCGTCCCAGCGCCGCCTTGTTGCCCGAAACCACGATCGGGCGTTCGATCAGGCGCGGGTGCCTGATCATGGCGCGGATGATGTCCGTGTCGGAGATATCGGGGCGGTCGAGCTTCGCCTGTTTGTATTCCTCTTCTTTCGTGCGCAGCAATTCGCGCGGCGTTATCTTGAGCAGCTTGAGCAGATGCCTGAGCTCCGTCTCGGTCGGCGGCAACGCGAGATATTCGATCACCGTCGGTTTGATTCCGCGTTCTTCGAGCAAGGCCAGCGTCTGCCGCGATTTGGTGCAGCGGGGATTGTGATAAATCGTGACGGGCAAGGGTTTCCTCCTGTTCGGGACGGTTTCGTTGACAGCTTAACACAGCGGATGTTAGCTTTATTTCGAGTTTAGCCAAGGTATTCATCAGGCGACATTTACTCACAGGGAGGAGCCATGAAGAAAGACCTGTTCCGATTCAAGGCCGTGACGTTGATTCTTGCCTCCGTGCTGGCGGCCGGTTGCGCCAGCACTCCCGAGCCCAAATCCGAACCCGCCGCCCCCGCGCCCGCCGCGGAACCCCAGCCGGCGCCGATGGAGCAGCCGGCGGCGACCGCGATGCCCGAAGCCGTCACGAGCTACACCGTGGGGCGCGGCGACGATCTCTGGTCCATCGCCGCGCTCCCCGTGATATACGGGAATGCGTACGAATGGCCGCTGATCTTCAAGGCCAATCACGGCCAGATCAGCGACGCCGACCTCATCGAGCCGGGCCAGGTGCTGACGATCCCGCGCGCTGCCACGGCGGAGGAGATCGCGGCCGCGATTCACCACGCCCGGACACGCGGCCCCTGGAAACTGGGAGTGGAAGAGGCCTCGGACAGGGCCTATCTTTCCCGCTGATTCGTCGGTTCGTGTTTCGACAGGCCTGTCCCGAGCAAAGTCGAAGGGCTCACCACGAACGGAATTAAGTAAGAGCTTCCCTAAGGAACCTCTGATTAAGTCGTCATTCCGGCGCAAGCCGGAATCCAGGGTTTGAAAAAGCATCGGCCGATAAGCCGATTCTGGATGCCAGCTTTCGCTGGCATGACGGCATTACTACTTGTGCAGAGCCTCCCTGATGCACCAAGGGCCCCTTATGGGGCCCTTGTTTTTTGCACTTCCAAACCGCGTCGCCGCGCGGGGGTTCGCGGGAATCAGGCATTCAGGATGTCGAACTGGAACTGCTCGAAGGCGTAGCTGGACTCGATGAGGCGTGTTGATGTGATCTTGTACAAGCGGTAGCCGTTGTCCATGTAGATCTGGACATCCGGTTTGCACACGCCGTGATGCGTAATCAGCGATTGCGCCTGCTTGAGCGGCCTGATCTCGGGCAACAGCAGCGCCGGAAGGAAATCGCTTTCCCGGTTGTCTTCGGTGACGGTTTTGATGACCACCGGTTCCGCGGTCGGGGCCAGGTGCTGGATACCGATGTCGATGTTCGACGAACCCGTGCTTTTCACCCAGCGGATGACGCCGATGCTCCAGGGATTGCCTTCGCCGGGCGTGCGCGTGACGACCAGATCGCCGACGTGGACGTGCAGACCGATGTTGCCGGCCTTGGACAGCGACAATCCGCCGGCGCTTTCATCATTGACGTCCCAGGTCGAGAATTCCCTGTCGGGCATCTTTATGTTTTTCAGTTTGTTTTGTTCCAGCCCGATCTGCGCGCGTTGCGGATTCGGCCCGACGAACGTCGAGCTGACGACGAATTGTTTCCCGCCGTTGATCCAGTAATTGACGGCGTCCAGGTTGATCGCCATCTCGACCTGCTGGTCGTCGCGGTGACTGCGGCGGAAGGAGCGTTGCGGATTGACCCCCCAGGCGGTGATCAGCCGCTTCAGCAGGTCCTGGCCGTTCTCCACGAAAAACTTTTCCTTCAGGCCCTCGGGCGGCGGCATTTGCCCGCCCATGAGCAGGGTGAGTTGCGCGTGCACCTGGCGCGCCAGCTCCACCGTGTGCAGCAGACGATAGTGCCGGGTTTTCTCCGGCGCGGTGCCGTTGACGTTGGCGATGCCGGCGCGGTCGCTGTCCGGGTCGATCAGGAACTGGCAGGTGGGATTGTAGGCCTGCGTGACCCCGGTCAGCTGGGCCAGTGGCGCCCAGCGGTCGAGATAATGATGAATGCGGTCGATCATGCGCGGCGGAAGATGATACGGGTCGCTCAATCCCAGCAGCAGCGCCTGTTTGTAGGCGTGATCCACGTTGCATCGGGCGACGGCCTTGATCAGCGGGTCCTCGACCTCGGCCTGCGCGAGCCCCAGGCTTTCCGCCTGCGCATACAGCGCGTGGATTTCCTTCCATGCGCCTTCCGGCCAGGGCGCGTAAGACTGGTACGAGACGGCCAGGACCCCGGTCAGGTGACGGATCGCGCGCTGAATGGCGAGCGCCAGGTCGACCGGTTTTTTGCCTTGCTCGGCGGGATGGGTCGCCGCCTCGAGCACGATCCGTTTGTAACCGTGGGCCATCTCCATCTGGAGCTGACGGTTCTGTTCGGCGGTGGTTTTGTGTTTATCGGAAAACGGCAGCGGCAACCCGCTGTACTGCCGGGTGAGCTCGAGCGAGATCTGGTTGACCGGGTAGCGGAAGAGTTCCAGCAACTGCAGCCGCAGGTTGCCGTCGAACGCCACCCGGTTGTGCATGGACAGCGTGGACAACAGCTTGCGGCTGGTTTCCGCGAAGTTCAGCAGCGGCAGTTCTTCCAGCCATTTCTTTACGGTCGACGGCTGCAGCTCGGTATCGGCGGAGTCCCGCGCAGATAAATCCGGCACGGAAAGCGTCAAAGACATTCAGGGCCCATTTATTGGTTTATTAAGTACTGGTGGAAAGTGTAGTCGCCCGTCCGGACGCGTTCAATTTCCGGCCGCCGCAGTCGGTGCCGGCGGTTGGCGGGCGTTTTGCGGGGGTCCGCGGGATATGCCTTCGCCTGGGGCAGCACTTATAAGTCACCCCGTTCGCCCTGAGCTCTTCGATCCGTTCGTGCTGAGCCCTTCGACTTTGCTCAGGACAGGCTTGTCGAAGCACGAACGGTTCAGGACAGGTGTCTTGAGCACACCGTTCGGTCTTCGACAGGCTCAGACCGTACGGTGTGTCGAAGCCCGCGGTGAGCCGGTCGAGCCGGGCTCACCACGAACGGACTTAACAGAGTTTCCCCTAGCGGGAGGGCGGCGTGATATTGCCCTCGATCGCGGCGCGCTCGACCAGGCGGTCGAAATCCTCGCGGCTCATCAGCCCCTTTTCGGCGACGATGTCGCGCACCGGCCGCCCGCTGCGTTCGGATTCCTTGGCGACCTCGGCGGCGGCGCTGTAGCCGATCGAGGTATTGAGGAGGGTGGCGAGTCCCACGCTGGTGTGCGCGAGCTCGCGGCAGCGCTCGCGGTGAACCTTGACCCCGCGCAGGCCTTTGGCCGTGACGGCGCCGACGGCGTTCGTGAGCCAGTCCATGGCATCGAACAGCGCCGAGCCGAGCGCGGGCATCATCACGTTGAGCTCGAGCTGTCCCGCCTGGGACATCATGGCGACGGCATGATCCTGTCCCAGCACCTGATAGCACACCTGGTTCAGCATCTCGAACATGACCGGATTGACCTTGCCGGGCATGATCGAGGAGCCCGGCTGCACCGCCGGCAGTTCGATCTCGCCGAAACCGGTGCGCGGCCCGGAGGCGAGCAGGCGCATGTCGTTGGCGATGCGCGTGAGCTCCAGCGCCAGCGCGCGGATGGCGCTCGCGAGCTGCTGCAGGTCGTGCATGGACTGCATCTGCGCGGCGAGATCGTCCGCCGGGCGTATCGGTTCGCCGGTGAGGCGCGCCAGTTCCTCGGCGACGTGCGCGGCATAGCCGGGAGCGGTATTCAGGCCGGTACCGGCGGCCGAGCCGCCGAGGCCGGTCTCGCACAGCAGCGCAAAGACGCCGCGAAGCTGGTGGGTGCCGCGCCGCAGGGTCCAGGCATAAGCGGCGAACTCGCGTCCGAGCGTGGTCGGCACCGCGTCCTGCAGGTGCGTGCGTCCGCTCTTGACCGTCCCGGCCTCCTGGCGCGCGAGGTTTTCATATTCATCGGCCATGCCGTTCATCGCGGCCAGCAGCCGCGGCAGCTTGGCGAGCGCCGCGAGGCGAATGGCCGTGGGGATCGTGTCGTTGGTGCTCTGGCCCATGTTGACGTGGTCGTTGGGGTGCACCGGCTTGTATTCGCCTTTCCGGCCGCCGAGCGCGGTGTTCGCGAGGTTGGCGATGACCTCGTTGGTGTTCATGTTGTGCGAAGTGCCGGCGCCGGCCTGGAAGCGGTCCACGACGAATTCGTCGTGGTATTGCCCCGCGATGATGGCGTCGGCCGCCTCGACGATGGCGCGCGCCAAGTGGGGTTCGAGCGCCCCGGCGGATTCGTTGACGACCGCCGCGGCGCGCTTGATCCGCGCGTGGGCGATGACGAAATCCCGGTCGGGCCGGCGGCCGGAAACAGGGAAGTTTTCGACCGCTCGCGCCGTCTGTATACCGTACCAGGCCTCGGCCGGGACCGGGTATTCGCCCAGGGAATCTTTTTCCGTGCGGAATTTTTTGCTCATGGCGGACTCCAAACTGTAGCGGGAATTATAGGGTTGAGGCCGCGGGAATGCATCCGTGTTTAAATACATATATATGATATGCCGGTAAGGCTGGAGGCTCGCGTGGTTCAACGAATCAGATGGCTGGTAATCGTGTTGCTGCTGGCGCCGCTGCTGGCCCTGGCGGCGGGCCCGGACGTGCCGCTCAAGGGTTTCGACGGCAAGGACCACAACGTCAATGAATACGTCGGCCAGGGCAAGTGGACCATCGTGGTGGTCTGGTCCAAGGATTGCCCCATCTGCAAGCGCGACATCTATCACATGACGTTCTTTTACGACGCGCATCGCAAAAAGGACGCCACGGTCCTGGGCCTGTCCATCGACGGCTACGCCAACCGCGCCCAGGCCCAGGGTTTCATCGACGACCAGAGCCTCAACTTTCCGAACCTGATCGGCGACCCGGACGACCCCGGCCGCATCAGCGGCACCATGTTCATCGGCACCCCGACTTATTATTTCTTCTCGCCCGACGGCAAATTCATGACGCAACGCATCGGTCCGGTCACGCAGGAGCAGGCCGAGGCGGTTATCCGCGGGCTTGAAAAGCAGAAAAAGTCTTAAAAATAATTTTCACCGCCAGGACGCCAGGAACGCCAGGTTTTTTGAATCTCAAGGAGCTCCTTTCCTGGCGACCCTGGCGGTTTACAATATTTTATGAATCTTTGCCGGCGCTTTCTGGTCTCGGGCCGGGTGCAGGGGGTGTTCTACCGCGCCTCGACGGAGGCCGCCGCGCGCCGCCTGGACCTGAGCGGCTGGGTGCGCAACCTCCCGGACGGACGCGTGGAACTGGTCGCCTGCGGCGAGGAGGCGAAGCTCCGGGAACTGGAACGGTGGTTGTGGCAGGGTCCGCCGCACGCGCGGGTCGAGCAGGTGTCGGCGCAGGACGTCGCGCCCCAGGCGTTCACGGGATTTTCGGCGCGTCACTAGCGCACCCGAAAACAACGCTAAAAAATGCACGACCCGCGTAGGCTGGGTTGAGCGCGGCGAAACTCAACAACATACGCTGGGCCGAGGCGCATGCGCCTCGGCCCAACCTGCGCTACTGGCGGAACCAGCGCGTGCGCAGAACCCGGTCCACCTGCATGGCGTACTTGCTCTCGGTGGTGCCGTTGTAGCGTTTGAGCGCGGCCTGCAGGTTGCCTTTTTCCTTGTCGAGATAATATTTCAGGATCGTGCAACCGAGCCGCAGGTTGGTGCGGATGCGGAACAGGCTGTCGCCGGGCTTGCCGATGATGTTCAGCCAGAAGGGCATGACCTGCATGAGACCGCGCGCGCCGGCGCGCGAGATGGCGTACTGGCTGAAGTTGCTTTCCACGTCGATGACCGACAGCACCAGTTCCGGCGGCAGGCCGGAGCGGTGCGCTTCGTAGTGCACGTTTTTCAAAAGCTCCACGCGGTACTGCGGGTCCGGGACGCGCTTCGCGAGCCGCCGCGACATGTCCGCGAGCCACACCTCGCCGTCGAAGCGGTCGCGGAAGCTGTCGGTCTCGCGCGCCGCCTGTTTCACCAGCAGGCGCAGCTCCGGGTCGATGCCCGCCGGCTCCGTGGCGTCCGGGCCGGCAGCCCGGGCGGGGAGGGTGACGGTCAAGCCGATGATGGCCGCGACGGCCAACGATGTGAGCGCTTTTTTTCCGACTTCCATGTGGATGCAGATTTCCAGTTGCCGGGGAATTTGGACATTGCCCCCGGCAGGGGTAACCTTGAAACGGTATAGGGGAATTATAGAACAGGCATTTAAACTTATCCGCCGCAACCCCATCTTGAAAGGGACAGGATTCGCATCGCGTTTTGATTATGGCCAAACCCACGCCCATTCCCGCTGACGACGGCGCGCCCGACCGGGGCGCGGTCGAGGACTGGCTTGCCTCCGTCACGCCGGCCCGGTCGGACGAGGAAAAGGAAGTCCTGCGCCGCGCCGCGCTGTTCGCCTCCCGGGCGCACGCGGGACAGCGGCGCATTTCCGGCGAGCCGTACGTGCAGCATACCCTGGCGGTGGCGAAGACCCTCGCCGACCTGGGGCTCGATCACGAAACCCTGGCGGCGGCGATTCTTCACGACGTGGTCGAGGACACCGGCGTCAGCCTGGACGACCTGAAGCGGGAGTTCGGCCCGCGCATCGCCGAACTCGTGGACGGCGTCACGAAAATGAAGGTGATCCAGGAATTCCAGGGCCTGACGGAAGGCTCGCGCCGCGAGCACACCCAGGCGGAAAGCCTGCGCAAGATGCTGCTGGCCATGGCGGAGGACGTGCGCGTGGTGCTCATCAAGCTCGCCGACCGGCTGCATAACATGCGCACCCTGGGGGTGTTGCCGGAGGACAGGCAGCGGCGCATCGCACGCGAAACCATGGATATTTTCGCGCCGCTGGCCAACCGTCTCGGCATCTGGCAGATGAAATGGGAGCTCGAGGACCTGGCTTTCCGGTATCTCGAGCCGGCCGCCTACAGGCAGACCGCGGGTCTGCTGGCCGAGCGGCGGGTCGACCGCGAGGCCTACATCGGGCGTTTTGTCGCGACGCTGGCAGCCGAGCTGGACAAGTCCGGCATCGCCGCCGAGGTCACGGGCCGGCCGAAGCACATCTACAGCATCTGGCGCAAGATGCAGAACAAGGGCAGGGATTTCGAGCGCATTTCCGACGTGCGCGCCGTGCGCGTGCTGGTCAACGACATCCGTGACTGCTACGCCGCGCTCGGCGTGGTGCATTCGTTGTGGCAGCACATCCCCGGCGAGTTCGACGACTACATCGCCACGCCCAAGGAAAACAACTATCGCTCCATTCACACGGCGGTGATCGGCCCGGAGGGCAAGACGGTGGAGGTGCAGATCCGCACCCACGACATGCACAACCAGTCCGAGCTCGGCGTCGCCGCCCACTGGCGTTACAAGGAAGGCGCGCGCGCCGACAAGAGCTATGACGCCAAGATCGCCTGGTTGCGCAGCCTGCTCGAATGGAAGGACGAAATCGCCGAGGCGGCCGATTTCGTCGATCAGTTCAAGTCCGAGGTCTTCAGCGAGCGGGTGTACGTGTTCACCCCCAAGGGCAATATCGTGGACCTTCCCGCCGGCGCCACGCCGCTGGACTTCGCCTACGACATCCATACCGACGTGGGGCATCGCTGCCGCGGCGCCAGGGTCAACGGCCAGATGGCGCCGCTCACCTATGCGCTCAAAACCGGAGATCGTGTCGAGGTGCTCACGGTCAAGCAGGGCGGTCCGTCGCGCGACTGGCTGTCGCCGCACCTGGGTTATCTGCACACGTCCAAGGCGCGCACCCGGGTGAGCCACTGGTTTCGCGATCAGAATTACGAGACCAGCGTGGCGCAGGGACGCGCCGCGCTGGAACGGGAATTCCATCGCCTGGGCATCAGTGACGTCAATTACGAGAAACTGACGCAGCGTTTCGAGTACAGCCGCGTCGACGATTTTCTGGCCGCCGCCGGGCGCGGCGACGTCAAGCCGGCGCAGATCATGGCGGCGGTGCAGGAGTTCACCGGCCAGACGCTGAAGGAAGCACAACCCGTCGTCGTGCCGCGCGCGCCCGTCGCGCCGCGCCCGCCCGCCAGCATCACCATCCAGGGCGTGGGCAACCTCCTCACGCGCATGGCGAAATGCTGCAACCCGGTGCCGGGCGATCCGATCGTGGGATTCATCACGCGCGGGCAGGGCGTGACCATTCACCGGCAGAACTGCCCCAACGCGCTGCGTCATCATGACGAGCACGATGAGCGCCTGATCGAGGTCAGCTGGGGCGTGGATACCGGTCAGACCTATCCGGTCGAGGTGGAAATCCTGGCCTATGACCGCGCCGGTCTGCTGCGCGACATCACCTCGCTGCTGCTCAACGAGAAGATCAACGTGCTCGGCGTGAGCACCGTGACCGACAAACAGCAGGTCGCGCACATGACCTTCACGCTGGATGTCCCGAATATCGAAATCCTCAGCCGGATTCTCGCGCTGCTCGACCAGATCCCCAACGTGACCGAGGTCCGGCGGCGCGCGCATTAAATCGCCGCCGTCTCCCGGCGCCGGTCCGCGCTGACTGTTTTTCCGCGATAATTCGTTCCGTCGGGATATCGATGCGGCTTTAGCGTTCCCGGCTAACCCCTTATTTCAGATGTCATTGCCGCCATCCGGATGCAGCCGGCTGTCGCTTACGCGGCGCAAAAAATGGGAAAACCGCGCCCATGGTCTAGACTTAATCGAGCAGCCAGTGGATGGCTTTTTTCGGCCGTGCGACGGGTAAAGCGGCCCAATTCAGTCATTGATCCGAGCGATGCTGGCGAATTCCTATCTTGTTTCTCTGCTTCGATCCCTCCGCCATGCGGCGATCCGGCTTGTCTCCGTTTTTCCCGCTTTTATAACTGCCACCACGGTTTTCGGCGCTGAAGACCTGTCACCCGTGAAACCGGCGCCGTCCGCCGGCGCCAGCGGCTGGGCGGCATGGCTGCTCGGTGTGGCGTTGCTGGCCGCGCTGCTGGCCCTGTACCGGCTGCGCCGGCGACTGCAGGCGAGCGAGAAGAATCTCGCGCGCTCCACGGCCGAGTGGGTCCAGGCCCTGGATTTCGCCGAAGACGCCATGTACCTGATCGATCTCGACGACCGTCTGGTGCGCGCCAACCAGGCCTTCTACCGCTTCGTCGGCTACACCCCGGAGGAAGCGGTCGGAAAAAAGATCATGACCCTGATTCACGGTGAACAGGAGAAGAACCCGTGTCCCGTGTGCCAGGCGCGGCTGGAGCGGCGCAACGCCGTTTTCGTGAAGGAGGCCTACGACCCGATGAACCGCTTTCGCAAGCCGTTCGAGGCCATCGTCAAGGTCATCCGCGACCGGCAGGGCGAGCCGATCGGCATCCTCCAGGTGTTGCGCGACCTGTCGCGACAACGCGGCGCGGAAGACGCGATACGCGAGAGCGAACAGCGCCATCGCGGCCTCTCCCAGGCGGCATTCGACGGCATCGCCATTCACGACAAGGGCGTGATCGTCAATTTGAACCCGGCGTTCGCCGGCATGCTGGGTTATGACCACGACGAACTGATCGGTACGCACTTGCTGGAATTGGTGGCCGAGCCGTCGCGCGCGACCGTCACGGAGCAGCTGATGGTCAAATCCGACGAATCCATGGAAGTGCAGATGATTCGCAAGGATCGGACGCCGCTGACCGTGGAGGTGCGTGGCCGGGATTTCCCCTATCAGGGACGCGCGCTGCGCGTCGTCGCGGTACGCGACATCCGCGAGCTCAAGCGCACGCAGCAGGCCTTGCTCGATGAAAAGGAACGGCTGATGGTCACGCTCAAGTCCATCGGCGAGGCGGTGATCGTCACCGACATCGAGGGTCGGGTGCAGTACCTGAACCCGGTCGCGGAAAATCTCCTCGGGCACAGCGAAACGCAGGCACGCGGGGAAAAATTTCCCAATCTGTGCCGGATCGTGGACGAGGCGCGCGGCCTCGCGCCGCTCGATCTGGCGCGGTCATGCCTCAAACAGAACATCATTATCAACTCGAAGAGCAACTGTGTCCTGAACCGCGACGACGGTCAGGAGTTCATCATCGAGTATTCGAGCGGACCGATTCGCAGCGGCGACGGCAACGTGACCGGGGTGGTGCTGGCGCTGCGCGACGTCACCGAGATGCGCCAGATGGAGCAGCAGCTGATCTACCAGGCGCGCCACGATACGCTCACCGGCCTGATGAACCGCCACCAATTCGAGCAACGTCTGGAAACCGCGCTGGAAAGCGCCGAGACCAGCAAGACCCAGCATGTCCTGTGCTATTTCGATCTGGACCAGTTCAAGGTGGTCAACGACACCTGCGGACACGTCGCCGGCGACCAGATGCTCGCGCAGATCGCGGCGCTGATCAGCCCCAAGGTGCGCAGCAGTGACACGGTCGCGCGTCTGGGGGGTGACGAGTTCGGCGTACTGCTGGAAGACTGCCCGCGATCCATGGCTTTCGAGATCGCCGAGATGCTGCGCCAGGTCGTGGCCGATTTCCGCTTCGTCTGGGGGGAGCGCACCTTCGACATCGGCGTCAGCATTGGCATGGCGACCATCACGGCCGACAGCGCCAGCGTGACGGAAGTGATGAGCGCGGCCGATGCCGCCTGTTATGTCGCCAAGGACCTCGGCCGCAACCGGCTTTACATGCATCAGCCGGACGACGCCGCGCTCGCCAGGCATCACGGCGAAATGGAATGGTCGCAACGGGTAAAGACCGCGCTCAAGGAAGGACAGCTGCGCCTCTACAGCCAGCCCATCATCGCGCTGCAGCCGGGAGACGGCCCGGTCTGGCACGAAATCCTGGTGTACATGATGGACAAAGAGGGACAGACGATCCCGCCGATGGCGTTTATCCCGGCGGCCGAACGCTACAATATCATGCCGGCCGTCGATCGCTGGGTGGTGACAAACAGCTTTGCGTGGCTGCAACAGGCGAAACGGGTCGCGGCGCCGCGCGCCTGCAGCATCAACCTCTCCGGACGGTCGTTGTGCGAGAGTCGTTTTCTGGAGTTCGTGATCGCCGAGATCCGCCATTCCGGCGTCGATCCGGCCGATATCACTTTTGAAATCACGGAAACCGCCGCGGTGGCGAATTTCGCCCAGGCACAGCAGTTCATCATCGCGCTCAAGCGCATGGGTTGCCGGTTCGCGCTGGACGATTTCGGCAGCGGCCTGAGCTCGTTCGCCTACCTGAAGCACCTGCCGGTGGACTACCTCAAGATCGACGGCAATTTCGTGCGCGACATGGCGAATGACCAGATCGATCACGCGATGGTGGAAGCCATCAACCAGCTCGGACACGTCATGGGTATTCAGACGATCGCGGAATACGTCGAGACCCGCGAGGTGCTGGAAAAACTCAAGCTTGTCGGCGTGGATTACGCGCAGGGTTTCGCCATCGGTTACCCGGCGCCCATCGAAGAGGCGCTCGCCGCTCCCGGCACGGTTTTGACCGCCGGCGCCACGGGCCGATGAACTTCAGAGGGCTGGTTTTTCTTCGGGCGTGCGCCCGACTCAGCGTTTGACGGCCTCGCGCAGCGTGCGCACGACCTCGCCCAGGGGCACCTCCCGCGCCGTCTTCTCCCGCCGTCCCTTGTATTCGACCGCGCCTTTGGCGAGACCCTTCTCGCCGATGACGACGCGGTGCGGGATGCCGATCAGGTCCATGTCGGCGAAGATGACGCCCGGGCGCTCGTTGCGGTCGTCCAGCAGCACGTCGAAGCCGGCGTGGACCAGTTCGCCGTAAAGCCGGTCGATCGTTTCGCGGACTTTATCCGATTTGTTGTAGCCGATCGGCACCAGCGCGACCTGGAACGGCGCGATGGCGTCGGGCCAGATGATGCCGTTGTCGTCGTGGTTCTGTTCGATGGCCGCGGCGACCACGCGCGAGACCCCGATCCCGTAGCATCCCATCGGCATGACGACCGATTTCCCGGCCTCGTCGAGGACGGTTGCCTGCATCGCCTCGCTGTACTTGGTGCCGAGCTCGAAGATATGCCCGACTTCGATGCCGCGGCGGATGGCGAGCGTGCCGCCGCACTGTCCCTTCCCGGAATCGGGGCAGGGGTCGCCTTCGACCACCTTGCGCAGATCGGCCACGATCGGCTCGGCGGTGTCGCGCCCCCAGTTCACGTTGACCAGGTGCTTGCCGCCGACGTTCGCGCCGCAGACGAAATCGGCCAACCGCGCCGCCGACTCGTCGACGATCACGGGGATTTTCAGGCCCACCGGCCCGATCGAGCCGGGTTCGCAGCCGGCGGCGAGTTCCACCTCGCCCGGCGTGACGAATACCAGCGGCTTCACGGCCTGCGGGAGTTTCGCCGCCTTGACCTCGTTCAGTTCATGGTCGCCGCGCAGCACGAGCGCGATTACGCCGCCGGTGCCTTTGACCAGCAGCGTCTTGACGGTCTGTTTCGGGTCGACCTTCAGGAATTGGCTGACCTCCCCGATCGTGTGCTGTCCGGGCGTGTCGACCGTCTGCATCGGCTGTCCCGGTGCCGGGCGCTTGCCGAGCGGCGGCAGGGCCTGGGCCAGCTCCACGTTGGCGGCGTATTCGCACTTGGCGCAGATCGCGATCGCATCCTCGCCCGAATCGGCGAGCACGTGGAATTCGTGCGAATGGCTGCCGCCGATCGCGCCGGTGTCGGCGGCGACCGGGCGGAACTCCAGGCCCACGCGCCGGAAGATGCGCGAGTAGGCCTCGTGCATGACCTGGTAGGTTTCCCTGAGCGACGCCGCGTCGATATGAAACGAATAGGCGTCCTTCATGAGGAATTCGCGCGCGCGCATCACGCCGAAGCGCGGGCGGATCTCGTCACGGAACTTCATCTGGATCTGGTAGAAATTCGCCGGCAGCTGGCGGTAGCTCTTGATCTCGCGCCGGATGAGGTCGGTGATGACCTCCTCGTGCGTGGGGCCGAAGCAGAAATCGCGCTGGTGCCGGTCTTTCAGGCGCAGCAGTTCCGGGCCGTACTGGTCCCAGCGTCCGGATTCCTGCCACAACTCCGCCGGCTGCACCGCCGGCATCAGCAGCTCCTGCGCGCCCGCGTGATTCATCTCCTCGCGCACGATGTTTTCCACCTTGCGCAACACGCGCAGGCCGAGCGGCAGCCAGGTGTATATCCCGGCGGCGAGCTTGCGAATCATCCCCGCGCGCAACATGAACTGGTGGCTGACGGTTTCGGCCTCGGCCGGGGTTTCGCGGACGGTGGAAAGCAGGAATCGTGAGACGCGCATGGAAGGGCTCGTGGTTCGGTTGGTCGGAGATGGAATCGGAGTATAAGTCAGGACCGCGGCGCTCCCAAGCGCCGCGCCCGCGGGCGAGCGCGCCGTCGTTATTGCAGGTTCAGCGCCTCTTTGACGATTCCGTCGAGCAGTTTCTCGACCGCCTGGAGCGAGGCCTTCGATGCCTTGGACCCCACCGGCAGCGGCCGGCGGTAACCGACGTATACCTTTTTCGGGTCCTGGGGCAGGGTATAGATCACGACGATGTAGGGGCAGAACACGATGTTCGTCGGATCGGCCTCCATCATGTGCCGCGATACGCTGGCCGAACAGAATTGCAGCGACTCGGCCTCGCCGTAGATGACTTTCGTCATGCCGAGATCCTTGCCGGTGCGCTTCAGCATGTCGCTGATATGCGAGACGTGATCCACCACCAGGCCGCGGTTGGTGATCGCGATTTCGACGTCCTGCCTGACGTCGTCGAAGTTGCCTTTGGTCGTGTAGAGCTTGAGGTAATCCGCCCCCGCCGCCGCGGGTTGCGCGGTCATGGCGAACAGTCCCAAGGCGATCGTCAACATCACAAGGCGGTTCATCATGCTATTCCTCCGGGGCAAGTTCGAATCAGGGCGCCAGAGTATATCGCAGAATGAAAACGGAAGGATGCGGCAGGCGCGGAAAATCCCCTCTTCTTTTTTCAAGAAGAGGGGATGGATTTAACGCGTTAACGCGTCACTTTAATAACGGCGCATTCCGCCGCCCGGTCCCATGCCGTTACCGGGTCCCGGTCCCATGCCGCCGCCCGGTCGCATGCCGCCTCCGCGTGCCGGCGGTTCATCCGGCAGCGTCACGCCGCGTTCCCTGGCGCGTTCCTTCATGCGCTCATGGTGTTCGTTGCGGATCTGCTCGCGCTCCTGCACGGTTTTCGCGGCGCGCATGCGGGCGCGGTACTCGCTGCGCTCCTGCTGGGTCATCAGCTGCGAGCCGTAGATCTGATCCCGGTCGCGCAGGCGGTCCTGATCCCGGGTCTGATCCTTGTCCGGCGTCTGCAGGCGGTCCTGGTCGCGGATCTGATCCCGGTCCTGATCCGCGGCCATGGCGATCGCCGCCATGCCGGGCAGCAATGCCGCGATCACGGCGGCGTAAATCAATGTACGTTTCATGACAGTTCTCCTTAACATATGGGTGAATGATGCTTCAGATCCTTGCGATGATGAAAATACGCTTGCCGGATGTTGACGACTTTGACCGTTATCAAAATCCAGGTCTGAACCTGAAGATATCTGTGATAACGCAGGAAAGACGATAACGTGTACCGCCGTGACTGCGGCATATTGTCGCATTCGCACGGTGCCGCGATCATGATGCGAGTCGCGGCGCCGTTCACGGGCGCCATGCCTGTCGCCGCCCTGGCGGTTGAGGCAATCGACCGGTGTTCAGCCGTTTGCATGAAATTTACAAAAGCGGGGCGTGCATTGCGCCCGCCCCGTGGCTGACACGGCGTTCGCGCTGTTGCTTCGGCCGTGTCAGCCGCCGTTCAACGCGCCGCCAACCGCCGCGCGAGACCGGCGCGCGACAGGGCGAGCAGCATCGCCGCGGTGAGCACGAGAGCCGGCAGCGTCGGATCCACCGGTCCACCACCGCCACCGCGATTGGCCGTGAACAGGCAACCGCTGCTGCCGTCGCCGCCATCGCCGTCCGACGCCGAACCCGCCACATACTCGTAGGCGCCGATATCGGGCACGCTGTCACGCGCGACGCCGCGCTGGTCGACGGTGAGCTGCGTCACGGGAATGGCGGCGTTGATAGCCGGGCTGGTAGCGTCGAGCGCGTGGGTCCAGGTCGGACCGCCGTTGTCGGCAAGGGCCCGTATCTTCGCATCGACGTTCTGCAGGTCGCCCGTTCCCCAGAGCAGGCAGGTAATGTCACTGCTCAGGTTGTAGCCGAGGTTGACACCGACCGAGGTAATGTTCCCGGCGCCGCCGGTTGCGCCGCAGTTGGCGCTGACGCGGTTCAGCGGATCTGCGCCCGCGAGGTTATTGGCGAGCAGGGTGTTGCGCAGCGTCACATGCGCCGCCCCGGAGGGGAAGGTGTTGATCCCGGCGCCGGCACCGGGTGAATCGGCATTGGTGATGTTGTTGGCGATGGTTACCTGAATCAGTTGCACCTCACCGTTGGTGTAGACACCGCCGCCGACGTCGAAGCCGTAGTTGCCGCTGACCGTGCTGTTCACCATTAAGATGGTGACGCCCGAGCGGCTGCTGATACCGCCGCCGCCGACTGCGCCATTGGCGTTCACGGTCGATCCGCTGATCATCGTCAGGTGACTGCCGGTATCGAACAACGCGCCACCGCCCTCGGAGCTGTTGCCGCTCACCGTGCTGTTGGTGAGCGTCATGGGGGCGTCGTTATAAATGCCGCCGCCGTTGGCGTTGCCGCGGTTACCGCTCACCGTGACGTTCGAGGCAGTGGCGGTCGCTGCGCTGTACAGGCCGCCGCCGTCACCGGCGTAGTTGGACATGATTATCATGTCCGAGAGTGTGAGCGTGTAGGTGGCGCCGCCTTCCTCGCCGCCGGGTTCAATGATCGGCGGTCCGCCTTTGCCACCACCGCCGGGTACGCCACCGCTGGATGCGGCAGGATCATAGGTCCCGGCCGCCACTGTGGTGGCGACACCGCCGCCGTTACGCCGCAGGCTGTAGGTGGTCTGGTCAGGCGCCAGCAGCCCCCCGACGGTAGCGATCTTGCCGCCCTTGACGGTAAGTCCGGACATCTGCACGTTGATCGTCACCGATTCGTTTGGCGCAAGCGGTCCGGACACCACATGGAATATGCGGTCGCCAAAACCGGCATTTGTTTCTACCGGATCGACCTTGGGATCGAAGCCTGTGGCCATGACGTCCCATGGCTCCGCGGCCCAACCACCGTCGACGATCGTCAGGTCCTTGCCGGCACCGACGATATTGACGCTCTCGGTGAGGTCCAGATCACCCTTCGTGGCGTCGGGGGTGACGCTGACGATGTAGTTGGATGTCTGCCAGGTCGTGAGGTATTCGCCAACCTGCCAGTTATTCGCATCCACCTCGACCGGCGTGGCGTCTTCCGGCGCGATGCTCAGCGTATACGTGCCCGCCGGCAGGTTGATCACGTCGATCGACGGGGCTGCTTCGCCCGCGGCGCATTCGCCCGCGGCCGCGCCGGAGGCGCTGTTGGTATTGGCCGCGATGACTGCTTCGCGCAGCGAACATACTCCGTCGTTCTCCATGACATCGCTGAAAGTACTGACATTAATGGTTGCCGCCTGCACCGTGCCTGCGATCAGCATCGCGGCCACGAGCGAGGCGAACGCCGTCTTGCGCGTTGCTTGGCATATAGGTGTTTTCATGACACGACTCCTGCTTGATTAAAGCGATTGCTGGTTTCGTTTTCCCTTCCCACTTCCGGTCTTCCCGGATGTGTATCCCGCCTCTCGTGCGCCATTGGCGGCGCATCGATCGG
>Ga0315550_1000980_pt1 | contig 17638 bp, 12 predicted proteins | sample SalMarSW160190MG_2_FD_203100 | JGI IMG/M metagenome (GOLD analysis project Ga0315550, IMG submission 203100) | Salt marsh sediment microbial communities from the Plum Island Ecosystem LTER, Massachusetts, United States - Salt Marsh Sediment SW1601-90 ... | reverse complement strand
CGGGAAGTGCCGAGATCAGTGCGCGTGCGGAATCCGTTCTGGGGAAGATCGCCAGGGTGTTAAATGATCACCAACAGCTTGAGATCCTGGTCGAGGGGCATACGGATAATGTACCCATTTCTACAACCTGTATGATTGATAACTGGGATCTGAGTGTAAAGAGGGCTACTTCTGTTGTTCGACAGCTTCAGACAAAGCATGGTATTGCACCGGAAAGGATGACAGCAGGTGGGAGGTCTGAATACGTCCCGAAGGATACGAATGAAACATCTGAAGGGCGGCAGATTAACCGAAGGACCGAGATCATTATTCTTCCCGAATTGGATCAGTTCTTTCAGTTGCTCGAGCCTCCGAAGGATGAGTAAATTAAAAACGATCTTTATGTACGTGTTTGGTACTTAAGCAGGTATTTTTTTGATGTAAGGGGCTGCTTTTTCGTAATCCGGATTATTTTGACTACCACAACTCCTGCCTGAATAATTATTTTCCATAATTTTGTTAAGTTCACGATCCGAAGAATCAAATTTTATATCATGAAAATACTGCTGGTTGAAGACGAACCCAAAGTTGTGGAATTCATAAAAAAGGGACTTGAGGAAAAGGGTTACGAAATGGAAGTGGCATACGATGGACAGATGGGAGAAAGGCTCGCCCTGAAAGGGAAATATGATCTGATCATTCTTGATGTTATACCGCCCTATCTGAACGGTTATGATCTATGTAAACGGATACGGGAAAAAGGTCTTCAAATACCGATTCTGATGCTGACAGCACTTGGGACTACTGAGGATAAAATCTCAGGGTTTGATGCCGGTGCAGACGATTACCTGGTTAAACCATTCGAATTTGCAGAGCTTCTTGCCAGAATAAAAGCACTTTCAAAAAGATCATCCGGTTTAATCCAGACATCTAATTTGGTGAAAGTTGCTGATCTGGAACTTGATCTGGATAAAAAATCTGCCAGGCGGGGAGACAGAAGCATCGAACTTACTGCTAAAGAGTTTGCATTGCTTGAATTCCTTATGACGAATAAGGGAAAAGTTGTTTCCCGTTCTGAAATTGCTGAAAAGGTATGGGATATAACCTTTGACACAGGTACCAATGTAGTTGATGTTTATATCAATATTCTGCGGAAAAAGATCGATAGGGATTTTGAGCATAAGTTAATACATACCCGGATAGGTCTTGGTTACAGTCTAATGGAATCGTAATGGAAATCAGGAAGAAATTGACCTACCAGTTCATCGCAATTGTTGCCCTGATCCTGCTGGTGTCTTTTCTTGAGGTCTATTTCTCTTTTTCCGGAACACGCAGGGAGGAATTCTATGACCGGCTTGCAAGCAAAGCAACAATGGTAGCCCAGATGCTGATTGAAATTGACGAAATTGACGCCGAATTACTAAAAAGAATTGAAAAGAACAACCCGCTAAGCCTTCCGAATGAAAGAATCGTGATTTACGATTACCTGAATAATGTTGTCTACAGTACGGATGAGGATAGTGCGTTACATATTACACTGGAGTTAATCGATGATGTAAGGTTGAATGATGAAATACGCGTTAAGCAAAAACCATTTGAAATACTCGGACAGTTTTATACGGGTCCCTAAGACCGGTATGTGGTTTTTGCAGCAGCTACAGATATTTATGGTTTTGGAAAGCTCAAACGGCTCAGGATCATCCTGGTTATAGTCTTCATTATTAGCCTGATCATCGTGTTTTTCCTGGGACGGTTTTTCGCTTCCCGTGCTCTGAATCCCATTTCCGATATCATGTCCCAGGTGGATGCAATTGGCGTTTCAAATCTGGATGCAAGGGTTCTGGAAGGAAACGGTAAAGATGAGCTCGCACGTCTCGGACAGACCTTTAACAACATGCTTGAACGGATTGAAATCGCCTTTAAGACACAGAAGAATTTCATTGCCAATGCATCCCACGAACTGCGGACACCGCTGACAGTAATAACCGGGCAGCTTGAGGTTATCCTGATGAATGCAAGAAAAAATGAAGAGTACAGGAAAACCATCATTTCCGTTCTTGAAGACATTAAAAACCTCAATCAAATTTCGAATCGCCTCCTGCTTCTGGCCCAGGCTAGCTCTGAATTTCCTGAAGCCGATTTCACTCTGGTCAGGATAGACGATGTCCTCTGGCAGGCCAGGAAAGAGATAATGAAGAGGCATGACAACTACCGGGTTCATGTCAATTTTTCGGATTCAATCGACGATGAACGGACACTCACAGTCAAGGGCAATGAACTGTTGCTTAAAACTGCCCTGAGTAACCTGATGGATAATGCATGTAAATATTCCGAAAACCATACCTCTGAAGTTTATATCCATAATGAGAACAGTCAGGTGGTTATGAATTTTTCAGACAAAGGGAGAGGAATACCCGAAGAAGAAATGCCAATGATTTTCCAGCCTTTTTATCGTGCGAGTAATGCCGTTGATGTTAAAGGACACGGTATTGGCTTGTCATTAGTCGAAAAAATCATGGTATTACATAAGGGACAGATCTCCGTTGAATCGGAGATCATGAACGGTACGGATTTTATCCTGTTCCTGCCTGTCAATACCTGAGCTACTTCAGCCTGTTCAATCCTAAATAAATAGAATTATACCATTCCAGCGTCATCCTGGTGTGCAGAAGTTTTAATCCTTTTTTAATCTCCTTTTAATCCCACCTTCATCACTCCCCTGTACATTTGATCCGGTTAAATCAATAAAACAATTCTAAAACGAGGAACGATGAAAACACAACTTACTCAAAGACAAAATGTTCTGGTTATTGTTACAGCACTGGCGCTGATTTTAACAGGTATATTCTTCTATACGAACAGGTCCCTGAAGGATCAGCTCAACAAGGAAAAGATCAAGTCAGAAGCATTACTCTCTGAGAAACTAAACCTTGACAAATCAACCGATAAATTTAAAAAGGATCTGGCTTCTCTGCAGAACAAGATTTTACAGCTTAATAAAAGTGTTAAAGGAACCAGTGATCAGCTTGTAAATAAAAACGCTGAAATCAAAAAACTGATTGCTGAAAATGCGTCACTTCAGGATCTGAAGAAGAAGAATGCAGAACTTGAAGCATTACGTTCAACGCTTGAAAACGAGATAATCGGTTTGAATCTGAACATGGAGCAGATTCTTGCAGAGAATAAGCGAATGGTTGAACAACTTGCCACAATCGTACGGGAAAATGAATCTCTGACGCTTCACAATGCACTGCTTGAAGCCATGTTGGCTGATAATTATCGGATTGAAGCCCTGAAAGGGAAACGCGATAAGTTAACCGTTGCTGCCAGAAGGACCAATAAACTAATGATCAGCTTTGACATACCTGCTGAAATATCGGAAGAGTTGTACTTTAATATTATTACCCCTGATGGGAAGGAACTGTCAAGCAGGTATGACAGATCGGTTACCATGAAATTCCATAACCAGGATAAAAACCTGATGGCCAGTCTGACCGGGACACCTTCCGGGAGCCAGGATGCAAAGAGAGCAGAACTTATCTATAAACCGGAACAGAAACTGTCCAAAGGTATATACCGCTTCAATGTCTATAACAATGAGGGTGAGTATATGGGTAGTATTCAACTGAGACTGAAGTAACCCTGCATGCTGATAATGATAGAAATGAGGCTTCCCGCTTCATCCCTTTCCTCCGGAATCCGGGTAATTTATACCGGAATCCGGAGGAATCTATTGTAATACAAGAAACAAATTAATAAAGCAGGAAACAGGCACAAATAGCTATATTGCGGATACCAATGTGCCCAGAGGACTCCGGATGCCATGAACAGTAGACGGCACGTTTAAAACAGAGGGTTGGACAACCGTTAGTATCCCTTTATGGGATTTCAAATACACAAACGGTTGAAGTTTATGTGCCTGATAATGATGCTGTTGGATACGGTCAAATAACCATGATCACGTAAGAGGGTGAACAAGGCCTGTTTCCTTCATGATTCTTTGGTAGTACCGATCCGGTTACACACGCAACTATAATGGTGACTGATTAAATCAACCATTTAAGCAAAAACAAAAGGTTTAAGGGAACCCTTGATTCTACCCTGGAGAATGATGGTGATCTTAACTCCCAGCTACTGACCTTCAATAAAGTAAAGGAAGATTTCAACGGTAAAAAGCGGATTACACTGAGTGAAAACGGGCATCTACCTGGTAAAAATTGTTACCTCAAAAAGTTCTCACTCCAATAAAGTGATAAGATGATGATAAGATTTGGGAGAAATATGCGTTATTTGACTGGCAGAATGATTGAATCGATGAAAATGGGGTTGCGATCTGTTTTATTAACAATACTCATAATCAGATGATTTTTACCCCGGCTTCCTCCATCTCCCGGTAAGCCTTTTCTTCATCACCCGGGTTGGCTCTCACACCTGCCGTAGCACTGCTGATGACATAGGTACGGTAACCGTTTTTCACTGCATCCAGGGCAGTTGATTTTACACAATATTCAGTGGTCAATCCGGTCAGGTACAGTTCACTGATATTATTCTCTTTCAGGTAAGCATCCAGGTTTGAACTGGTGGCTTCAAACGCCGAGTATCCGTCATCCTGATCCCGGGTGCCTTTCAGAAATTCCTTGTCGATTTTTTCCGAATCCAGTTCCGCCGGGAATGCAGCTCCTGCTGTATTCCTGACACAATGAGGTGGCCAGCGAACAAAATGAGTACTGTTTTCCGGATGCCAGTCCCGTGAGGCAACCACCAGTTTAAACTGGTCCATGATCCTGTTTATCTCAGGGATAATTTTATTTCCTTCGGGAGCCGGGAGTGCTCCACCGGGTAGAAAATCATTTTGCAGATCTACTATGATCAATGCTTTCATGGTAAGCTGGTTTGTTCATGATTAGTTTTATATCGAACTCCTGTCAAACGATTCACTGCGTTACACCGATTTGTTATTCATCGGATAAGTTATCATTTGTCTGTCCCGGCTAATTTCTCCCTCAAATCAAGCAATCTTTTGCTGATCCCGACCTTATAGGTATGGGGGTTCATAAAACGTTTGTGCTCTTCAGGGAGATATGCAAGCCTCGACTGTGAAAATTCAGAGATCATATACGGGGTTTTTTTGCTGGCTGTTATAATGCCTTTTTTCATCACTTTTTTTGTGAATTCTTCTCTGCTGTACGGGGATATATTGAGGAATTTCTCCGGTTCAAAAGGGTGATAAATGACATCCACACTGTTCTCTTCTTCCAGTACAATACCATCTGCTGCAAACATCCCGTTTTCGTCTCTGAACCGGTACAGGGTCTTTTTACCGGGCAGGGTGGTTTTTTTGTTGTTTTCAGAAACCTTCAGGGAAGGTTCATCGTTGATCATCGATAATTTATACACTCCATCGAGGGCTCCTTCACCCTTACCGGTAACCAGAGCTGTTCCCACACCAAAAGCATCGATCGGTGCACCCTGATCTGTCAGGCTTTTAATGATATATTCATCCAGCTGATTGGAAGCAACAATCTGTACATATTCCAGACCTGCCCTGTCAAGCATCTGTCGTGATTGCTTGCTTAAATAGGCAAGATCACCGCTGTCCAAACGGATCCCATATAGTTTATTTCCCTGTTTTTGCATCTCCAATCCAACTTTTATTGCATTTGGCACACCACTCTTGAGCGTATCATAGGTATCTGCCAGGAGTATACAGCTCGCCGGGAATTTTTCTGCAAATATTCTGAAAGCGGTTAATTCATCGGGGAAGGATTGTACCCAGGAATGAGCCATGGTACCCGTTGATTCCAGTCCATAGTGGAATGCGCTGTATACATTCGAGGTTTTGTCAAATCCTCCGGCTATGGCAGCCCTGCTTGCCTGTATTCCCCCAAATCCCTGAGCGCGTCGAAGCCCGAAGTCCATTAATAGTTTATCACCGGCAACCTGCTTAATCCGTGCAGCCTTGGTCGCGATGAGTGATTCGAAATTTAATATGTTTAACAACAGGGTTTCTATCAATTGTGTTTCAATGATGTTCCCTTCAACCCGCACACAGGGTTCATATGGAAAAACAACCTCGCCTTCTTCAGGAGCGTAAATATCCGCTTCGAACCGGAAATCCTGCAGATAGGAGACAAATTCAGGATCAAATCCAATCTGCTCAAGGAAATTGCAATCTTCACGGCCGAACCGGAAATTCCCCAGAATTTCCAAAAGCTCTTCCAGACCGGCAAAAACAACGTATCCTCCGTCATAAGGATGCTTTCGAAAAAAATAATCAAATCCTGCCGGAGTATCCTTCTTCCCACTCTGGTAATACCCCTGAGCCATGGTTAACTCATAGTGATCTGTATACAATCCTATATGTTGACTTAAAATAGACATTTATGAGATTTCTTTTTACAAAAATCCTCTGCCGGTAAAGAGAAATTTTTTAAAGATTTATAGAGCCAAAATAATACGAATGTACATTGGTACTATACGGTAAAGAAACTAATAACCGCTTGACAGAGGTATTGAACGAAATAATTAACGCAGTTTACAGGCTGGATTTTTCGTGTAATTTATATATGTATTCAATAAACTTTCCCTGCTCAGCTCGTTCTAATCTGAATGATTAGACCAATCCTTGATCAAGCATGGCATCTGCCACTTTCAGAAAACCGGCAATATTTGCACCTTTTACGTAATTGACGTACCCATCAGCTTCGGTACCATATTTGACACATGCTTGATGGATATTTTTCATAATCTGGTGTAAACGTTCATCGACTTCTTTCCTCGACCAGTTCAACCTTATGGAGTTCTGTGACATTTCAAGGCCTGAGGTAGCGACTCCACCTGCGTTAGCTGCTTTACCTGGACCATAAAGAATTTGTTTTTCATGGTATAACTCTATAGCTTCAGGTGTTGATGGCATATTGGCTCCTTCAGAAATGCAGAAACAGCCGTTGTCAATCAATGCCTTAGCATCGTTTCTATCGATCTCGTTCTCTGTTGCTGAAGGTATAGCCACATCACACTTGACACTCCAGGGTCTCTGTCCTTCCATATTTTCAACGCCAAATTTATCAGCATACTCTTTGATCCGACCCCTTTTGATGTTCTTGAGCTCCATGACATACTGAAGTTTCTTATCATCGATACCATTTGGATCGTATATTGATCCGCTGGAGTCTGAAAGAGTAACTACCTTACCACCCAATTCGTTGACTTTTTCAGTTGCAAATTGTGCAACATTTCCAGACCCGGAAACGGTAACAATTTTCCCTTTAAAGTCGAGGCCACGCGTTTTCATCATTTCCTGTGCGAAGTAAACAGCTCCGTACCCTGTAGCTTCAGGTCTGATGAGACTGCCTCCCCATCCAATACCTTTCCCTGTCAATACTCCGGTGAACTCATTTCTTAATCGTTTATATTGTCCAAAGAGATAACCTATTTCTCTACCGCCTACACCGATGTCACCAGCTGGCACGTCTGTATTTGGTCCAATATGTCTGGCAAGTTCTGTCATGAAGCTTTGACAGAAACGCATCACTTCATTATCAGATTTACCTTTTGGATCAAAGTCTGATCCTCCTTTACCACCTCCCATAGGCAGTGTTGTAAGACTGTTTTTGAATACCTGTTCAAAAGCCAGGAACTTCAGAATTCCAAGGTTAACGGTTGGGTGAAAACGCAATCCTCCTTTATACGGTCCGATTGCACTGTTCATCTCAATCCGGTATCCTTTATTGATCTGAATTTCTCCTTTATCGTCGAGCCAGGGTACCCGGAACAAAACCACTCTTTCTGGTTCAGCAATTCGCTCAAGTATTTTAGCGTGTTTGTACTTAGGATTTTCTTCGATAAAAGGGATTAATGACTCAGCTACTTCCTGAACAGCCTGGTGAAATTCTTTTTCTCCAGGATTTTTGGAAATAATCTGGGCCATAAATTGTTCAACTCTTGGGTCCATTTTGTAAACTGTTTTAAAGTTTGTATAAAGGTTAATTGTCCGCTTAATAGTTAGCTATTTAAATTAAACAAACATATAGATTTTTTTTTAAATCCAAAATAATTTTTATAAAAGCCCTCACTGTTTTTCAGGTTGCTATATGTATATCTATCAGTGATATATGTTGACAGAGAAGCAAAAATTTTTCGGGTCGTCATGTGATAGGTGTTACATAACATATTTGATTTGCAGGAACTTTAGTCAGCAAGGGTGTAAACTCTGACAGGTAAACTTCTGAGAAAGCCTGAAAATTCCAGGTCCACAATGTTGGTGAAATCCTGATGACCAGTATTATTTACCGTGAACAAATTTGGTCTGAATAATGTAAAACCGAATGATGTATAAGTTGGAAGGTACCAGGAAATCCTTGAAAGGAGGGCTAAATTATAGAACCGGACTTTATTAAACATGAAATTAGAATATAAATTGAAATAATAACTTTGAAATTGAGAAAGTGTCTCTTAACTTTATATGTCAACAAGTCCGAGTATTACTGAAGTTAAACAAATTTTAATCAGAATTATGAAAGAACCTGCATACTTAAAAGGTGATTATAAAAAATTACTTGCTGAGAGGAAAGAACGGTTGAAAGAACTTGCTTGTATTAACAAGACGACTAATATTTTAAAAGAGGGCAAATCAGTAGAGGAGTCGTTGCAGCAGATCGTTATGATATTGCCTGAAGCATGGCAATATCCGGAGTATACAGTTTCCCGAATAACTTTTGACAAGAAAAAATTCACCAGTTCTAATTTCAAAGAAACTGAATGGGTACAACAGCAAACATTTACAACCATTGAGGAAAAAGAGGGGATAGTAGAAGTATTTTATACCAAACCATTCCCGGAGGAAGATGAGGGGCCATTCCTGAAAGAAGAGAGAGACCTGATAATAAACCTGGCCAACCTGATAACCGGTTTTATCAACAGCCAAAAAGCAAGAGAGTTTATCCAAAAATCACGGTTTCAGAAAACCCTGGAATCGCATCGTAAGAAAGATGACAAATTTCCTTTGACAAGCAGATTATTATTACAGCAATTTCTTAACAGGCATAATGCCGACAGGGACCTGTTCCATGAGCTGATGCCATTCAAGGTTAAAGAAATTCTCCTTGTTGCAAACTTATATGATGCTTACAGCATTGAAGGGGAAGGACGGTTTTCTGATCACATCCAGGGAGAATATCACCAACTGAACCTCACATCTACACCCAGGGTGACAGGTGTATTGTCCGAGGAGGAGGTATTCAATCGTTTGAGACTAAAGCACTATGACCTGATTATTCTTGTAGTTGGAGTCGACCGGATAACCCCAATGAAACTTTGTAAGAAGATCAAAAAACAGTATCCCTATATACCCACTTTCCTGCTCCTTAATAACCGGCACGATATACCATACGTTCAGGATGAAAAAGCGAAAGGAAATCCTTTTAACCAGTATTTTATATGGACCGGTGAATCAAGATTGTTCTTTGCTATGGTAAAACTGCTGGAAGATAAGGTAAATATTCAAAATGATGCTGAAATCGGTCTAACCAGGGTGATCCTGCTCGTAGAAGACTCATCGGAATATTATTCCCGGTACCTTCCACTTCTCTATAACCTTATCCTGGAGCAGACAAAGCACCTTCTTGAGGATGTTGGAACGGACGATATGTATAAGGTGATAAAACTGAGGGCCAGGCCGAAAATACTCCTAGCAACAACCTATGAGGAAGCCATGGAAATATTCAACAGTTACCGCGACTTTCTGCTATGTGCTATTTCTGATGTTCGTTTTCCATCAAAAGGGAAATTGGACAATAGAGCAGGTTTTCGCCTGATACAATATATTAAAGAGCAATTGCCCAATCTTCCTACAGTATTACAATCATCCGATCCAGCTAATGCAACGAATGCTCATGAATTGAACTCAAGTTTTATCAATAAAAACTCTGAAACCTTATTGCACGATCTGCAGAGTTTTATTAATTATTACCTGGGATTTGGTCATTTTGTTTACCGCGATAAAAAAGGAAGACAAATTGCTGTAGCTAAATCCATGAAGGAGTTTGAGAACTATCTCAGAACAATTCCGGATGATTCACTGGTGTATCATGCCATGAAGAATCATTTTTCCTTGTGGTTGATGGCGCGGGGTGAAATAGAAATTGCCAAAATAATCAACCCAATGAAGATTTCCGATTTCAGGGACCTGAAGGAATTGCGTGAGATTCTGTTAAAAATAATCAAGAAGAGACGTGTTGAACAGGAACGTGGGAAAATTGTGAGTTTTGAAGAATCAGATGTCCTGGATGAAAGCAATATTGTAAGCATTGCAGCCGGGTCACTTGGCGGGAAAGGAAGGGGATTGGCTTTTATAAATACGCTGATATATAAGTTCGATTTTGGCAGGCTAACTCCACACATCCATGTACGTACTCCTGTTACTTGTATTATCGGAACAGAGGAGTTCGATATTTTCATGGACAGGAATCACCTGAGGGAGAGGGTAATGACCGAATCAAACTACAAGAAGATCCAACAGATGTTCCTTAATGCGAACTTTTCAGACAACTTGGAAATAAAGCTGAGAGTGATTCTCAACTTAATTGTAAAACCTATTGCTATCAGGTCATCCAGTCTTCTTGAGGATTCTATGACTCAACCCTTTTCGGGAATCTTTAGAACGTATTTACTCTCAAACGATAATGCAGATTTTGAAATGAGGTTTAAACGGGCAACCGATGCGATTAAACTGGTGTATGCATCTATATACAGCCCCAATGCACGAACCTATTTCGAAGCCGTAAATCATAAGATCGAAGAGGAAAAAATGGCCATTGTGATCCAGGAGGTTGTTGGAAAACAACACGATGAATACTTTTATCCACACATCAGTGGCACAGCACAATCTCATAATTACTACCCTGTTGCACACATGAAACCGGAGGAGGGATTTGCAGTAGCGGCTCTTGGATTAGGACAATATGTTATGGAAGGGGAAAAGGCTTACCGGTTTTCTCCAAGCTATCCAAACCTGGAGATAATATCCACAAAGAACCTTGTAAAATCATCGCAGGTTCACTTTTATGCTGTCCATTTGTACAAACCCGAAATAGACCTGCAAGAAGGGGAAGATGCCGGTTTGATTAAACTCGATATTAGTGAAGCAGAAAATCATAAGACCTTAACACATCTGGCTTCAGTATATAATCCCGAGAACGATACAATAACACCGGGTCTTGACCGGCATGGACCAAGAGTGATTAACTTCACTAATATCCTGAAGTATGAATATATCCCTCTGGCCGATACCATAAAGCTTGTCCTTGATATTGTTAAGGAAGCTCTGGGATCACCAGTAGAGATTGAATATGCCGTCGACCTGACAAAAGATAAAGAAGGGAAAGCTTCATTTTACCTTTTACAGATTAAACCTCTGGTTGGTAGTAGAAATGATTACAGGTTTAATCTGGATAAGATCCCTGACGAGAAAATCTGGCTCTATTGTGAAAAAAGTATGGGGAACGGTTTAGTAGATACGCTTGTCGATGTGATATTCGTGAAAACAGAGCATTTTGATATAACAAAGACCGTTGAAATGACCTATGAGATTGAGAGATTAAACCAAGAGATGTTAAAGAAAGACAAGAAATATATTCTTATTGGACCCGGTAGATGGGGAACACGTGACAGGTTTATCGGCATACCTGTTGCCTGGCCACAGATCTCCAATGCCAAGGTCATTGTTGAGATGAGTATGGAGGATTTTCCCCTGGATGCATCGCTTGGTTCTCATTTCTTTCATAACGTTACGTCCATGAATGTGGGATATTTTTCTGTAAACCACACCTCTCTGAGTGACAGGATAAACTGGGATGTGCTTAATAGACAAAAGATTGTGGAAGAGACCAATTATATTAAGCATATACAGTTCGAAAAACCTGTTGTGATTATGATGGATGGCAAACAGAGAAAGTCAGTGATTACTTGGGAAAAAGGATAAGGTTAGTTTAGAGTTCATCCTCCTTTTCGATCACCTGCCTGCCTTCTAGTGGCGGGTTAACCCTACCAGCCCGGCAGACTGGCGGTAGGCAGGGTTGGTGAATTTGGAAGAAATAGGAGGTCAGGATTCCTTGCCTGCTTGCGGATTAGGTGGAGACAATAGGATTGGAATTTTGAATTGAATGGATGAGAATCGTATTATCAGTTTGGGAAATTGGGTAAAGTGACATAACCTTTATTCGGATTTCAATCTCCAAACCTTGCCCCTTGAAGAGGCCGGTTTGATTTAGCTCTGCAACAATCGTTTAGGAAAAACTTTTTACCTTTATGAAAATCACACTTTTTTTGAATAATTTTGTTATACTAAAAGACTTATAAAAAACATCCAACAATAAAACATCAATTATATGAGGTTATGAAATGAAAACTGAATTTGCCTCTCTATTATATCAAATTCTTCAAATAGCCAATAGTGGATTAACAAGATCGTATTTTCTCCGTAAGATCTCTATTATTCTCTTAGAGTTTTTTGATTGTATTGAGGTAGCACAATTAATGAAAGTGCCTGCTGATCAATCCCGTTATGAACTTCTGAAGCTTACCAAAAAAGCTTTTGTTTATAACATCCTAAACCTTAGAGAATTAAAAAAAAATCTTCATTTCCTAAGGATTGGTTCAATCAATGATACATATAACATATGGTTTAATATTTTACAAGGTAATTTTAATCGCTCTTCACATTTCTTTACAAACAAAGGAACCCTTTGGATCAGTAACCTGGACAACTTCACTTCTGTCAGTAAGAAAACCCCTGAACAGGAAAGGATCTGGAACTCAGTGAAAAAAACAAACTGTAAGTCGCTAATAATCGTTCCATATTTATTTAGTAATGAGACAATTGGCCTTTTACAATTAAAAAATATAAAAAGAAATGTGTTTTCGGAAAATAGAATAGAACTAGTGGAAGAATTTGCACAGACATTAGGCGTTATCCTGTTAAATCACTATTCCCAAGCCGCCTTACAAGAGCGTGTAAAGGAACTGACTTGCTTGTATAGCATGTCTCGGATTGCCAAGCAAATTGATATCTCACTTGAGGATCTTATTTACCGTATAATGGAATTGATCCCTCCCGCCTGGCAATATCCTGAAATAACACAAACGAGAATCATTTTGGACGGTTTTGATTATTCCAAACCTGAGTTTGATGAGGGTAAACACAAACTTTGCGCAGATATTATTGTTGATGGAGAAGCACGTGGAGTAATCGAGGTTATTTATACTGAAAAATGCCCAAAGCTGGATGAAGGACCATTTTTAAAAGAGGAAAGAAAACTCATTGATACCATTGCAAACGATCTTGCAATTATAATCAAGCGAAGGGATGCAGAAGCGGAAAAAATAGATCTCAAGAATCAACTGCATCATGCTGACAGGTTATCGACTGTTGGGGAACTTGCAGCTGGAGTAGCTCACGAATTGAATGAACCACTGGGAAGTATAATGGGATTTGCCCAGCTTGCAAGCAAATGCCCTGGCTTACCACAGCAAGCAGAGAAGGATCTGGAAAAGATAGTAAAATCATCTTTACATGCTCGCGAAATTGTTAAGAAACTAATGTCCTTTTCCAGCACAACACACTCGGAGAAGAAAAAAACGGATATTAATCAACTGGTTGAAGAATCTTTATATTTCTTCAAATCACGCTGTTATAAAGAAGGAATCGAATTAAACATCTTACTTGAACCAGATCTGCCAATTATTACAGTTGATCCTGTTCAAATAGAGCAGGTTTTAACCAATATCATTGTAAACGCTATGCAAGCAATGACGGAAGGGGGGAAACTCTACATACAAACAAGTGCTAATGATCGCAACCTCAATATAACCTTAATGGACACAGGTCACGGTATGAAAAAAGAGGTAATGGAAAAAATATTTACACCATTCTTTACGACCAAAAAAATCGGCAAGGGAATCGGACTGGGATTATCGGTTGTAAAAGGTATTATTGATTCGCACCATGGAACCATCAACGTTGAAAGTGAACCTGGTAAGGGAACGCAATTTCAAATAATCTTACCCATTACCGAATAAGCATATGGAAAAGGTACACAAAAAAGGAAATTTAAATAATAAAGATAGTAGTATTCTGTTAGTCGATGATTCGGAGGACATGTTGGAAGTACTCCGCCGAAATCTTTCCTTGAAAGGGTACAAAACATACTCCAGCCAAAGTGTACATGAGGCTATTGAAATTCTCAATTCAACTACAATTGATCTGGTCATAACCGATCTCAAAATGCCAGGAGTTGGTGGTATGGAACTAATTAAACACATACGCGCAAATTTCAAAGATATTGAAGTCCTGGTAATTACAGGTTATCCCTCTATTCAGGGAGCTGTTGATGCAGTAAAAACCGGAGCCGAGGAATACCTTGTGAAATCTTTTACGGACGAGGAACTTTTTGCAGCTGTTAAGAGAGCATTTTCCAAGCTGAATGCACGAAGGGCTACCAAACTCAAATCGTATCTGAAAATAGAACCTCTTCAGGGAATTATTGGAGAATCACAAGCTATTAACGAAGTATTTAATGCGATAAGAAAAGTATCTTCAACATCAGCTACAGTACTTATAACAGGAGAAAGTGGAACAGGTAAGGAACTTGTTGCAAGAGCGATTCATTATAGCAGTCCAATTGCCTCTTCTCAATTTGTACCAGTAAATTGTGGAGGCATACCTGAAGAACTTATCGAAAGTGAACTATTTGGCCACCTAAAAGGCACGTTTACAGGAGCAAATGAAACACGAGGAGGATTTTTCCATACAGCAGATGGTGGTACAATTTTCCTGGATGAGATCAGTAATACCAGTCAATCCATGCAAATAAAACTTCTTCGTGTATTACAGGATAAGGAAGTATATATGATCGGATCGAAAAAACCTCAAAAGATTGACGTCAGAGTGATTGCAGCAACAAATGTGGATCTGTCCAGCCTGGTTAAGAAGAATCAGTTTCGGGAAGATCTTTATTATCGCTTGAATGTACTAAATATAAATATCCCTCCCCTTCGGGAAAGAGGAAATGATATCTTTCTTTTAATCCAATACTTCGCTGACAAATTCGCAAGGGAAACCGGAAGACCTACTCCACAATTCTCCGATAAAGCATTAAAGGTACTCCAAGATCATCATTGGCCTGGTAATGTAAGAGAATTACAGAATGTTATACAAAGTCTTGTTATCATGACAGAGGGAAACATTATCGACGTTCCTGACTTACCGACGATTTTGCGTTTCTCAGCCCTCACAGAAAGAGGAATTACCCGAACCCTCGCTGAAGTGGAAACGGAATATATCCGCAACGTACTCTCTAATGTGGATGGCAACAAAACCAAAGCAGCTGAAATTCTTGGAATTGATCGTAAAACATTGCGTGAAAAAATTAAAAAATCGTGGCCTCCTGAAGATAAATAAAACTGTGGGGAATTTTGAACCACTGGTTCATAATTCCCCACAGTAATTGGTATTCCCTTTCTATTCCAGCTCCCCACTTTAAAAAAGCTCAACATCGGTTATTCTTTGCTAACGCATTGATTTAGAATCATTCATGTTGGCTGCCTGATCGTAAGTATCCCTTGTGAACATCAGGAAAAAGAATGAATAAAACGGATTGGCATAAAGGTTGTCATAATGACAGCAATCGAAGCAATAACATTCATTGGAAAAATAAAAAACTTTAACCAAATGGAACACTTTAATGACCTATGCGTAACATGCAAGAACAGTTCCTCCTGCATGTATGTTAAACATGGAAAGCGACCAGTATACCGGTGTGAAGAATTTGAAGTTTATTCCTACCGTCCGGTAAATAGAAATAATGCCGAGCCAAAACAGGAGGTAATGGAAGATAATCCCAGCTTCACCGGGATTTGCAAAAATTGTGGTAACCGCAAGACCTGCATGAATGCAAAACCGGATAGAGTGATCTGGCACTGCGAGGATTATGTATAAAACAATCCTGTAACTGAAAATATCTGCCAATAATGTATTTAATAAAAGGTCAAATCGAAAAAGAGTCTGCTGAGTCAATTATAGACGAATGTATACAAAAGCATGGTAGGTTTCTTATTGCCATTTTACAGGATATACAAAGGCGTTATAATTATCTTCCTGAAAACATGTTGAGGGTACTTGCAGAAAAGCTACATATCACCATTCGTGATGTTTATGGAGTAGCCAGTTTTTACAAAGCGTTCAGCTTTAACCCAAAGGGGAAGCACATCATAACCACATGCACGGGTACTGCATGTCATGTTCGCGGCAGTTCAAAGATCGTGGATGCTTTCTCGAATACACTACGCATTAAACCGGGTGAAACGACCAAAGACAAGATGTTCACATTAGAAACAGCAGCCTGTCTGGGCTGTTGTGCCATAGGACCTGTTGTGGTTGTTGATGGCGACTACCTGCCTAAAGTTAAAGTCAACAACATTAGAAAAATTATTGATGAAACGAAAAACGGTATGGGTGGTCCTATGGAGAAAGATGATAAGCGAATATTTCCCATTCAGGTCGTTTGCCCGCAGTGCAATCACAGTTTGATGAAACCGGAACATCCGATTGATAATTATCCCTGCATCCATGTAACCATATCATTTCATCGTAAGCATGGATGGTTGAGGTTGTCTTCACTGTATGGCAGCTTCAATATTGAATCCGAGCACGAAATACCGGTTGATACCGAAGTAAATTTCTTTTGCCCACATTGTCATGCAGAATTGGTAGGTAGTTCAACATGTCCTGAATGTAGTTCTCAGATGATTCTTATGCTTGTACAAAATGGTGGCAATATTCAGATTTGCTCCCGGAGAGGATGCAAAGGACATATTTTGGATGTTTAGGATCCCATGCTAATATTTTATTACTTTTTAAGAATGAGGAACGTATGAAACAAGTATCGTCAGTTGAGGATTTGATTGATTTTCGCAAGCTTATCATGACACAGGATGAAGAGCAAATACCTTGTTTGGTGTTGTGTGCAGGTACCGGTGGCCAGGCAAGTGGATCAAATGATATTATGCGGATCATAAAGCGTCATATCATTGAACACAACCTTCATGATAAGATTGCGTTACGGGTTACGGGCTGCCTGGGTTTCTGTGAAATGGATCCCTTTATCATCGTTGAGCCGGGAAATCAGGTCTACCCGAAATTAAAAATGGAAGATGTTCCCCTGATCATTGATGCAGCAATCAGTGGAAAGGTAATTGAAGAGAAGCTATATAAAGAGCCAGAGAGCATTGTAAATTACCGTTCACAGGAAGAGATTCCCTTTTTCAAAAATCAAACGCGTACCATATTGGGGAAGAACCAGATTGTGGATCCGATAAGGATCTATAACTACATCATGGGAGATGGGTATGCTGCCTTTGAAAAAGTGATATCCAATCCGGATCCCGAATGGATCATCAACGAAATTAAGGAAGCCGAATTGAGGGGGCGTGGAGGAGCCGGTTTCCCAACTGGTGTAAAATGGGAAATTGCCAGGAAAGCAGGTAACAATTCAACGCAGAAATACCTGGTTTGCAATGCAGATGAGGGAGATCCGGGAGCTTATATGGACCGGAGCCTGCTCGAAGGGAATCCACACCTCATTATTGAAGGCATGCTGATCGC
>Ga0315550_1000977_pt1 | contig 17663 bp, 19 predicted proteins | sample SalMarSW160190MG_2_FD_203100 | JGI IMG/M metagenome (GOLD analysis project Ga0315550, IMG submission 203100) | Salt marsh sediment microbial communities from the Plum Island Ecosystem LTER, Massachusetts, United States - Salt Marsh Sediment SW1601-90 ... | reverse complement strand
TGTCTGAGCTGCGCGTAGCGGTTGCGCCGCCAGGCACGCCAAACAGATTCTTGTTGTTGGCGAACTCCCTGAGTTTGTCGTTGATGGTGTATCCGACAGCATCCGCTGCCGCGACCACGGCCTTGGCGACCACCTGGAGCGGCCCGACCACCGCCGCTACCATTAGCTTGCCGATGGTCTGTACCGCTGCCAAGACGCTATCCAGCACGCCAGCAAACCCCTTGAACGCTATGGAAGCGTACACCGCGCCTTGCGCCAATGCCTCCATAGCCAATTCTCCGGCCCGCTTGATAGCCGTAAACACGATCACGAACACCGGCTTCAACAGTTTCACACCGGTCTTGATGCTTTCAAACACACTACGGGCACGACGACGGATGATGTCCATCGCTTCGCCGATCCTCTGTGTCGCACGGTTGAACACAGGGACCATTTCAATCTGCCAATAGTCCACCCAAGGACGGAACCCGACGTTGAGCAGCCAACTGGTTTTCTTCTGTGCCTCGGCAAGACTCCGTGACAACCAACCAAAGAAACCCTCGCCCTGCTGCTTGTTGAAAACGAATGCGGAGCCAACGCCAAGGAGAGCCGTTTGGATGACCGCCAAGACCGCCATGACGGCCGGGCCTCCGAGGACCAACGGGGTGATGAACCCGGCGGCCGCGACGATAAGAGAGCCGAGGACAATCAGGAGCGGAGCCGCCGCCGCGGCCACGAGCGTGAGGGTCGTCGCCACCATCGAGATAGTCCTGACCATCTCGGGACCTTGATCAACGTTGATGTAGCTAGCGACCGTGGAGATGGCGTCTCGAATCGCGTTGAACCCCTCCACCACGAGGTTCAACCCGTCTCGGATCCCCATGGCGATTGCGACCGCCGTGGAACCGTATTGCTTGTTCAGCTCATCGGCGCTTTTGACGCCTTCTTTCACATCTTGTAGCGCGCCAACTACCGACCCCAACCCTTTGGTGAAGTCGCTGAGTCCGCCTGAAAGCGCTCCCAAGAATGTCCCCATGGTCTCGATGGCGAACCCCTCCAGGGCGCTCTTCAACAGCGTGATTTGGCCTTTGAAGTTCGATAGCCGGCGTGTAGCCATCTCCTCGGCCTTGCCTTGGGCATTCCCAACTTCCTCGATGAGCTTTCCAACCTTGCCGCTCTTGATCGATAATGCAATGGCGTTGTACGCCTTGGCGCCACGTATGCCGAATATCTCCGTGGCGAGCTTCGCCTTCTTGACGACGTCCGTTTGCTGATCCAACCCCTTTGTGATCTGCGTCAAGACATCGACGATGTCCAAGCCGCCGTCCGCGGTCTTGGTCATCTGGACGTTGTAGTCCTTGAAGAACTTCTGGGCCTCGTCACCGGGCTTCGTGAGCTTCACGAGCATATTCGTGAAGGACGTGCCGCCGATGCTCCCCTTGAGTCCGGCGTCCGCGGCCGCGCCGAGTAGCGCCGCTGTTGTCTCTAGCGGAATCTCCAGGACCTTGGCTTGGCTGGCTGAGTACTTGAATGCCTCGCCCAAACCAATGATATCGGTATTGGTCCGGGCCGAAGTCAACGCCAGAACGTCTGCGACTCGGTTGGCGTCGGTGAACTTCAAGTTCATCGCCTTGATGACGCGCGAGACGATGTCGGATGCTGTCGCCAAGTCGATAGAGTCGGCGGCTGCGGCGTTCATGACTCCGGAGAGCCCGTTGATGATCTCGTCTGTGTTCGCGCCTGCCCTTGCAAGGCTTTCCATCGCCTGCCCGGACTGCGTCGCCGAGAAGACGGTGGTGGCGCCCATCTGTTTGGCCTTCTTTTCAAGACGGGCCATGTCGCTGCCGGTAGCGCCGGTGATTGCGCCGACAGCATCCATCTGCTGTTCGAAGTTGGCCGCCTTGTACGTGGCGTAACCAACCGCAGCAGTAACGGCCAAGAGCTTGGTGCCGAGCGACTTGATGGATTGGCCGACGTTGGCCACGGCCGCCTCAACTCGACCGAGCCCGGACGTTACGGCACTGAATACCCCCTGAACCCCTTTGAGGCCGGCCACGGCGCCCTTCCCGAGCGTCGCTTCCATCATCGTGTTCTGCTTGGCAAATTTGCCAAGAGCGTTGCCAGCGCGATTAGCCGATTTGATCGCACTGTCGGTCTTGAAGGTGAAGATTCCGCCAAGACCGACTCTTTCCAACGCCATGACTCAACTCCGTCTCTTGGACATTCTAGGTGGCTTAGCGACTCTACCCTTGGCCGCAGAACGGCGCGACGCCTTCTCCAACGCCCGTGCCTCGTCGTCGTATTGCTTGACCAGTCGCTTCACGTACCAAACGCGCTCCTCGCTTTCCATGTTCAGTACGTTGTCGTGATTGATGCCTCCTCTTGTGCCGTACGTCAGCGCCCAAGATTGCTCCCGCAACTCCTCAGCGGAGGTTATCGGGAAGAAACTGCGAAAAAACTGTCATACGTCCAATTGATGCCCACCTTGAACTTTCGTCCGCCGCCGCGCGGGCATTGCCCTGGTTTGCACTCGTCTTCCACGGACATGTCCGGGCCCACGTGGTGGTCGTTGATCTGCTCCGTGACGGCTTCGAAGTCGAACTTGGACATATCATCCAACTCTTCCTCCGCAAGCAAGATGGGCTTGTCCGAGTCGTTGATCCCAACGATCGACCCCTTCAACGCGGCCATCTTGGCCACATAGTCCGCGCCTTGATTGACAGCGGCTGTTTGCTCCAAAGTTGTCCACCGGAGCGATGACATCTGCAGCCTCTTGACTTTGGTGCTGCGGATCTCGATTGGGTCTTGAAGGTCGTACGACCAGAGCAGGTCCTCCTCGCGTTCCACCGTGCGCACTTCCAACGTGTCCAAGTTGGCCACGTATGGAATCTTCTCGCCGCAATGCCCACAGGTGAATTCCAAACCCAAGGACCGGCCTAGTGCCTGGCGGCGCAAGTAGCAGTACACATAGAAAACGTCCCCCATGTACATCTGGGACATGACGATGGAGCGCTCCTCGGACTTCATCTCCGCCAGCGGGTGCGGACCGAGTTGGCTACACATCGTGCCGACGATCAGCGAGATGTGCTGCACGATATTCATGTCAGGCTTCTTGCGCTTGGCTATCTCTCGATCGTCCTTGGTCTTCCAAGGACGCACAGAGAACCCCTTCACAAGTCCAGAAGCGCCAGCGATGCCTACAGGCAGCTTCGCGCCAAGCTCGGCGAGCGTTGTGACTTTGCGAACATCCGTGGCGACGCTCGATTGCGCCCCGGACTCTTGGACTACGGGCAGATGGTTGTTGGCCATCGGTTGCCTCCAATCGGCCTCTCGGCCTTGTTAGGTCTACCGTTTTGGGAGTTTGTTACACCGGGATGGGGATCACGTCGTCGGCACTCATCGACCAGACGATGCCGGCCATTTCGCCCTCGTTCTCCTTGTCCAATTCCGGGACGCCGCGCTTCATCGGGAACACGCCCACGAGTGACAACCGGTAGCTGCTCTGCCCGCTGATCGACTTGAGTGTGAGTGTGCAAGGCTTCTTGTAGGTTGGGAGGACCGGGTCCTGACTCTCCCGATACCAAACCTCCATCGCCGCCTGTTCCAATTGATGGTGCGCCGGGATAGTGATGTCGAAGTTGGTGGGGCCTCGATTCCCGCCGCTGGCTTGCGTACGATCCGGAAGTTTGACGGTTTCCAACTCGTCATCCAACCCGGACACAGCAGTCACCGTGAGGTCGATCAACCCCAGGACGGAAAAAACGAACTTGTTGACCGGGATGTGGTCGGACTGGATGTCGCCTTTCATGGATGCACTCCTAACTGCGGATGAAGCTCAGCCTTGCTGTTGAACTTGGTCCTTGACGTCTGGTGGCTACTCGATGGTGATCTGGGCGGTCACCGAAACTGCCGTGCCCTGGGTCTTGCCTTCGGCGTCGCTCTGGGGCTTGGAGGTGTTGTATGTGCTGCCTTCGGAACCGTCGGCCTTGTGCGTGTGGGTGTTGAACGCCGAGATCAGCGCGTTTTGTGCCGTCGCCAGCCCTTTGAGGACGTCATACAAGGTGTCGGCGCCGTTCGAATCGTCGTTGACGAAAGCTCCTGCGTTCCCGAGGGAACGCTTCAGGGTTGCTGCCATGTTCCTATCTCCTGGATGCCGGCGAAAGGCCGGCCGCTATGCGGCGTGGACCGCCGTCATCCAACCTGTTCGAAAATGCCTTGCTTGCCGATGGTGATGATGAACCGCTCGGTGACGTCGGCAAGCCGCAACTTGATCTCTGCGTACTTGTCGCCGGCGGCCCGGGTTGCGTCTGTGTTGATCTCGGAGTCCACCTTGATGATCGCGGCCTCCTGCACGGTGTTCCCTCGAATGGCGCGCTTGGTCCACTCGGGCAGGAAGAATGACAACAACGCCGTGGCTGCGTCGGCGTCCGTGTCCGGATCGTTGATGGTGAAAACGATCCAATCGAAGTTCTCCTGGAGCACATGTTCGTAGTACGACATCTGCTCACGTTGGTGCTTCCAACGCCAGGTCGGATCGACCATGCAAATTCGGTCGCCCCAGATCACGAAGTTCCCCTTGAGCTTCTTGATCACGGAGATGCCGGCCGGGTTGAGCAACTCCTCGTTGAGCTTCTTGTCGCCCGTTGGCAGCTTCAGGACGCGAGGCAACTTGGCCTGGTCGCCGGCGGCCGCGCGATGATATCCCTTGTAGTCTGCCGCCATCCGGGCTTCACGCCCGTGAATCATCCCGGTCATCGGGACCGACTTCAGCTTGCCCTCCCGAGCAGACACCGGGTCCGGATGTGGCACGCTTGCGTAGCTCGGGAACGAAACCACCACGAAGTCATTGCGACCGAGTGTGTCGTTGACAAGATCCAACGCGCCGTTCTCCGTCACGGTCGCTGATGGCACTTCGTATCTGTACTCGTGATTCTTGGCTTCGGCGTAAGCCGCACCCGCCTTCTGTACGGCCGTCGATGTGATGCCGGGAGTGGCGAATTTCAGCAGCCCCAGGTTCTTGCCGGCAACTTGGTTGAAGGGGCTGGTGCCCGTATCCCAAGCTTGGCTGGAGTAGTTGGCGTCCACCACGTCGGCGTTCCCGTCTCGTCCGCCGGCAAACGGTTGCGCGAACACCACCATGAATTCGTCGCCGTCCGTGGCGACCGTCGTCATGTCTGAACCGGCTGTGACGGTGATGGTCTTGTGGGTGTTGTCGATGATGCGGAACAAGTCGCGCTTTGCTCCGGCCTTGTCAGGGTACACGTACCCGCCGATGAGTTGATCAGCGACGAATGGCTTGTAGGTGATCTTCAGCGTATCGGCCGCCACTAGCGGAGTAGCGCCAGCCGTCACGGTGAAAGGCGGAGCCCACTTGTTGGAGACTGCGCCGCCTGCTGCGTTGTGTGGGTCGAATAGCGTGCCCAAGGTGACACTCCCGAGCGCTCCGAACTTGTCGCTCACAATGTCGCCGGCCGTGGCTGATGTCATGGTGATCGTGATCACCTGTTCCACGTCCGCGTCGGTAGTGGTCCCGAGCGCAATCGTCGGGTTGCCGCCGGTGGGTGATGTGATCAAGAACTCATGGATGACGGCCGTGAGAACCGTGGCGGTGATTCCGCCGGTGCCCTCGCTCAGCCCGTAGATGTTGGCCGGGCGAACGGCCGCAACGTGAGCGCCTGTCCACGAGTCGACGGCAAAGATCTCATCATTCCCGTCGTCGTTGTTGATGATGTTCACCCAGTAGCGCGCGTGGGTCGGATCCGTGTGAAGGTTCCCATACTTCTTGACGAAGTCGCCATCCACATACACGGTAATGCTGAACTCGGTGTCGGGGTTGTCCTCGCCCTCGCCGATGACCGCCGTCAGCTCCTTGCCCTCGTTTTCCAAGTATGCGTAGAAACGCAAATCACCCGGAGCTGCAGCTGCAGTCCAATCGTCCTTCATCGTTTGGTCGGACGCGACCGTGATGAGGCCGCTGGATGTGTTCCCGACAATCGGGTACGAAGTGTTGGCAACTGCGTTGAGCTGGATCCAGCCGCCCTTGAGCTCATCGGTCTTGAGAGACGATGCGGCAGCGGCCGGCAGCTGCAGGGTCGTGTTCGACAAGTCGCCGGCGTCGTCCAAGTCGTACGTGACCCGCAGCTCCTTGCCGCCCCAACGCCCGCCGTTGGCCGCCTTGAGCTGCCCCATCGCCGTCTTGGTTGCGCCGATTCGCGCATACAAGTTGAGGATGGCCTGGGCTTCGTTCCCATCGGTGACGCGGACCAAGAGCAACCCGCCGGCGCCGTTTGCCAGGTCATAGTAGTCTTGTGCGCAATCTGGAAGCAGGGAATCGTCGATGATCCCGCCGCACTTCTTGGTGAAAGTGGTCTTGTCGCCGGCGATGATGAGTTCCCCCACCGCTCCCTTCTCCATGATGCCGGCGTATGCCGCCCATCCCAATGCGGACGGCTCGATGGACTTTTCGCCCTCTTTTTCGACAGTCGCTACGCCCGCGCCTCGGGTGGGGCCAAACCTACGCTGTGCCATGTGGTTTCTCCCTATGGTGTCTCAAACTCTACATTTCCGCCGGTCGCGCGGAATCGTTTGACGCCCGTGACGGGCTTAGCATCTCCGGCGTAGAATACTGCCCGGACAATCCTACCCCGAAGCCTGCCTGACTGGAGTTCATCTTGACTTGGTGTCGTTTGCTGGCCGTACCGGTCGATCACGTACAGGTCGAACAGCTCATCTTGGCCTCGGGAGCGCAATTGCTTGTTGTTGGCAAAGAATCGCTTGAGTTCATCAGCCAGTCGCTGCTCGTCTTTGGCTTTGTCGGCGACCCAACGGATTTGGAACTCGATGTCGGTGTGGTAGCCTTCTGTGAGTTGGTATCCGTCGCCGGTCGATTTGTTGATCACGTGGTCGCCAGGCTCAATTCGATGGGTTGAGAACAGCCCCACGTCTTCAACCACTATCGCCGGAACCTTGGCCAACTCGGTGTAGTCTTGGCTAGTCGTGAACGCAACGACCGGTTGGTACAGGAACCTCACCAGCACATGCTCGCCGAGAGCTTGGCTGCCTGTAAGCGTCAGAATCTTTGTGCCTGAGTCGTACGCGGATGCGATGTCCGCCAAGCGTTTCGGATCGTTCGTCAGGTTGTAGGCGGAATCCACGCCAACGATGGCGTATGGCGTCTCAATTGCACCCAAATCGATAGTCGCCGCCGCCGCCGCCAAGTCCAGCGCATATTCACCAATCGGTCGGATTTGGTCGCGTAGCTCCGGAATGAGCGAACGCACAACATAGTCCTCTTGCCATTCTAGGTCGCTCTCGTACAGCAGCTTCACCCAATCGACTTCCGGAGTGAGGACCGCGAGTTGCGTAGACAGGTTGACGACTACTTGTATGGCCTGCTCCGTGACTGGGAAAGTTGCTATGTTGCTGGCGATGTCGGCTTCCGTGTTCCAGTCGCCGACTCCGGCCGTCAACCAAGCCCCGTCCCAAATCAAGTCGGTGATGCCGTCCGCCGATAGTCGGAATTGTACGTCTGTCTTCTGTGTGCCAGCGAAGTCATTTTTGTTGCGGACGTACGCCTGGAACCCTATCCAGCGCTTGACCGTATTCGGTACGGCCAACCAAGTCCTGACGGCCAAATCGGCGGCCGTCGAATAGTGGCCGTTGGCGTCTTCTTTGAGCTGGATGCAGTGGGTGGACGGATTGAGGCGCGTGTCGGCATCGAGAGTGATGCGTGGCCGATTCCGTTCGATGAATCGGAACGCCTTGATCAGTTTCTTCAGGCGCCTTGCCATCAACTACTCCCCTTGGCGCGCTTCTTCATGGTCTTGCCGAGAGCTTTCAACCAGTTCTCCGTGACCATGCGCTTCAGATTCCGAGACCGGAAAGCCTTGGCAACCCAATCGCGCGCCGGTATCACTATGACCGCCGTTCCGGCCGAGAGCGGTTTCCACCCGTGCGGTTGCCTTGCGAATAGCTCGGCCGCTCTCCCTTCAAGCGTCACGCTGTCGGATCCTTGGCTGGCCAGGTACAAGGCAAAGAACATGCCGCGCATACGTGGTGTGACTTGTATCGTCGCGCCCTCTGTGATGGCCTCGGCGACGCTGAAGGCAGCCGAAGTCCGGAGCACCCCTGCGAATGCCGAGTATTCGTCCACCGGAACCGATGTGATGGCTTGGAAAAGTGCTGCCGTATCCACAAGCGGTTTCTTGCTGCCGCCTTTGATGGCAACTGTCAGTGCCGCGTTGCGTTGGAAACCGCCGTCCGTGATGGTCTTCCGGAGGTGCGCTGCGCCGAGTTGCCCGTTGATGGCAGCTGCGCGCCTAAGCTCCTCGCGCATAGTACGGTCGAGCCCAGCCGGGTCAATCGCGTGCTTGAATTGCTTCAACCCGGTGACCTTGTACGGCATTACATCCCTCCTGGCGTTTGTTTCGAGGGATTCCTGTCTCTGAAGAACGCCTTCACCAGCGCCGGCCCAGATTGGTCGGGATAGTGCCCCTCCGGACGGAGCGATGTGATGTAGACGTCGGTGTTGATCGTCCCCATCTTGACGATTCGGTCCCCCTGCTTGAGAGACAGGCTCACCGCTGCAAGATCCACGTACCTGAACAAGACGTAGCCGTTGGCCTCCGACTCCGAGCCGGCTCGCGTAGGATTGGCGCGGTCGTCATCGTACCAACGCACCTGCCCCTTCACCGTGGTTCTTGGTGAACGGATAGCTTGTTGTACGGGCTCGCGGTAGTCGTCATCCTGAATCGTCGTCGCCCGGTTGATCGGTTCAACCTGAATCGAGACAGGGTGGAGAAGATTGGGGAGCACCACGAGACATCACCGGTAGCTAGGGTGAGCCGGCGTAGCAATCCCAATGGGCGCTCTGTAGAGCCGGATGATGTCTAGGATCTCCTGATCGTTTGTGATACCGGAGAGCCCGGCCGGGCGCGACTGTGACTCGCTGTAGTCGTATGTGATGGAGTGCCCGTCTGTCTTCTCCTCCCGGATGGCGCCGGCGACAATTGGAGGCGGAGTCGGTAGCGTTGGGTCTGGATAGACCGGGCTGAGCAACTTCTCCACCACGAGCTTCTTCAGTGCGTGCTGGATCAAGAGTGGCACAGAGCCGTCCGATTCGACATAGCCGAATGTGCCCTTGATGTACTGGTTCTGTCGGCCCTTCCGGAATATGTTGGCGCCGTGCTCCAACGGAGCCGTGAAGATGTCCGGTCGGCGCGATGAGCTGACGAGCTTGATGCGAGGGTTCTGGCGGTCGGCCGGATACTCCGTGGCGTTGTACACCTTGTACTGGTCGGTCGCGAGCGCTGTGGAGCTGTCGTTGATCCGGATCTCCGTGATGGCGATGATTGGGACCCCGAAGTGTAGTGCGTCGGAGTCAGTGCCGTCCACATAGAACTCCAACGACTTCTCAAAGAACCACTGCCGACAAGCCCGCTCGATGAACTTCTGCCAGAGCGTAATCGCTGCCGTCACCGCGGCGTCAGTCGGTGGATCCGGGACGCCCAAATCCCGGACGTCCTGAACGGACACGTACAGCGGATCCGCCACTTACAACACTCCGTTCCAGAACTCCTTGGCGGTCATGGTCCAACCGGGTGTCTCGTACTTGTTGGTTGCTTCTTCGAACCCGGTCGAACTGAATCCATTCTTCTTGAGCCAAGCCTTGGCCTTGGATGCCGTCCACTTCTTGGCGTCGAATCGGAGCGACTGAATCGCGGCCTTGCCGGCCTTGATTCCGTAGATGGCCGAGACGCCATCGGCGCCTTTCAAGGGTTGGCGCTTGAAACTGTCGAACAGCTTCGGGTCTGCCTGGCGTGCTGCGTGTTCGTTGGCGAATGGCTTCTGAACCGGAGTCGACGCCTTGGCGACTCCCGTCTGCTTCGGTCGGAACGAGGAGACACGCTCGACTTCGGTGGACTCGCTGAATTCGAAGTCCGACTTGTCGTCCTTGCGCGCATACTTCACAGCGTAATACCTGTCACGATCGCGCCCTTCGTACTTGTACACGGCGAATACGGCCGCCCCGTCGAACACCTCGACCGTATACACGCCGGCATTCTTCTCGGTGAGGTTCAGCTTCCTCATCAAGAAGTCACGCCCCTGCTTGTTGAGTAGGTTGGTGAAAGATCGCAAGGACTCGCCCTTGCCCAAACTGATTGCCTTGTGTACGGCCACGTTGTGCGTCGTTTTCATGTCATCCTCGCGTTGGCGCTGCCGCGTACACGGGCGCGCTTGGTTGTATGGCCTATCCTACCGCCGACCCGGCGGGAGTCAGAGGCGCACTCTTACACATTTGGGGTGATAGCCCGGCGAGCCTCCTCTTCATCCAAGGCTTCCGGGTCGGCGTTGAATTGCCCCCGGTAAGAGTCCCAAACCGTCTCCCCTACCAAGCTCATCACGCGTTCTTTCTCACCATCTTCCAAACCAGCATAGAGCCCGTTGGCCTCGCGACTCGTCAAGACTTCGGCCACCTTGCTCTGGAACTCCGTGAACAGGCTGACGACCGTCTTGGTGTAGCGAGCGATTGACGCGGTGTAGTAGCCGGCCCGGCCTAGCTCCCGAGCGAACACAACCGGGTCTCCCAACATCACGCCGCGATTCCAAGCGCACAGGTATCGAGTCCGCTCGAACACCAGGAACTGGATGTAACCCATCAGGCCGTCCTCGGCACTTTCGTACGCTCGGAACCGAGTTTGTGGATGGGGAGGGTCGAACCACACCTGCTTCCCATTGATGATCTCGGCGCACCGGTAAAACTGCCAATACTTCGGTGAACTGCCGCCGGAATGCTTGATGTTGCCCCAGTTGTAGTTGTGTGCGTGGACGCCCCATAGTTGACGCTCGCGTCCCGTCTCCAAGACCATCTGGGCAAGACAACAGGCCAGCTGCTTCACAAGCGGACAACGTCCATAAAACCGCAACCACGTCCGGGCCGCCGTCAGGATGTACTCCCGTTCAGGTATCGGCGTGTGCCGGTCGAGCATCTCTCTCGGAGAATCAGTCCACATCTTCACCCCCACGGAGCAACTCAACGATTGCGACGCTCCTCACGAACAATGAAACCTGTGCCGAATCGTCCCTGGACAGACAGATGCCGGCCAAGTGCCCGTATTCATCCCACAACCCCGCTCCGCTTGAACCGGCGTCCGTAGCGATGTGGACGCGAACAACTTCAATCCAGCCATCTGCGTCGGTGTGCGTCCAGTCCTCATCCCGCTCCACCTCGCCGCAATCCCAACGGTACGGAATATGGTGTGCGTGGTGGGATGAGCAGACGTACTCCCCCGGCTCAACCGAGTTGAACCTTGGAGCCGTCCAATAGTCAAGCGGCGCGTGCGTCTTTAGCTCGGCCAATTCGCCGTTGGGGAGTGAATTGACCAGCCTGGCCGTGTCCGTCTCCCAGCCGAATTGCCAGGCTTTGTAGTCCACATAGTCGACCCTGGTGGCGCCTTCCAAACAGTGTAGCGTCGTGACGAGGGTGTGTGGACCGACCGATACTGCGCCGCATTTGCTCCGGTTCCCCCTCATCAGCAGTACGGTCGAGCGCTCTGCGTGCGAATCTAGCTCGGGAGCGTTCAACAGCGGCGCTGTTACGGAACACGCTACCAGGAGCAGCGCGGCCGTGGCAGAACGTCGCATCGATCACACCTCGTACAAGAACGGAAACAACAGAGCGGTTCCTTGTGCCCGGAAATGCGATGTTGATCTCGGCATGATGTTCCTCTCCGTGCCTGTGCGGGATCTGCCGCCAATCGGCTTCGAAACCGCCCGCCAGGTCATTTCGTCCTCGTCTCTTTCGGCTCGGCGTCAATCACCACGGGTGTGGCCGTTGCCAGCTTCAGCGCCGCGATTTCCGCCCGTGTTTTGGGCTCGACCTTGGCAGCGACAGCGACCGGCAACGCAGCCCGCGGGCGCGGGTGCACCCACGCAGTCGGCGCGCCCTTGTCGTTCACGATTGCGTCCAGGTCGTGGCAATGCAGCAGCATGCACGGCACGCCGGGCGGCGGCTCGGAACCGTCGGCACACAGACACTTGCGGGGAAGGCCGTGCTCCCGGTCGTACTGGGCTTGCACCGCGAGCGCCGTTGCGCGGTCGGCGCACAGGGCTTCCGTGGCGGCTTCGGGTTCGATGGGAAAGGGCGCTGGTTGCGTCATGTGATGGGGTTCCCGGCAATGGCGAGGTTGATACCAGCCAACATTTGAGCATCGCTTGCCGCCATGCCCATAATCAAGTCGCGCGCCACCATCTTCGCCTGCGACGCCACAGCGATACGGCGGAAGGCCGCAAGCGTTACTTGGTCAACGGCCATGGCGCCGACGTTCTGCGCAGCGGCAACGATATCAGCGCCGTTGTTGTACCACGTAGACACGGTCTGCCCCGCAAAGCGCAATGCAGACACGTTACGCCCTGTCGGCGTCGCCATGCCCGGTTGGTCTGCTGACCCGGTGCCAGCCGTGTCACGTCTCCACGTCCTGTAGACATTGACGTTTGACCAGCGGACGTCGTGGAAAGGCAGGTTGTCTGCCGAGTTGCCCAGCGAGAAAATGCGCTCATCCGCAGCACTCCCCGCATCTCGCTCGAGGGGGATAATCATCCACCATGGCTGGTCACTCCCCGTGAACCGCGCTGCCATCTCATCGCACGCAATCCAGTTCTCTCCGCTCGCTATCGCACTCGGCAGGCCGTCCCACACGTCGGCGCCGACGACCAGCTGCGAGGACTTGGTCGGGTTCGTGCAATGGTAGGGGTCGCCGTAGAGGGCGAGGTTTCGGGCGGCGAGGGCGGGGCCGTTCGGGGCGGTGAGGATGCTGGTTTGGTCGATCTCCGGATTGTAGAGGTAAATGGCACCCTGCCCGAGAACCCCGTTGTAGAGGCGCCCCGCGTATGTGCCGTCGATTGAAGTCAGGAAATAGAGCTGCCCTCCACTCGTGAAATCGACTGTCGGCTCAGCATCGAATTGCCACCAACCTCCGCCGAGCGAAACGCCGGCTGCTGGCGTGCATCCCAGTGACGCGGTTACGGCGCCGTTTGTGAAGTTCCAGAACGCATAGGCCGCCGTTCCTGCCCCCAACCAGCCACCATACCCGCGGGTGTCCGGCTTCGCCCTGAACCGGATACGCTTGACAGGACCGGTCGATGTGTAGACCAAGTTTTGATAGACGAGGTGTGATGCCGCCGCAGTCCCATCCTCGACAATACGGCCGGCGTTTGCGCCTCCGGCCGGGTCTGCGTGTCCGGTTGTGCACGTGCAGCGCACCGGCGGCCATATTGCGCCATTCGACAAATCCAACGGGCTTTCGATGTAGCTCGCATCCGTCACCAGGTCCGGGCCCCAGAGCTTGTAGCGGCCGAGGAGTTGGGGGCCGAAGATGTCCCAGTAGGTCACCGGCGGGTGAGGCCGAATCCTACCCAACCCAAGACCACGTCTCATCTCACTTGGATTGCAGCGCAACACATCCTCCGGCGAATAGATGCGGCCGCCGCGTCCCGGAGCCGCCGGAATGATCAGGCGTCGCTCGGGAGTCTGTAGTTGCATGTTCTACCTCAAGCCAATGAGCTTCAAAGCGGTCGTCCCGGTTGCGACCGAGCCGATGCCGACGATGATGCCCTCGATGTAGGTGCCCTTGGGGCAGTCCCAAACGAAGAATGCGGTGTCGTCCTTCATCTTGACCGCCACCTCGCTACCGGATGTGGCCGGATCTCCGACGTACACTGCCTTCAGGGGGTTGGTGGAGTAGTCCACATCCGAGCCGGCCGCCGTGACGATGTCGGCGCTGACGGGCACCTGCTGTAGCGCTGTTGGAGCCGGGCGAGAGACTTTGGCCCCCGTCGGACTCACCCAGGCAAGTATCTTTTCCCACATGGCACTTCACCTCTCTTGCGGTGCGATTATCCTACCCTGTCCCGCGCCGCTCGGCCTTCTCCTCGGCCTTCTCCGCGGCCTTGGATTCCTCGGAGAACATGGCGATTGCTACTTGTGTCGACGCCACGATGCCCTTCACGCGCTCGTGTAGGACGGCATTCTTGATCTGTATGTACAGACGCTCCAGGTCAGGGGTGTTCGGAGTCGGCTCCTCTGTCTCGGCGCGTTTCTCCCCGCACAGCGAGTCGAGCCTGGAGATCAGGTCCTGGATTGCTTGTAGACGGCCCCGTTGGTATGGGTCCTTCACGGCTTCTATGGTTTCGTTCTTCACGTTCAGCCCCTTTCGAACGGATTGAAACGTTGCTTGCCTACTTTTGCCAGCACGATACGTGCGGACGGTTGCGAATTGTGAGCCATAAGTGTGAGCCGAACGTCGTCAACAAACAGCACCACGCGCTCTCCCCCTCTCACCCTTCCAACGGGAGCCACGCTCTCTGCATGGAAGTACACACGAGAGAAGTCTTGCGGCCTCGTGACAGAATACTGTACACCCAAACTACAAACACACTTAGCGCCACAACTAGGACACCTAGTGCGCGCTGAGTGCTTCTCAACGAGAGACACGCCCGTGATGCTCCGCTGGAACTCGGAACGCGAGAGACGTTTGAGCCAATCTCGTGCCGGTCCCTCGTCACGGAGATCAATCCGGACGGTCCGACCGTCGTTGGTGTGGATCTTGAACACGCTCGGCCCCTTTGGGACCTGAGCCGGGGCTACTTCCTGCCCTTGCTACCCTTGCCGCCCTTGTTGGCGCCCTCGGGAATCGGATCCGACTGGACGTTACTGCCCTTGCTCGGTTCGCTGTTTCCCGGCGGCTCCTCTTTGTTCTCGACCGTGGGCTTGACCTCGGGCGGAGCCTTCTTGGAGGAGTCTTTGGCTACAACGAGCAAGCAGCGGTAAAGCTCCGGACGCCGCTCCTTGATGAACCCCAGCTCATCGTCGGTGATGACCTTCGTGGAACCAGGCCGGAAATGTAGCGCACCCTCTCCTGAACGCTTGAACGGCGTCTCTTTGCTCCCCTTCGGGAAACCTTCCACCTGTGTGTTTTCCGCCTGCGGCAGCACTCGTACGACCGGCATGGTTGCCTCCGTGACTAGGATTCGTCGTCCGAATCGTCGTCAGATTCGGGCTCGTCGTCAGATTCGGGCTCGTCGTCGGACTCTTGGGAATCCAGGATGGCCTCGATCATGTCAGACTTCTTCAACGACTTGTCGAGACGGAGGCCCAACTCATCGCCGATTGACACCAACTCGGCCTTGGTTTGAGTCTCCAAGTCCTCTCGAATGTATGCGGGCGCCTCGCCCTCGGGCTCCGACTTCGGAGGAGATGCCTTGGGCTCGGGTTCCTTGTCCACGACCTTCACCGGCACGGTTGCCGGCGGTCCGCCCGCGAGCATCTTCACAGAGAACCCGCCGGCACGTTGGAAGAACAGGATGTCCGAGTTGCTGGTGATGACCTTGGTTTCGCCTTGTCGGAAGCTGTAGCCGAGCCCGTTCCAGGTCTTGGCCTCTCCCGACAATTTCACTTCTGCTCTTACCATTTCTTGAGTCTCCCTACCAATCAAAATGGCCAACTGCTTGGTGTTTCCACAAGCCGACACGGAGGAGCCCTTTCAAGATCCTCCGTGCCAGTTGAACCCGGCGGCTTAGACGCCGGTGCCGATGTTGCGGACCTTGACGACCGCCGTCAACTCCTCGATTTGAGCGGCAATCTTGGCGGTGATCGCGTACTGATCCACGCCCTTGAAGATGTCGCGATCCTTTTCGATGCGGATGTCGCGGCCGATCCCCACGATGAGGTTGCTCATGTGGGTGAGGAGCAGTTGCGGGTTGGCCTGGTACGTGACCTTGACCGTGTCGCCGTCGCCGATGGCGCCGCCGGCGTCACGAGCGATGGTGCCGTTGGTGGCGTCCAGAGCATAGTCCGTCACCACGACATATGGAGTCGTCGGAGTTGCCGCCAACGTGGACGGAGTGACCACGACGTTCGCAACCGGAGCGTTCTTGAGGGACACCGCAGTCGTGCCGTTGAGCACCACGTGTTCCACGATGGTCGGCTGGAACGGCAGTAGCGGCACCGGAACCGCCGGGATGCCGAACGGTCCGGGAGTCTCGCCGCCGCCTCGCGCCGCGTCGTCGCCGAGCATGGTGGCGCGCGTCGACAGCTTCTCCAGGTACAGCTGCCACAGGTCCGGGCTCATGAACCAGCGGAGCCGGCTCATGTTCCGTCGGAACTTGGTCGGCATCGCCCGAATGGCGGACGAGAACACCGACAATCCGATGTTCGTGCCCGCAGCATCGACGATGTTGCCGCCCTCGGCCCGTGTGAACCAGCCGTTCTGGAGCGCCAGGTAGGTGTCCTTCACGTACTGAGTTGACGAGCCGTTGTCGATCAGGTCGCCCTCCAAGGCGGCCGGGCCGAGAGTGTTGCCGCCGATGTACAACTCCTCCGTGTCGTTCGCCAGAGCCGTCGCCATCAGCCGCACGATGGTGTCGGAGATGGACTCTCCCTCGATGTTGATCTCCTTGAACTGGTCGCCAATCTCGAAAGGCACCATGATCTCGCTCGGCGTGAGCGTGATCTTGGAAGTCGAGATGCCTCGTCGCACCTGCGGGTCGGCGGCCTCGGACTTCGGAACCGCAACGCGATTCCCGACCCCGATCTTGTCGATGTCCAGCGACTCGTTCCTGAAGCGGACCGTGCGAGCGTTCTGCTTCAGAATCGTCTCGTCAATGACATAGTCGATGAACCTGTCGGCCTGAGCGGCGTTGAGCTTACCGGCGGACGCCAGGTTGTCAGCGACGATCGTTGCCTTCTGGACCAACTCTTCGTTTGAAATTCCAGCCATTTCCTTTCACCTTTCCCGAACCGGAGCTATGGCCGGTTTCTCAGATTACACCGCTCCACAAGTCGCTGGACTTGCTGGTGGTTGCTTCCGTCCCGCCCTCTTCATCGACTGAATTCGAGGGCATGCGCTCTTTCTCGATCTTGGCCACGCGCCGATCGATACCGGCCACGCTCTCGCCAAGACTCTTGAGTGTGGTTGCGAGATTGTCCAACGCTGGACCGAGCTGCTTCATGACTTCTGCCTGTGCCTCGGGCTCCGCCTGTGACTTCTTGGTTGGCGTGCCCTCGTCGCCAGCCCCCTTGGCTTCTTGAAGCAGGCTCTGGACCTCGCTCAGCACCTTCTCCAACTTGGCGATGCGGGCGGGAGTGAATGCCTTGGCCTTCTCGGTCTTGTCCTCGCCCTCGGGCGGAGCGGCCTCGGGCGGAGTTGTCGAGCCTTCACCGGCCTTCTCTGTCTTGGCCTCGGGCGGAACGGCCTCGGGCGGCTTTTTGTCGCCCTCCCCCGACTTCTCTGTCTTGGTTTCCCCCTCGGGCGGAGCGGCCTCGGGCGGAGCGGCCTCGGAGCTTCCCTGCTTCGAGTCCTTGACGATGCCGGCGATGGTGTCGACGATGGTCTCCACGCTCTTCAGAGCGGCTGCCACGCCGTCGGCGTTGGTGTCGCCGGCAATGTCCGTATCCACGGCCACTTTTTCGACTTGGGCCCCTTCGGTGGGTGTGCCCGGTGTCTGATCCTTGCCGTCGGCCATGTCGCTGTCCTCTCTGTTTTTCGCCACTAGAAACTCGACTTCATTGGCGGGGCTGTCCACCAGGGACACCTCATCCGTATCGAGTCCTAAAAATCGCCGTTTGGGTTGTGAAGGCAAAGTTCCACTCCTGATTCATTACGCGGCAATCTGCTTGACCTTTGCTC
>Ga0315550_1000976_pt1 | contig 17663 bp, 4 predicted proteins | sample SalMarSW160190MG_2_FD_203100 | JGI IMG/M metagenome (GOLD analysis project Ga0315550, IMG submission 203100) | Salt marsh sediment microbial communities from the Plum Island Ecosystem LTER, Massachusetts, United States - Salt Marsh Sediment SW1601-90 ... | reverse complement strand
AGTACAGCCTTTTGTATTCTCTCTGCATACTGGATGCTGTCGGTTATTTCCTTTTTCTGGTAGGTGACGATATCCCTCTGTTTTGCTATCTCATCTTTCTGTTCCACAACCTCTCTTGTCCGCTCTTCAACAATCTTCTCAAGCTTGATTTTTTCCTCGATCAGCTTTTTCTCCCTGTACCTGAAAAATGCAATTATAATCAGGGCAATAATTAATGATGAGGTAATCAAAAACCATGTGGTCCTCCAGAAGGGCGGTTTGATCACAAAACTGTATTGTGCTGCTTCACCTGAAATACCATATTTGTTTCTTGCCTTCACATAAAAAGTATAATCACCTGGTGGAAGATCAGAAGAAGAGATGCTTCTGGAAGTAGAATAGGGGGACCATTCACCTGTACCTTTCCTTTCAAGACGATATGAAAACATAAGGTCATCGGGATTGCTGAATGAAAGACCGGTGAAATCAAAAGTTACATGGTTGTCATTATGAGACAATACAAGGTTTTCCGGCAGTCCTGACCATTTGCTTATTTTAAAATCCCTCGATCTCCAGTCAACTTCCTCAAAAAACAGTTTTACAGATGTGATAATTGTTTTTGGTGACAGATTGAAATCCTGGTCTATACCTGAATTGAAACGTATAACACCATTTTTAGTCCCGAACCAGATAAGGCCTCTCTTATCTATTGCAATTGAATTCGGATTGTTTTCTCCGCCTGTGAAACCGTCTTTGCTACCGTATGGTATTACCCTCGTTATTGCCTGATTATCATCAAGTTCTATCATGTCAAAGCCCTTATCTGTTCCGGCTATTAATGTGTTCTTGCTGATAAAGAACAGGCTGTTTACGGTTCCTGAGGAGAGGATTCCTTTACCGGCAACGAATGTGACCGGAATGGAGTCAGTTCTGCTGCCAAATTTAAAAATACCTCCCCCGAAGGTTCCTATCCAGATATTTCCCGCCGGGTCCTCGGCAAGTGTGTTGATACGCAGGAATGTGAGACCGTCCTCTTCATTAAAATCATAGTAGATTGTATCCTCAAGCATAACAAGTCCGCCCACGGTTCCCATCCATATTCTGCCTCTTGTGTCTTCAATGATAGTCTGCACTTCATTATGAATCAATCCATCATCCTCACTCATGGTAAAAAGATAGTCTCCGGTATACTTGCCATACCCTCCGGAGGTTCCTATCCAGAGGTTATTATGAGAATCGACGAGCATGGCGCTGATCTTAAGATTCGGCAGCCGGTAGTTATATTCAAATCTTGAAAGACGGGTACCATTAAAGATATTTATCCCGTTATTGGTGCCTATCCATATTTTTCCCTGGTATTTTGTTATAGTGGTTGCCCCCACATCATTTAATCCCTGCTGTAAAGAAAAGGATCTAAGCTTTCTGATAATGTCACCCTCCTTTTTAAAAACAGAGAATCCTTCCTCAGTGGCAGTATAAAGCAAATCGTCCGACTCTATTAACAGGCTAAGGACCTGGTTTCCTGAAATACCTTCTGCCGGCCCGTAACCCAGGAATTTATCATTATCGAACATTATTGCACCCTGCCCGAAAGAGGCAAGCCACGTATTCCCTTCGTGATCGTTGAGAATATCAAGTATCTGGTTTGAGGGAAGGCCGTTATCCCTGGTAAATCTCCCGTCAATTTTATCACCATGAAGTCTTATGATCCCGTTTTTATCGGTTGCAAGCCATATTTCGCCATCCTCTCTTGATAATATATCCCATACAATCAGTCCACGGTACAGGTCATTTATCCGGGAGGGAATTACTTCATAATCACTGCCTTCTTTTGAAGGAATGGCTCTGAAGATACCTTCGCCATAGCTTCCCAGCCAGAAGGATTTGTCATCTGCCTCTTCAATGGAAAGGATAATGTCAGCAGGAATTATTGGATCTTCAATGTTTTCTATTGCCAGGGTATCACCCTCTGAAAATGTAAGGATATTTACACCTCCCACCATTCCCAGCCACAGGTGTTTATCAACATCTTCGTGTATGTCAAAAATGAAATTGCTTATCAGGCCATTATCTACTGTAAAACTGGTGATTAAAAGAGAATCTCCGGGTTCTATTGCAGCCAGTCCGTTATTATTTGTTCCAATCCATATTATCCCGTCACTTCCCTCCGTAACTTTGAGGACAGATGTTTCGGTCAGAGCCGGTTCTTCTGTAAAAGATGTAAAATCCTCCCCGTCATAAAGAGTCAGTCCATTATCTGTTCCTATCCATATATTTCCCCTGCTGTCCTCAAAAAGAGTTCTTATAACATTATCAGACAGCCCGTTAGCTTTGGTAAACGTCTCAAACCTGTTGCCGTCAAAACGGCAGAGGCCTCCTCCGTCAGTTCCCATCCAGATGAAACCGCGGGCATCTTCTATTATACAGTAGACAGATGACTGTGGCAGACCCTCTTCTACAGAGTATTTCCTGAAAAAATATTGCTGTGAATATAATTCTGCCTGCAGCAGAATCGATAATATCAGAAAAACCAGAGATCTCTTGTACATCAGTTTTTCAGGTTATAAGGTTTTTAAGGCTTAAGGTAAAAAAACTACCACAAAGACACGGAGAACACGGAGGATCACAGAGGTTAACTTTTAGATAGTTTTGCATATTCTTCTGTAACCAGTGACACTAATTGCTCCTTTATATTTTCACAATTAAAGTTAATTAATAATCCTTTTGGTTTTCCAGTAAGCTTTAAATATGATAACAGCTGTGCTTTATAAAGTGGAATCATTACTTCAACAGCTTTTTCTTCAACAATAATAATATCATTTACCAGAAGATCAAGCTTCAGATTTCCTCCCAGGTCTTTCCCTTTATAATAAACAGGTACATATATCTGAGATTTCACAGACAATCTGGCATTTATCATTTCCTCAATAAGGCAGGCTTCGTAAACAGATTCCAGTAATCCAGGCCCCAAATGTCTATGTACTTCAATGGCGCAACCTATTATTTTATAAGATATTTCATTTATATCTCTCTGGGTGATCATCTCTGTGCTTCTCTGTGCTTCTCTGTGCTTCTCTGTGTCTCTCTGTGTCTCTGTGGTTATTTTTTTATTTTAACATAAAAATAAATTGACCTCCCTCGTCACCAGCATTTCTTATGGGACTGTATGCCGGAGTCTGGTATGAATTATTAACAACAGGTATTTTCAGTGATTCAAAAACCTGTCCTGCATCAAGATATTTCTCGGAATTCTTTTCCAGGGCCTGCAGGAAATAGTATGCAAATACAGAATGGCCTTCCTTTCCCTTGTCCATAACCGGTTCGACACCACCCGATGTAAGGGCTTTCCTGCTGTTGAGTGAATACATTTTCTGGTAATATTTTGTGGAATTCTCGTAGGGTATTGTCATCGTTTTTCCCCTGAATATATCGCCGCTGAAGCAGGCATCCGTGACAAGCAATGTGTGTTTTGAGTTTATGCCTGAAAGGAATGAGCGTATATCCTCATTGGAGATATACTTTGAAATAGCCTTTGACGAAGCATCAATAGGTACCCAGAATCCTTTATCCATGTTCTCAAGATATTCTCCGTGTCCCGAATAATAAATGAAAACGTTATCATTTGGCTTGACATTCTGCATTAGCAATTCAAATTCCTTCAGAATATTGTCACGAGTAGCTTCTTTATCAAAAAGTGTTTTCAGGTATTGGAACTCATATTTTGACGAAAGAGTTTCAGCAACACCCTTTGCGTCGTTAACAGCATTGCGCAGTTGGGGCCATTCGCCTGAATACTTGTCAATTCCGATAACGAGGGCATAATATTCTCCTACCTGTACCGATTTCATTGCCTGGGCAACATTCAATCCTTTCAGAGGGTCATTCCCTCCGCGGAATTCGCTGTAATTCTGGGCCAGCGCTTTATCTATTTCCCGGGTGACAGGTTTATCGACAGCCACGGCAAGTAGCAGATCATTAACATTTGTGATGTCGGCTCCTGTTATTTCGAAATTGATCGGGATTATTGAATCAGAATAATTTTTATTTGCAAAAAACTGCAGTGTCAGGAGTTCCTCTTCGCCTGCCTTAAGAGAAGGAATCCTCTTAAAATCTACCACTTCAATATTTTCCGGTACTTTATAATTGATTAAAAGGTTGTCAGCATCCTTCTCTCCTACATTAGTTACATTTACTGTAAGAGTAACCGTTTTCCCGATGGCTACTTTATCACTGGTGGTATTAAAATTATAGTCCATAATAAGGACCTTTGATTTTTCCTGCTTCAGTTCGTCGAGGTAGGCAATGTCAATATGATCGACCATTATTGTGGAGTTATCTCCTACCTGGAAGCCGAGAAGGTTCCCGAAGAATGGTTCAAAAGGCATTGTATGCACAAGCTTCTCATTCAGAAAAAAATAGTATTTGTCTGATACCTTTCTGACAGTGAGCTTGTTGAAGGCATACCTGTTAACATTGTCTGATAGTGTAAAGGGGATGTAATCGGAGAATCCCCCGTCATATTTATCGATTGTAAAATGACCGCCTCCGGTAAGCAGGAAGTCGTACTGTTTCACCGGGTTAACAGACTTACCCCACTGAAGGCCATAACCCTTATCCATTTGTCCTTCGACAAAACGTATGGAGGTCTCTATTTCGAAGTCGCGGTTCTGATCGATAATAACCGGCAGCAGGTCCTCTTTAGCCTTTGTCGTTAATGACTGGAACACCAGGTGGCCCTCTTCAATATTTTCCGACCAGCTGTTTTCTTCTATACCCAGCAGCCAGTAATTGCTGAATTTGCTGAAGTCGTCGTGAAGGACTGTCTGGATTTTCAGTCCATCGCTGAAGCTGTAATAAGCAGGTGTGTCCTTTTCCTGAGCCAAAATAGCAGCGGCTGCGAGGAAAAATACAAATCCTAATAATAATCTTTTTTGTGACATGACTTTATTTTTTTAATAACTCAAATTTCTATTCATCCTAATGTCAGGTATGGCGGCTCGCGGCTTACCTTGCACCGTGCTTTGCCCACCGTAGCTTTAGCGAAGGTGGGTACCGTTTATAAAGTTACTACATTTTAAGAACATGACTTATTATCAACAGATATTTTTTGACCTACATCTTATTCTGTTAGATCAAAGTTATCGTGACTTACATCAAACACCCTGAAAATAAAATTGTTTTTTAAAGTAATTCGTCGTAAATTTTGGAGATCTTTTTTCAAAGAGTCTTTCAGATGAAAAAATGTCTGCAAAAGAACCTTGTTTTGATTTTGTTATTCCCTATAAGAATCCCGGCATTCTCATGTTCTCAAGAAGCTGAACAAAAGGGATTTAGATGTCATTTGCCCCTGGATATCATATTAAACTGAGCTATTGCTCCTAAATTGTCTTGATACAAATTGATTAAACAGATGAAAAAAAATTCAGTTTCCAGACCACTGGCATATTTAGCAATTGCCATATCATTGCTTCTAAACAGCTTTTCTTTAAAGGCACAGACTGATGCTCTTGATTTATGTACAAGTGGAGTACAGGGATGTTCAACTTCTGATATTGAGATACAGGTTAATTCCGATACATCTGTTGTTCTCAGAAATATATTAGGATACAGAAGAATTACCATCGGATCCTGTGACAAGAAATATGAATTCTGCGGAGATAATGATAATATCTGTGGAAATAATGAATCCGGAAAATTTCATATTTTTTTCAAATCCGGAGGTTTCAATATTGTTGTTAAAAAACTGAGTTTTCTAATTATTGATAACGCATCGCTTGCAGATGTTTCAGGAGTTCAGTTCAAATACAATAATACTCCTGTTTCACATAGTGAAACAACTATCACCAATGGTACAAGATATAAATGCATAGAAAATACTACGGGCTTTGACAGTGTAGTAATTACTTGTAATTATAACAGCACTATAACGGTTGATGATCCTCTTCTTGTTCTTGATTCACTACTCGTGACCACCGAACCTGTAAGCCCGCTACCTGCTATAACAACTTCAGGAACAATTGATGCATTATGTTACAATACTGAAGCACAGAATGCAACACTTGTTTATTCAGCAACAACAAACGCTCCAGATTCTTACAGTATTGACTGGGACGCAACAGCCAATGCTGCAGGGCTGGCTGACCAGGGTAATACAACATTTACGTTTTTATCTGGCGGAGGAGATTTAAATACAATAGTTATCACGGCAAGTACGCCTGTCGGAACATATAATGGTACTTTAACCACGCGGAATGCATACCAGTGTACCAAAATGCAAACTGTTACCGTTACTGTAAATGCTTTACCATCTGCACCCTCAGCTCCTGACCCGCAAACTGTCTGCAGTGGAAAAACTGTGGCTGACCTGTCTGCAACTCCACCGTCCGGATCGGTTGTTAAGTGGTACACAGCAGAATCCGGAGGGACAGCGCTTTCAGAAACAAATGCTTTGACCTCAGGGATATATTATGCAGAATCTGTAACTTCATCAGGCAATTGTCCAGGTTCATCCAGAATCCCTGTTAATGTTACATTAGTCGATTGTCCCCCGGAGGTTGTTTGTGTAATGGACATATCAGGAAGTATGAAAAGGGATTTTAATGGTGATTATAATATGCCGGAAGAACAATGGAGGATCACTTATGCCAAAACGGCGCTTAAAGCTTTTGCTGAAATATTATATTCAAATTCTTCAGATGCTCATTACGGCTTAGCCAGTTTTAAACATCCATCATCTGTGGAACCATGCCGGGCATATATAAATTATCCGACAGATAATATAATCACTTCGTTTATTTATTCCTCTGAAATAGAACCTGTGATAAATGGATTAACACCAGGGGGAGGAACACCTTTACTTGCCGGTCTCGATTCTGCAAGAAAAATGTTCCAGACAGTTGATTTAAATGAGAATAAAGCAATTATACTGTTAAGTGATGGTGCACATAATTGCCCGAGTTTATCAAATATAACGAGTAACAGCATCTACATTGATTTAATGAATCAGTTAATTACGAAAAAAATAAAAGTGTACACAATTGCATTTGGACAGGCAGGGGAAGTGAATCCTGTTTTATTATCAGATATTGCTACAAAAACAGGAGGGGAATTTTATGATGTAACAAGTAATTCAGATCCAAATATAAAAGTTGTACTTGATCCAAGTGTTACCCCGGCAAGTGCATGGGATGCCGGCCATGCTCTTGATATAGCGTATTCACATGTGCTTGACGACGGTCTTGATATAGATTATACTGCAGATCCGATGGGCATTATTAATAAGAATGCAGTTGGACAATTTGATGTTCCAGTATCTGGTCTTGAAACACGATTAACTTTCTTCATCACCTGGGTAACATCGCAACCGGATTACCTCCGGGTTAAAATCAAAGCTTCTGATGGGACTGAATTGCCTGTCAATAATCCTGATGTTACTTTTATTCATCGAAATAATTATACTATTATAACAGTAGCAGATAACTATCTCAACCGTCCGGGAATTGTGGGAACAAATCCATGGAGTCTGGAACTGGACGGATCCGGCATTAATACTGAATCAGAGAAATTCCAGTATCTGGTTTTCAACAAATCAAGCAAACTCCGGTTTAAAACATGGTTTGACAGGGACTGGTACTATACAGGGGATAAAATGAAAATCTTTCTTGAAATATTAGAAGATAACAAACGTCTCACTGATCTGGACAAGGTTTTAATCAATGGGTCCATGCCTGCGGAAGGGCTGGGTAATGTCATGGCACATAAACATGTAACAATAAATCAGCTTAACGAATTAAAAAAGACCGAGCTGGAAAATCTAACAAAAGTTACTAATGAACTGGCAGTCCGGGATAATCTGAATGAGAAACAGAAAAAGGAATTACTTAAGATAAATACCAACAGCCTGCTGGACAATATATCACAAAATTCATTGAAAGCAAAGCTGATTGAAATGGAAAACAAGGGTATTCTCAGCCGAAGAAATAAAATTAATAATTTACAATTCTATGACAACGGTACCTTCGGGGATGAAATTGCCGGAGACGGTTTGTATACTACAATTGTAGAAAAAATTACAAAAGAAGGGACTTACATATTCAACATTACTGCAATTGATACTGATCAATCCAAAACCATCAGAAGAGAAACTCAGGTACAGAAATATATTAAGGTAAAAGTAAGACCACAGCGATTTGTAAAAAAGATTGTGCGCGCAGATACAACCATTGCTGGAGAAAAAGTTTACAATCTGTATTTAAGGCTTAAGGATCGTCATGGCAATATTCCTTCACCATATTCACTGGGTGATGTTAACTTAAGTTATGATAAAGGCAGAATGATAGGAGCTGTTATGGCTAATCCTGATGGTTCATTCACCCAGATGATATCGATTCCCGAAAATATTAAGCCTTCAGATGTTAAAGTTACAATGAGGATTTATGATCAGGAAGGGGTAAAGCGTCTTAAATCCCGAGTCCCATGGTGGATATACACAGGAGGTATTTGCATAGCTTCAGTCTTAACCTATTTTTCCGTGAAAAAATAAAAATAGAGAAAAATCAATCTATTGTTAAAATAGTTTAGCATCTAACAAATTGGGAAATATTTCAGGATATATCAAAATTTTATCGGTCCCGCTGCTCATGCTGCTTCTGGTTTTCCCTGAAGCATCTGCGCAATTTGTAAAATCACCTGTTGTTTTGGTCGGGACACATAATTCAGGTGTGAACTGGGTCGATATTGATATTGATGGGGATCTTGATCTGTCTGTTTCCGGCGATAGCCTGGATATAGATACAGGACGTGGCAAATTATACTTAAACAACATTGGGATCATTACATTCAACAGAGATATCCGGGCTACTGAAGACGGCGACCAGAAATGGAGTGATTTTAATAACGACGGTTATCCCGATCTCCTGTATGCAGGTGATGCTGACGGGAAAACAGCCGGGATCGATACTTTTGATGTTTCACTTAATTATTATAATAAATACACGGGATTTACAGTTGTGACCGACGCTTCGGTGGACTGGGGCGATTACGATAACGACGGTGATTATGATGTTCTGATCGCCGGACAAGATGCATCAGGGCTGATCAGGACAGATCTATATAAAAATGATAACGGCGTTTTTATAAATGTTAATGCAGGATTACCCGGTGTTATTGTCGGGAAAGTGGCATTTGTTGATTATGATCTTGATATGGATCTTGATATTTTCATTTCCGGAAGAGATGTTAACATAAATAAATATACACGGCTCTGGAAGAATACGGGAGGCTCCTTCCAGGTTACAAACGATATTTTTATTAACCTGGATTTCAGTCAGTTTGACTGGGGCGATTTTAATAACGACGGCTATCCTGATCTTATTCTCGGTGGTTTGAATAATTCAATCCCCAGGGGATTTATTTACCTGAATAACGCAGGAACGAGCTTTACTCAGTCCAATATGAAAGTACCAGGTGCCCGGTATGGAAGCTCTGCATTCGGGGATGTCGATAATGACGGTGACCTTGATGCATTTATATCAGGATATAAGGCATCAGAAGTGTTGAAAACCAGGTATATTTTTGAGAATAACAGTACCGACTCGCTCATCCCAATGGCTTTTACTTCAGACTATGTCTCGAGAAGCTTCATACAATTTGGTGATTACAATGGTGATAATAAACTGGATTTCGTTACAAACGGAATGGACGAAGACTGGAAAGGACGCACTTATATTGCAGATAACACAACCGCTGTAGCAAACTCAAAGCCTTCAAAGCCGCAAAACCTTGAAGCCTTAATCGAAGGTACAAGCGTAATCCTTAAATGGGACCCGTCAACAGATTATAACACGGAACAAAAAGCACTTACCTATAATATTTATGTGGGTACTTCAAGCGAAGGTATAGATATTGTATCTCCAATTGCCGACATCTCAACAGGATTTCGCAGAATTTCCAGGCAGGGATATATACAGGATACGGCCTGGATAATAAAGAACCTGCCGGTTGGAACATATTACTGGGGAGTTCAGGCAATCGATAATGCTCTTGGAGCTTCACTGTTCTCTGACGAAGCTACCTTTGAAATCAAAAACCGGTTTACCGATGTCCAGTACACCGAAACTGATATGTCAACTTCTCCTGCGATTTATTTCGACTGTGACCATGATAATGACCTGGATATGGTCCTCAATTACAGTAATTCATTATTAATTGTTGAAAATACACTTACATCTTTCAGTCAGGCCAATTACCGTACAATCTTTGAAAACGGATGCTATTATATCTATACTATAACTCCCAATGATTATAACAATGACAATTTAATGGATTTAACGATTTCAGGAGATTATCCGGTCGATGGTTTATTGGATTCAACCATTGCACTTATTGAATATAACAATCCTTTCAGTTATGAAATAATTGACAGTGCCCTTGTTAAGGACGTGAGTTTTGAGTATGCCTTATGGGTTGATTTAAATAACGACGGACGACAGGATCTTATCACATCCGGGAAAACACTGAATCTCGGCATAAACAACAAACCAGTTACTTATATTTTGAAAAACCTGGGAGACGGAAATTTTCAAAAGATCTACCACTCAATACGTGGTTTTGAAAAAACAGGAGCGGTTTCAGGTGATTTCGATAATGATCTGGATGTTGACATCATTATTTATGGATTAGATTCGCTGGGCGTTGCCAATACATATTTATATATCAATAACGGGAATTTCAGTTTTTCGGAAAACCTGATACTCAACAATGAGCTTTACAGAAACAATCTGGAATATCAAATCTATACAGGTGATTTCGATCTCAACGGAGAGCTCGATATATATATGGCAGGGATCACTGTTACCAATGATAAATATGCCAGAGTACTGCTGAATAATGATATGAATTTTACTGATGCTAATCTGCCTGTCAGAAGTTCCGGAACAATGTCAAATTTTTGGGCAGATTATGATTATGATGGTGATCTCGATATTTACTCAGTCAATACATACGGTACTCCTGATAATAAAGTAAGGTTATATCTTAATAACAATTGTACCCTAAATGAAACCATAACAGACCTGGGGGCTTCATATATAGTCGATTTGCCATTCACTGCGGTTAATCTCGATAACAAAAACGGGCTGGACTTTGTTGTAAAGAATCCTGGTGGGATCTATAACCAATATTTTGATAATTGGGGCTCTGACGGACGAATTAATACAGCTCCAGCCAATACACATTTCGATCAGGATCAGCTTGATATAATATTGAAATGGGATAAATTAACAAGCTGCCCTGCATGCACATATAATATACGGGTAGGAACTCAACCCGACAATGTTAATATAATGTCACCGATGTCGGATCTTAGCACAGGCTACAGGTATGTTGTCCAGCCGGGTAATGCCTATTTAAATGACAGCTGGAAACTATGTGACCTCCCTGTAGGAAAATATTACTGGAGTGTTCAGGCAGTTGACCCTGCAAATACCGGGGGCCCGTGGGCTCCGGAAGATTCATTTACGGTAAGCCTTATAGATGCAGATTTTTCATTCACCACAATATGCCGGGGCGACTCAACTGAATTTACTGACCTGTCAGTATCAACCGAGGCAATCACAGGATGGAAATGGAATTTCGGTGACGGATACTCAAGCAATCTCCAGAAACTGAAACACCTGTATGCCAATGCCGGAACATTTACTGCAGGTTTGTGGGCATATTCTGAATCAGGCGACAGCGCTTACCAGGAGTATGATGTCATGGTAAAAGCTGTCCCTGATGCAGATTTTACAGCCGATATTACCTGCCAGGGGACACCTACAACATTCATAAACAACACAAATGCCAACGGAACAACAATTCTAAGCTGGCTCTGGAACTTTGGTGACGACAGTGAACCTTCAACACTCGAGGAACCAGGAACACATGGTTATATTAATTCAGGAGATTATGAGGTCGACCTGGTTGCTACAGCCGATAACGGTTGTGTGGATCTTATTACAAAAACAGTTACTGTATCGAGTTATCCTGTAACACTGATCTCTGCCGATGCACTTCTTACTTTCTGTAAAGGTGACAGTGTAACTCTTTCCGTACCACATAACAATAGTTACACTTATAACTGGATGGCCGGAGGAACAAGTATCACGGGAGGTGATAACAGCAAATATGTCGCCCGGCTATCTGGAAATTACAATGTCGAGGTTATTAATCCTGTCGGTGATTGCAGGGATACATCATCCATGGTTACCGTGACTTCTATTGATGCTCCTGTGGCGCCATTGATATCTGCTGACGGAGACCTGGAATTCTGTCAGGGCGACTCAGTGATTCTTAGCGTAACCAATACAGCAGGATATACATACCAGTGGAAACTTAACGGTGGTGCCGTGGGAACAGATTCATACAGCATGGTTGCGAAAAATCCCGGAGAATATAACCTTGTTGTTACTAATTCCAACCTTTGCTCAGCAGTCTCATCAAATTCAGTCAATGTTGTTGTCAATCAGCTTCCGGCAGCAGAAACAGTTAATCTCAGTGGGTCAAGTACTTTTTGCGAGGGAGGTTCAGTAACGCTTAGCGTATCTTCAAGCGCAGGTTATACTTATCACTGGCGAAATGAGAATGGTTTTATTCCTAACGCTACTGCCACAAGCTATACTACCGGCACTGAAGGAATTTTTCAGCTTGAAATTACTAACACCTACGGGTGTACCTCCAGAACATTACCTGTGAATGTAACCGTCAAGCCAATGCCTTATAAACCTTTGGTCAAATCAGATAATTATCAGCCCGGTGAGTGTATGGGCGAAACACCTTTAAGGCTTGATGCTGACCAGGTAGTTCCGGAATACAGTTATCAATGGTACCGTAATGGTATCCCTGTACCGGGTGGAACATCATCAACCCTCGAAGATTTTCTTACAGAAGGTGACTATTCCCTTGAAGCTGATCTCAACGGCTGTACTGCAGAATCTGATGTTATAAATGTCTTCTTCGAGCATGCCCCCGACAAACCTTCCCTGGCTGCACAGGGGCCTACAGTCTGGTACCTTACATGCAGTATCAGGGATACTTCTGTGTACAAATACAGGTGGTATTGCAACGGGAAACTGATTCCAGGTGCAAATAATTACTATTATATCGCAGGACGTAAAATGGGTGATTACCAGGTTAGTATAGGGAACAGCCTCGGATGCTATACAATAAGTGATGTTTTATCAATTCCGCCAGGAGATGTGGGAATAGATGATGCTGATCCGTTCGAAGGATTGAAGATCTATCCTAACCCTACAACAGGATCGTTCACTATTGAGATGGATAATAACATCTTTGGTGAATTAATGTTAAGAGTTATTGCAGAAAACGGGAAAGAGCTTATCTCCCTGAAGCTGGATAAAGCAACTGAACACTTCTTATATGAAGTCGATCTTAGCGGGCAATCGCAGGGATTATACATTATTAATATGCTGATTGACAGATATTTTGCAACGAGGAAACTCATCCTGGAATAAACTGATAATTAATCAGGGAGTATTACTTCTTATTATAGTCTGATTACATTGACGGAGATTGCTTCGTCCCATCATTATATGTATTCATCAAACAACCTCTTAAAAATATCTTTTTTACTATTTTTTGTATTATATTGTCACCATAGGTTCATTACCTGATGTCCATTATTATTGAGAAAGATTTATGATCCTGAAAAAAACCCGGTGTATGCAAAAAAGTTACTATCTGTCAGCTATTATTCTCTTGTTATTGCTTTCAGGATTCAACACCCTTAAAGCCCAATACTGCATTCCAACGACAACCTATGCTCCTTCAGCCTATAATATGTATATCGATAGTGTGAGTCTGGGTGATATTAATAACCAGGATTCATACTCTCCTACTGATACATGCTATAATGATTATACTCAATTCCATCAAACTACTCTTACCCGCGGTCAGAATTATAGTATGACCATAAAAGCCGGGCCTACTACATACTTTAACTACATGCATTATGCAGCATGGATCGATTATAATAATGATGAGGTGTTTACAGCTGATGAAAAACTTGGCCAGTATAAAACTGTTGCTCTCAACGAGGTGTTTACAATATCCTTTACCGTTCCTGCAGATGCTCCAATATTAACAACCCGTCTCAGGGTGCGTTGCACATATAATTCCGGTACTTCTTTTATAATGGACCCCTGTATCACCTACTATTATGGAGAGACAGAGGATTATACAGTATCAATTTCAGATTTTCTGAAGGTTGGGACAGGAATTCCGGGTACTTATGGTGATATATCATTTTTCAATTACAATACAGATGCCGATTATGATCTTATGCTGGTGGATGAGATTACTTTTGGTGAGGATCCTATAACATTCTATTTTAACACTGCGGGGAGTTTCACTCTTTTTGATTATGTAAACGGGGATCTGCCGGAATTGGATATAGTAAATATTTCATCTTCATTTTGCGATCTGAATAACGACAATCAACTTGATGTACTTTTTACATACCGTTATGATGATGATTACCCGGCAACCCGGCATTTTGAAAAACAGGGTTCTTTACTAACGCTTATGAGTTCGGGTTTCCCTGACCTGATGCGCGGCAGTATCAAGGCAGCAGATTTGAATAATGACGGAAGACAGGATGTTATACTCTGCGGTCAGGATATTGATGATGTTAAGCACACTTATATCTATGAGAACACACCAGGTGGCTTTGTCCTGGTAAATAATAAACTAAAAGGAATCCGCGGCGATATCCAAACAGTTGATTATGACGGGGATATGGATATTGATATTTTCATAAGCGGCGATGACACGTATGGAAATTCAAATGCAATAATTTACAGGAACGACAATAACTGGAAGTTTACCAACATAATGGCGGACCTTAAAAAGATAAGCTGGACAGACAGGGCGGAATTCGGGGATTTCAACAACGATGGTCTGCCAGATATTGTTGTTGGTGACCAGATCTACAGGAATAACGGGGATGATACATTTTCGGAAATATATCTTGAACTGGAGGATTTTCTTTATAGCCCGTGCCACTGGGGTGATATGGATGGAGACGGCTACCCTGAAATGATAAGCATGGATAGTTATGGTCCGCTCATTTTTAAATATAACGGTGTTGATTCTTTCCTTCTTGATGAAAGATTGTATGCCGATGGTTCATTTATGAGTATAGGTGATTATAATGCTGACAAAAGGCAGGATATTGCCATTAATCATTATGTAGAAATATCCTTTTTTAAAAATCAATCCTCTTTTACCAATTTAGTACCTGAGGCACCAACAAACCTTTATTCATCCATAGGTGACTCAGGCTATTATTCAGTAAACCTTTACTGGAATGACGGGCAGGATGACTATACTCCTGCCGAAGGTCTTACATATAATCTCAGGGTAGGAACAACATCCGGAGGAAATGATATTGTTTCTTCAATGACCAGCCCCTCAGATTATTCTTTGTTGAAGCCTGGTCCCGGAAATGTGTACAGTAACAATTCATGGTTCCTGAAGAACCTGAGTCCCGGAACCTATTACTGGAGCATTCAATCTGTTGATAATTCAGGGCTCACATCACCATTCTCCGATGAACAGCAGTTTGAGATCCTGGCACCGCTTACTGTCTCTGTTTTTGATATCGAAGGGAAAATCAGCGCTGCCGGATCGGGAGTTGACTTCGATGCTGACAATGACATTGACCTTATTGTCTACGATTCCTTACTTTCCATACATGAACAGGTCTCACCCTATGTTTACAACTATCATAAAGTGGATACAAGAGCCTATTTAATCGATATCAAAGACCTGAACAACGATAATCTTCCTGATCTTATAGCAAGACACAACAAGATTCCGGTTCAAGAACAATACGATTCTCTTGTACTGTACATAAATAAGGGTGATTTTACTTTCGACCTTATAAACCTTGATACACTCACCTTCACCTCAGCTGCAGCAGCCGATTTTGACAATGACGGAGATATAGATATAATCATCCATGAGGAAGGATATTTCCTTTTTGAGAATGTCGATTCTCTTCAATATAACAGAATCCAACTGCCATTATCAGAAATCCTTACTTCGAATTCCACCCTCTCGGCTATAGATATTGACAGAGATAATGATATGGATTTCATTATTTCCGGTGATGAAACCGGCCATACCGGAATTTGTCATACTTATGTTTATAAAAATTTAGGAGACATGGATTTCACACTTTCCCAGGAACTCTTCCCCGGTCTGGGACCTACGAGATTTATGCCTACAGCGGAAATCATGGTAACTATCGCTCCCGTTGTAACCTGGAATGACTTTAATTTTGACGGATATCCGGATCTGATTATTACAGGTAATGATGCTTATCAAAATACAAATAACCTGATATATCTGAATGATGGCACAGGTATTCTTGTTTTAACTGATATAAGTCCCCGGCCAGCTAATAAATTCAGCACATCATGGATCGACTTCAACACCGATGGATACCTCGATATCATTATGCCTAAAATGGGCTGGACAGTTGAAAATATGATTTACCTTAATGACAATAACAATGGTTATAATGGATTCCCCAATTTGGCAGACAGCCTGACCACTGCTATGTATATAGATGCAATTGATGTTGATAATGATTATGATAAGGATATTATCTGCACTTACAAGATCCCTACAGGTGCATTTACATATAAACCCGGAACAAAAATATATACCAACAATTATAATTTCACTAATTATCCTCCTTCTCCACCTGCTTCAATTTCGCATGAGATCGACAGCTTCACGGTGATCCTGAGCTGGGATAAGGGACTTGACGATCTTACTGCTTATGAAGGCAATACATATAACATCTGGGTAGGGGCCACAGAAATAATCCCTGATATTATATCACCTCTTTCAGATCTAAATACAGGCTATCGTTATATTGAAGATATTGGCAATGCCGGTACAAACCTGTCACGGGTCATTGAAAATCTTCCTCTTGGCAAGTATTACTGGAGCGTTCAGACTATTGACAATTCCCTCCAGGGAAGTGAATGGGCTCCTGTCAGTTCATTCGAGATAAGTGCACTTACAGTGGATTTTGAAAACGATACTGTCTGCCTTGGTTTTTATACTCATTTTACTGACCGGAGCGTTTCAACAGATGCTATTGACTCATGGCATTGGGACTTTGGAAATGGCAATTATTCCTCATTGCAAAATCCTTCTCACATTTTTTCGCAGTCTGGAGATAACAGTGTAAAACTGGTAGTTGTATCAGGTACATCTGTCGACTCGGTTATAAAAAATGTTTATGTCAAACCTCTTCCTGATACTGATTTTAATGCCGATGATGTTTGTGACGGAGCAACAACAACTTTTACCAATACTTCTGTTCTCAACGGTACAACAATAAGTTCCTGGTATTGGGATTTCGGTGATGGACAAACATCAATAATGTCACAACCTCCGCCTCATGGATATCTTAATCCCGGAGATTATTCAACACAACTGAAAGCCTGGGCTTCTAACGGATGTACCGATTCTGTCACAAAGGTTGTTTCTGTCGGTGCTTATCCTGTTGCAGAGATTACTGCCAATTCTCCTATGACTTTCTGTTCAGGAGATAGTGTAACACTTTCTGTATCTTATAATAACAACTTTGTCTACCAGTGGAAATCGGA
>Ga0315550_1000975_pt1 | contig 17665 bp, 20 predicted proteins | sample SalMarSW160190MG_2_FD_203100 | JGI IMG/M metagenome (GOLD analysis project Ga0315550, IMG submission 203100) | Salt marsh sediment microbial communities from the Plum Island Ecosystem LTER, Massachusetts, United States - Salt Marsh Sediment SW1601-90 ... | reverse complement strand
CATTTAAATCTTTTTCTTCTCTGTTCCAAACTTAGAAGTGGTGACTATTTATAAGTTTTTTGGTGGTTAAATTGCTCTCGCATAAAAAAAAGATTTGTAGAATTAATCATCAACTCTCCTGTGAGGAATCATATGTGCTCCATGAGGGTTTGATGCCCAGAGGGCTTCTGTTAAAGCTTCCATATAAGAAACTTTTCCATCATGATTTCTGTCAGAGGAATATATTTTTTCATACTTGCCTCCAAAATACTCATTAAGAAACTTAGGAATAACCTGCCGATTGGAAACCACTTTTATTCCAATAGCCCCCATAGATAAGAAAGTTAGTAGGAAAATTGAATTAATAATTCTCTCATTAAGTTTTTTGGACATTTTTATTGAATCTATATAGATTTAGTATTAATTCCTTTTAAGTATTATTATACTCTAATCTCTATCTCCTCCCCAAACCCCTCAAAGTTCCGCTGACTTTTTTCACGCTTATTTTTTCAGGCCAGACGCAAAGAGATGCACGAACAGAATCAACCATTTCGCGATTCACAGAAATAATTGCAGAATTTTTTTCAGATTTAATCCAGCCCAAACAAATTTTAGACATTCCCAAAATCCCGACAAATTCCAAAATCGCTTTTTCAATATCTTTAACTTTTCCTTCAACAAAAAGATATCTTTTCTTTTCTCTAGCAGATGGTTTTAATGATTTCATTTTCATATGGGTTTGAGAGAAAAATCTCAAAAACCCTTTTATAAAACAATATGCATAATAAAGAATATAAATGTTTTTAATTTATAAAAATAAAATTAAATAATGAAATGTATGGAGTTCATAAAAAATTAAAAGGGATAATATCAAGTTTGGCTGAGGAGTATGCAGTTGCTTCAGATACGACCCATAACTTTTTGAAATGTTACTTTCTAAAAAACAATTTAAGTATGTATTGCAAAATGTACTCCAAAGAAAAAACCAGTTTTTCTTAGAGGAGTGCAAGAAGGATTAAGTAAGGCAGAAAAAGCAGCAGGTTCTAATGAGGTAAATAGAGAATTTGTGCGAAGAACTAAAGATATTTGTGATACATGTAAAGAAAATGGTGCAGGAATGCCCGCACTCTTTAATTTGATGAGTAAAATTTTTCCTGTCTAAGATTTATAATCACAAAATCTTTTGCAAGAATTTTTAAACTCTTTTTGCTAATTAGAATAAATAAGATGGAAGTTTGCACTATTGGCGGATTTAATGAAGTGGGGAAAAATATGACTGCAGTGAAAGTCGGAGAAGATGTTTTTATTTTCGACGCAGGACTTTATATTCCTGGGATAGTTGAACTTCAGGAAGAAAATCTTTTACAGTACGCTGACAGATTAAAAAAAGGAAAAAGATTTGAAAATACATACACTGAAAAAAAGTTAAGGGAATTCGGGGCGATTCCAAATGACACAGTTCTTGATAAACTTGGGTGGAGAAAAAATGTTCGGGCAGCATTCATAAGCCACGCACATTTGGACCATGTTGGCGGGGTTCCTTATATTATGAAAAGATATCCCGAAGTTCCAATCTACGGAACCCCTTTCACAATAAAAGTTTTAGAGGCAATTTTAGAAGGTGAAAAAATAAAAATAAACAACCCGCTAAAAATAGTCCAGCCGGATTCTTTCCAGTTTATCGAGGGGAAATCCGGGAAATACAAAGTTGATTTCGTCCACACCACGCACTCAACTATCCAGTGCGTCTTCGTTGCACTGCACACAAAAGAAGGAATTTTCTTTTACGGGTTAGACCTTAAATTTGATAATTATCCTACAATTGGAAAACCTCCTAATTATAAAAAATTGAAGGAACTGGGGAGGGCGGGAGTAAAAGTTCTTGTGACAGACGCACTTTATTCCCAAACAGAAAAAAAGCCCGGAGGAGAAGTAATAGCGAAGCATATGCTTGAAGATTCATTTTCTAAACTAAGAGGAAAAAACTCTGCTTTTTTTGCAACGACTTTTTCTTCACATATAGAACGGCTGATTAATATTGTTAATCTTGCAAAAAAAACAGGAAGAGAGATAGTTTTTATTGGAAGGAGCCTGAGTAAATATGTTGAAGCAGCATCCAAAGTTAATTTCTGGCCTCATAAAAACAAAGTCAGGCTTATTAAATATGGAAAACAGCGTGAAGCTTTTTTGAGAAAACTGGAAAGAGAGAGGGGGAAATATTTTGTTGTATGTACGGGGCATCAGGCAGAAGAAAATTCTGTGATGGACAGGATTGTCAAGGGAAGCACGCCATTTAAATTTAGGGAAGGAGACCACTTGATTTTTTCATCTTCAGTTATTCCTGCCCCTGTAAATGTTGTTTTGAGAGACAAACTTGACGCGAAACTCAGGAGAATCGGAGTTCGGTTGCAGACAGATATCCATGTTCATGGACACGGGAGCAGAGAAGACATAAGAGACTTAATCAGGATGTTAAATCCAAAGCACGTGATTCCTGCACACGGGACGCTTCAGCAGGAGGCTCCCATGATTGACCTTGCTTCTGAAATGGGTTATAACTTTGGTGAAACATCGCATCTTTCTTCAAACGGAAAAGTTTTAAAGTTGTGATGTTGTGATTTTGAAGTATATACCAGAGAAAAGAAATAGTTAAATAGTTGGAACATAATCCTCTAATATGGGAAAAATAGAGCAATTTATCATGGAATATGGAGAATTTAGAACTTATAGAGATAGGGCCTATTCTTCTGGATCAAGACTTGATAAAAGGTCTGCCTTATCTGCACTCCAAAGAATGTTCACATTAATTTCAGAATCAGAAGTTAAAAAAAAATTTCCTATATTGTATAAGAATATAGAAGGAGATAAAAGAGAAGTAGAATATTGAACTTATCTTTAATCATCCACAAAACTATATTTAATTCTTTCTTAACACTTACAGATTCCCCACAAATAATTTTTAAACACATGTTTCTTTGTTGTAAAATGGTTAACGAAGAAATTCTTGGGGGGCTAAAATCAGCGTTGAACAGGGGGGAATCTCTCAGACAATCTATGATGAGTTTTTACGATGCTGGTTATAAAAAAGAAGATATTGAGGCTGCTGCAAGGGCTTTGCAGGAACCGGAATCCGGACAACCAGCCCGGCAGACACAACAAACCCAAAATGCACAACCAGTCCAGCAGATTAAATCAAAACCTGAAGCAATGCCACAGCAACCGATAAGAACAGTCCAGAGAGTTTCAAATTATGGGCAGGAAGATTTTAAACCTGGGAGAGAATGGGTGCTTTTTGTTATGGTAGCTCTGTTGCTCGTTTTAGTGGGAATTTTAGCGGCTGTTTTTTTATTCAAAGCAGAACTGACAGAGTTTTTTAATAAATTCTTCTAAAATTTATACTAAATTTATCTACAATTATGACATGAAGAGCATTGTTTACAAAGAATTTTCTCTCCAGTTGCTGAAGCCAGTATCTCTAATGGGAAATTCATCTTATCTAGTTTTTTAATTACAGGTTTTTCATATAGTTTCTGGGGAATATATTCTTCTTTCCTTCTTTCATAATCCATAATTCTATAAGAAAATTTTATTATATAAATCTTACTAAGATTAAATTTCTCCAGCCAATTCCAGATTTCTGAATGCAAATTCCAAATCTTCTTTTTTTTGTTCATTCAGAAATTTTACTGCAAAAGACAAGGCTCTTTCCAAAAATGCAAACCTAACTGCTTTTTTTAGATAAAATCTTTCTAGCAAATTTAATTTTCTCTCATTATTATATCCTTCTAAAACTAAATCCAATTTTCTTTTATTTAATTTTTCCCAATTATCAAAACACCAACTTCTTATTGTCTGACCCAAGTCTAAAATTAAAAATCCTTCATAACTTCTGTCCCAGTCTATAATTCCTGAGATTTCATTATTATTAAATAAAACATGCCTTTTTCCCAAGTCTTCATGAATAATCCCCTTTGGAAGTTTTTTGGAAAATTTTATTTTCCTGATTTCTTTTTCAAATATTTCTGCAAAATTATTTTTCTCTAGTTCTTCTTTGTTTTTTATTTCTTCTTTAATCTCTAAGAATTTTTTTTGAGCTGTTTTTAAGCCCCATGATTTTCTGGGATAGGAAAATTTAAAGTCCCTAATTTGTTTATGGATTCTTCCAAGAATTTTTCCAACAAAAAAATATTTCTCAGGAGAAAATTCTTCAATAGATTTTCCTTTGAGAATTTTATAACAAAAACCACATCCTTTATTAGTTACAAGAACTTTTTTGGAATTTAATTCAATTGGAGAGGGTACAGGAAAGTTCTTTTCAGCAAGAAAATCCAATAGTTCTATTTCAGCGGAAATTTCTTCTTTTGTTCTGGAACGTTCTCCCTCTCCAGATAATCTCAGAATATATTCATTTCTATCTGTTTTAATCAAGAAAGAAATATTTCCTGATGTTTTCATTCTTTTAATTCTAATTATCTTTTCGTCTCTTAATTTAAAATCTTGATTAATAAAATCAATGAAATTCATTTTAGTCTGTCTCTTGGTTTATTTTCTTTTTAATTTCTGAAATTAATTCTTTTTCTCCAGCAAAAGTAAGTTTCCCTTTTCTAAAATAAGGAGTAATTTCAACTATTTCTGTTCCTTTAAATCTCTCCCTATCTTCACTTGCCCACTCCCTCCTTTTTTTAAAATAATAAAAAAGGTTCCTTGCTATGGGAATTATTAATTTTGGAGAATAGGGAGCGGGTTCTTTGAAATAAGGTTTTTCTACCACTCCTTCTTTAAACCAGGCAAGCCCTCTGTTTATCAATAGCTTGCTATAGCATAAAGTTCTTGGAACTACTAAGGTAATTAAATCAAATTCTTTAAATGAAATCCCGTCTTCTGATTCAGCCTCAGCTCCGTGAGGAGTTTGTAAGAGATAAAAATCTTCTTCTTTTCCTGGATAGTGCTTTTTCCATTCCTCTGTATAATCTACGTCATGATTTACTACCCCCCCTATTTCAGAGAGTTTTCCGGCTAGTTTTTCTGCAAGACTAGTCTTTCCTCCGATAGGAGTTCCAGTTATAAGAGTTTTTATTAATCTGCTTCCCATTTTTCTAATTCTGTTTTTTAGATATTTAAACCTTCTACTTGTTACTACTTAAAGGTTATCTATACTTCACAACAATCAATTTTATATACTAGGATATTTTTTCAAAATAATGGTAAGATTCGCGCATATTTCTGATGTCCATTTAGGGGGATGGAAACAGCAGCCGCTTCAGGAATTAAACGTCCAGTCATTTAGAAAAACAGTTGATATTTGCATAATCAAAAAACCGGATTTTGTAATCATATCCGGAGATTTGTTTGATTCAGCTTATCCCGGAATTGAAATTCTTAAGGAGACCTTTTCTGAATTCAAAAAACTCAAAGAAGCGGAAATTCCCTGCTTTATTATTGCCGGCTCTCATGATTCTTCTATTTCTGGAAAAACTTTTTTGGATGTTTTAGAAAAAGCAGGCTTTTGCAAAAATGTGGCAGATTTTGAAGAAAAAGAAGGTGAAATAATTTTAAATCCGACGATTCACGGGAATGTTGCTCTTTATGGTTATCCGGGAAAAAAATCCGGGTTGGAAATACCTGATTTAAGAAAGATAAAGTTAAATGATTCTCCGGGCATGTTCAAAATTCTTGTTTTGCACACAGTAATTGACAAAGCAAAAGGGACTCTTCCAATAGATTCTATCGAGACAGAATCGCTCCCGTATGCAGATTATTACGCTTTGGGGCATTTGCACATTGATTTTCAATACCAGAATTTTGTTTACCCGGGTCCGATTTTTCCCAACAATTTCCAAGAGCTAGAGGATTTAGAACACGGAGGTTTTTATATCGTAGACACTGAAGCAGAGAATTCTTTGCAAAAAATAGAACTGAATCTTAAAGAAGTCGTGTCCTTGGAAATTAAAGTAAAAGATGCCCTTGCAGCGACTTCTCAGATAATCTTTGAATTAGAAAAGAGGGACTTGGAAGATAAAATAGTTCTTTTAAGAGTCAGTGGAGAATTGGAAAATGGGAAAACATCTGACATAAAATTTTTACAGATAGAGGAGTTTGTAAAACAAAAGAATGCGTATTTTCTGTTAAAAAATACACACAACCTAAAGACCAAAGAAGTTGAATTAGAAATTGAAGTGAGAGAGACAGAAAATATCGAGGGGGAAACAATAAAAGTTTATTCAGAAAAAAATCCGTCTGATTTTAATAAATTGATTCTCCAGTTGATTGATGCTCTTTCAATTGAAAAACAGGAAGACGAAAAAAGCGAGAACTTCACGAACAGACTCTTAGAAGAATCTAAAAAGGTTTTGGAGTTTTGAAAAAATTAAATTAAAATTTTTATTTTAAAGAGAAAAGAAATTTCTTTAAGAACTTATTCTATTGACTTGGGTGGAAAAGGAGTAAAAGCCTTTGTTATTGCCCCATAATCCCTATCCCCACAATTTCCACTACCACAATCACAATCTGTTAAACCTGTAAAACCATTTTTTGAATTATACATGTACAATACTTTTTGTCCGAAGTCTCTATCTTCCTTTATTGTGTATATCAGGTAGTTAACTCCTCTTTCTTTACATAGTTCCTTTAGATAATCTGTTCCTAACTCTAAAACATCATTGCTTTGTCCTTCGTTTAATTGAGCAAATCCAACATTTTTTATTTTAGTTCCATTTTTAGTAAGAATATCAAATGTTGTAGATTCTTGATCAAAGTATCTAGTAAGGTCTTTTGGACCCTTAATCATAGATAATTCTCCAGCATTTAAAGGTGAAACTAAACTTCCAAGTATAAGTAAACTTGATAACCCTTCTATTGCTCTTCTTTTAATTTTCATGTTTTTATGTGGAATTTAAACTTTATAAATATTTCTATTGGTTACTACTATGTGATGGTTACTACTTGCTTATCTTAACCACAACTAATCTTAAATATTCTTCAATTCTTGATTATCTATGTTATTAAAAAAAATAACCTTGAATAACATAAGAAGTTACGAGCATCAGGAAGTTGAATTTCCGGAGGGTTCTACTTTGCTGTCCGGCGATATTGGTTCAGGAAAAACATCAATTCTTTTGGGAATAGAATTTGCGTTGTTCGGGCTGCAACCAGGACAAAGGGGCTCTTCCTTATTGAGAAATGGAAAAAATCAGGGCGGAGCAAAAATAGAATTTGAAGTTGATAACAAATTAATTATTATTGAAAGAAGTCTTAAAAAAGGCAAAGCAATTTCACAGGATTATTGTGCGATAACTGTCGACGGCGAAAAAAAAGAATTTTCTGTTACTGAATTGAAAAATAAAATTCTTGAATTATTAAACTACCCCAAGGAATTTTCAAAAAAACAGAACATCCTTTACAAGTTTACAGTTTATACTCCGCAGGAAGAAATGAAGCAGATAATTCTTCAGGATTCAGAGACAAGAATGAACACTTTGAGGCATGTTTTTGGGATTGATAAATATAAACGTGTTTTTGAAAATGTTTCAGCATTAATTTCCAAAATAAGGGAAGAGAGGAAAGTAAAAGAGGGGATTACTGCAAATCTTGAACAGGAAAAAACAAGTCTGTTATCCAAGGAAAATGAACTTGAATCAAGACATTACAATCTAATTTCAGTTGAAAGAGAGCTTTTTTTAAAAACAGAAGAAAGAAAAAAAATCCAAGAGGAGAAACAGGAAATCGCGGAGAAAATAGAAGAAAAAAACAAACTTCAGCAAGAAATTGAAAAAGCAAAAATAATGATCTCAAACAAAAAAGAATCTTTTTTAAGCAATTCCACAGCAATTGGACAGCTCAACATCCAGATAAAAGAATTAAAAGATTTAGAAATTGATGAATCAAAAATTCAGGAATTTGAGAGAGAAATTTATTTGAATAAAAAAGAAAAACAAGAGCTTGAGAAAAATAACCTTGAGATAAATTCACAGATAAATTCTATAAATCTAAAAAATGCGGAAAATAAAGAATTAGAAAAAAAAATCTCTAATTTGGAGATTTGTCCGACTTGCCTGCAGAATGTCGACGCTGTTTATAGGGCCAATGTTCTTAACAAAATTTATACAAACACGGCTGAAAATAATAAAAAACTTGGAGAATTAGAACAACAGAAGAAAAGGATATCAGAAAAGATAAATGAAATTGATTCAGGAATTTCCTTATATGAAAAAAAGATTCAGGAGATGAATATACTGAAAATTAAATATCATGGGATTGAAGAAAAGCAAAAAAATGCCCAGGAATTTGAAAAATTAAATGTTTTTCTTAAAAAAGATTTAGAACTTTTAAACAGGCATATGGAAACTTTGAATTACCACATTTTTGAATTGAGTAAATTTAATAATATTTTCGAATCAAAACAAAAAGAATTGGAAGAATCTTTAGAGCATGAAAAAATGGCAGAGATAAAAGTCGCCGAATTAAAAAAAGAAATAGATTTTTTTTCTATTGAGATAAAAGAATTAAAAGAAAGAATAAAGGTCATAGAAAAAATTAAGGAACAAATGGATTACCTTGCTAAACTCGAGGACTGGCTGTCAAATAAATTTACTCTTTTAATTTCATTTATTGAGCAAAATGTCATGACAAAACTTAAGGCAGGATTTTCTAAACTTTTCGCGGAATGGTTTTATATGCTTGTTTCTGATTCTTTTAATGTCAGGCTCAGCGACGATTTCACCCCGATTATAGAACAGCAGGATTATGAAATTGACTACGCTTATCTTTCAGGAGGAGAGAGAACTGCAATTGCTCTCGCCTACCGCTTATCGTTGAATCAGATAATCAATTCTCTTTTAAGCAAAATTAAAACAAAAGACATTGTTATTTTGGACGAGCCGACAGACGGATTTTCTGAACAGCAGTTGGATAAAATCCGGGATGTTCTGCAGCAGTTAAATGTGAAGCAAATAATAATTGTAAGCCACGAACAAAAAATAGAAAGTTTTGTTGAGAATGTTATAAGGTTTAAGAAAGAGAGAGGAATTAGTGTGATGGAGAAGTGAAAAAATGAGTTTAAAACAACAAGAACTAGAAGAATTGAAAAACTTACAATGTTCTTTTAATCATGATGTTATTTTCCATCGTGCCGGAAAAAGAGGAAGGGTTAGAGAGGTTTCTGATGATTATAATGGAGGAAAATATCTTTATGCTCTTCTTTCTGTAGATTTAGCAAACCCCGACGAGCTCTATTTGAAGAGATACCTTGAATTAATGGAAAAAAGAAAAGTGACAGGATTTTGTATGGCTCGCTCTTACGATGATGGAAATGCATTTGTTATGGAAAAAAATGTTCCTCTGGAATTTCAACCTCCTGTTGCATTACATGAAATAGCTGAGGCACGTTCTTTGCCTTCAATATACGAGTTCATTAAGGAGAAGGAGATGCTTGGTATAGAATTTCCTACTTCATATGACCCAAAAATAGAAGCCCACAAGGAGGCATGTGGAACAGACCTTCCAAATGTTTTTCTTAAAGGAAAAGAATTTTCATTGAGGTATATTAAATGGTTACCTAATGACTATTTTACAAATGCCGATACTCACTTTTTTGAGGGTAGAGATAGAAATAAAATGAATACTCTTGAATTGATATTACAGTTGATTGATATTGTTGAATTTTTTGGACGAGATTTTTACACCAAAAAATTTTCTTGGTTGGAAGATCATACTTGATTTTGTATAATCTTTACATGCAGTACCCTCTATAGTATGGAGAGCAGTTAATTTTATAAAAGAAGTATCTCTCTTATTTTTGAGGTATGGGTTTGAAGTCATCTTAAGATTTTTTGGAAAATAAAATGCCGTTTGATATTAGAACACAAAAACTTGCACAACTTGCAGTAAGATATTCTGTATTTGTAAAACCAGGGGAAAAAGTTATTATTTCCGGAGGAAGCGAGGCAATACCTTTTTTAGTTGAATTATATAAGGAAATAATTTTACAAAAAGCACACCCGATTGTGAAAGTCGGTTTGCCTGATGTTTCAGATTTTTTTTATAAATATGCAACAAAGGAACAAATTGAAAGATTTCCTGATGAGTGGATGGAGACAGTCAAAAAAGCAGACAAATATATTGGTGTTGTAACAACCACTAATACGAAAGAATTAACAGGGACAGATTCTAGAAAAATTATAGCGAGACAGAGAGTAGTCCATCCAATCTCAGATTATATTTGTAATGAAAAAGATAAAATAAGGAGATGCACAATCGCTTATCCCTGCAATGCTCTTGCACAGGAAGCAGAAATGAGTTTGACAGATTATGAAAATTTTGTTTATGGTGCTTGTTTGCAGGACTGGAAAGAACTTGGAAAGCAGATGAATAAAATTGCTAAAACTTTTGAAAAAGGAAAACAAGTGCATTTAATCGGTGAAGGGGTTGATTTGAAATTTTCAATTGCTGGAAAAAATGTTGTTGTTGGAGATGGAAAAGAAAATATGCCTGATGGAGAGATTTTCATGGCTCCTGTAAGAGAAAGTTTAAATGGCTGGATAAAATTTGATTATCCTGCGATTAGAGGAGGAAAAGAAGTCACAGATACTGAATTAAGCTTTGAAAATGGAAAAGTTATTGAAGCAAAAGCTTCAAAGAATGAAGACTTTCTTAAAGAAATGTTAGCAACAGACGAAAACTCTTCTTATGTTGGAGAATTTGGAATCGGTTATAATCCAAAAATAAAAAAATTCACAAAAGAACTTTTATTTGATGAGAAAATTGGAGGAACGATTCATCTTGCTTTAGGAAGGGCTTATAAAGAAAATGGTGGAGGAAATGATTCCGCAATCCACTGGGATATTGTTAAAGATATGTCAAAAGCAAAAATAATCTTAGATAGAAAAGTTGTTCAGGAAAATGGGAAATGGAAAATTTTGGGTGTTAAGATTTGATTATATAATCTTCTTTTGAAACAGATTCATCAATAATGTTCCCAAGTTCTTGAAATTTCTTATAAAAATATTCTACAAATTCTTTTAATTTTTCATCTTTTGGTAGATATGTCTTTTTTTCAGGATAAACGAACATATTCAGATATTCACTTGCATCCTTTTTTTCAAGATAATGTTTAGCCAGACTCTCATAATTTTTTATATACCATTCTTTTAATTTTTCATATTTATCATTTGATAAGTCAACTAAAATTTTTCTGCCGTTAAATTCTAAAATTCCTGAATCAAAAAGTCCTGTGAGATGAATTAAACCTTCAATATAATATGGCTTGAAACTCTCTTCATTTTTCCATGAAATTAAACCAACTGCTCTTGAGATAGCATCCCTTAAAAAAGCCTCTTTAATTTCTTCTTTTTCATTTAACATGAACATGACAATCCCAAAGGTAGTGGCTTTGAATTCCTCGATATTTTTAAACTCCCCGCTTTTGTTCATTAAAGATTCGGTGTTTTTTCCTAACCATAAAATATGTCCGAATTCGTGGTAAATTGTAGAAAGATCATAAACTTCGTACCATTCATCTGTTTCATTAAATAAAAATCTCCTTGCTTTATCCAGAAATTCTTTTTCAAACATCTCGCTGCTTAATTTCGTAAAAGGTTTAGCTCTTTGTTGTTCTAATAACATATCTGGAAATCCAAATATTTTTTTTCCTAATTCGTCGCTTATCTGAGAACTATTAGGAAGAACTTGGGCAATCCAAAGGCCATTTAAGTGAGAACCGTAATACAAAAGAGGTTTTGAAAAATATAACTGAACCTGATTTAGGTGGTACAATGATTTATCATAAACTTCTTTATACTTCTCTATTCCAAATTTATTAAATAATTTTTTATAACCTTCTTTGATTTTTTCAATGTCGTTGTTTTCTGGAAAATCTAATTTCTGAAATCTTAAGTCCCATTCAATTGAAACTGATTTTCTATATGGGTCATCATAGCACTCAAAAAAATGTCCTATCTGAAAAGGGGATTTAATTTTCATCCATTTTCTGTCAACTTCTTCCCATTTTAAACTTAGTTTATTTCTATTTGTTTCAGAAAAAGCATCAATAAGACTATCTAGGTAATCAAGATATTCATTTTTAAGATTATAAACTTCATCATCATATTTTTCGAGATTTTTTTTAAATTTTTTAAGCCCGTTAATAATTTCTTTAATCTCTTCAAAAACTTCATAATAAGATTTGATTTTATAACTCCCCTCATTTACAAGAAGAGAATAACATACCCCTACTTCGTTTCCTTTCTTATCTTTATCCAAAAAATTATTTTCCCTTAAAAAATTCATGATACTTTTTTTATCTCCCAATTTTTTTTCAAGGTCAGAGTTAATAAAATTAATTTTCTTTTCCCAACTTATTTGTAACCTGTTCATAATTTTCCCAATATTATGAATTCCTTTTAAAATTTCCAAATAAAAATTATTTAATAAGTTTTTTTCTTTAATGTCAGAGAGCATCTTTTCAAAATTTCTTTCAGATATCTCCCTCACCAAATCATAGGCTTTCCATTTTATCTCTTCAAACTTTTCTTCATTCAAATTTTGCTTTTTTAAAAATTGGATTATTGGGGTATCCTTTAGGAAAGCGATTCTCATTGCAACAGCAAATCTTGATTCATTATTAATTGGCAAATTATTTTCTTTTAAAAAAGAATCAATAGCATCCTTTTTGTCCCCCTTTTCTTTGATATTCAAATAAGAATTAGTTTCATCAGAATACTTTTTTGATATTTCGTAAATTTTAAGCAGGTTGTTTTCAAACTGAAGTTTATCCATAAAAGAATTGGTTTTCAATCCTTTAAATAATTTTTCAAAAACCATAACCAAAAACTTTAAATATGTCTTTTTCTCATATTTTGCATAAGTTCTAAAAGAATTATTCTTTAATTTAATAAAATGGACGAAGAATTAAAAAAATCAATTTTGAAAACAGGAACAACCATACTTGGAATTGTCTGCAAAGACGGAGTTGTTATGGCTGCTGACCGGCAGATTACAGGAGGGACTCATGTGATGTCAAAAACCGAAAAAAAGGTTTTTCAGATAAATGATTACTTGATTATGTCCGGTTGTGGAATTGCAGGAGATATACAAAGAGTTCCAAAAATTGTTTCAGCAGAATTAAAGCTTAAGGAATTGCGTTCAAAATCTCGTCCGACAGTAGGGCAGGCAGCAAGCTTACTTATGAATATAAATTATAGTGGTATAAGACAACCATCTATGATTCCTCAACAAGCAGGATTTTTAATTGCAGGATTTAATGAAGATGGAACAACCGCCCTTTATAGTATTGAACCTGCGGGGAGTATTATAAAAGTAGAAGACTATGATGCAAACTTTGGAAGTGGCATGCCATATGTTCTTGGTTTGTTAGAAAGGCAGTATAAAAAAGGAATTAGTGTTAAAGAAGGTGTTGAGCTTGCAAAAGAAGCTTTGAAGAGTTCAACCCAAAGAGACACTGGCTCTGGTTATGGAATTGATGTTTTTACAATCACAAAAGAGGGAATAAAAAAAGTTGTAAGTCAGGAAATAAAACCAGATTACAAGGATGACGAAAAAGAAAAATAAATATTATTCTTATATCAAACAAAAATACGAGGTAAAATGGACATCTTAAAAAATATAAAGGAACAGCTCAGTGAAGATATCACTGACGCAAGCTTTGAAGGGGCGAATATAGTTTTGTATACTTGCAGTGAGAATTTTTTTAGAGGAGGAGAGGGAAAGATAAAAGAGATAGTTGAAAAAATTAAAAAAAGAATTGAACTAAGGGCAGACCAGAAAATTCTTCCAGAGCAGAAGAAAACAGAGGAAGAAATAAAAAAAATTATTCCAAGAGATGCGGAAGTTACAAATTTGATTTTTGATATTCAGAGGAGCATTGTTGTAATTGAAGCAAAAAAGCCAGGATTGGTAATTGGAAAACAGGGTTCTATTCTTGAGGAAATAAGAAGAACAACTTTATGGACACCGCAAGTCCAGAGGTCTCCTGCAATAAAAAGCAAGATAACAGAAAATATTCGGGAAGTTCTTTATGCGAATAATAATTACAGAAGAAAATTCCTTAATTCAATTGGGAAAAAAATATATGAGGAATGGAATCCTGAAAAAGTTGATGAATGGATTCGGCTTAGTTTTTTAGGCGGAGCAAGGCAAGTGGGGAGAAGCTGTATTCTTTTGCAAACTCCAAACTCTAAAATACTTCTTGATTGTGGAATTGACGTGGCTTCTCAGGGAAGTGATAAATTTCCATCTTTTAATGTTCCAGAGTTTGATATAGCTAATTTAGACGCAGTAATTATCAGCCACGCACATCTCGACCATGTCGGACTGGTTCCTTATTTATATAAAATGGGATACAAAGGGCCGGTGTATATGACTATTCCAACAAGAGATATAGCAGCTCTGGTTTCTTTGGATTTTATTGGCGTTGCTTACAAACAGGCAGCACAGCCTTTGTTTAGTTCTACAGATATAAAAGAAATGGTAAAGCACAGCATCTGCTTGAACTATAATGAAGTCACTGATGTAATGCCGGATGTCCGGCTCACATTTTATAATGCAGGACATGCATTGGGCAGTGCTATGATTCATCTGAATATCGGAAACGGGGCGCATAATCTGCTTTACACAGGAGATTTTAAATACGGGAGGTCAAGACTTTTGGACCCCGCAGTATCAAATTTCCCAAGAATTGAGTCAGTGATTACAGAATCTACTTATGGTTCAAAAGAAGATATTCTTCCGCCAAGAATTAAATCAGAAGAAGAGCTTTTGGATATAGTCAATAAAACAATCAACAGGAATGGAAAGGTTCTGATTCCAGAGCTGGGGTTGGGAAGAGCACAAGAAACCATGCTGATTATTGAAGATGCAATGAGAGCAGGGAAACTGAAAAAAGTTCCGGTTTATATCGACGGCATGATTTGGGATATTAATGCCATTCACACAGCTTACCCGGATTTTTTGAGCAGCAGAATAAGAGCACAAATTTTTCAGGACAGGAACCCTTTTGTTTCAGACACTTTTTCAAGAGTTGGTTCTCCACAAGAAAGGAGGAAGGTTGTGGAAGGAGGACCGTGTGTTGTTCTGGCTACAAGTGGTATGCTTGTGGGAGGAGCATCAGTTGAATATCTTAAAGAATTCGCAGTAAATAAAAATAATTCAATAGTTTTTATCTGCTATCAGGGAATCGGTTCTTTAGGAAGGCAGGTTCAGGAAGGAATAAAGCAGACAAAGATGGTTGTTGATGGAAGAGAAGAAATAGTGGATATAAATTTAGAAGTTCACACAATTGACGGACTTACTGCCCACTCAGGAAGAAATGAACTACTTTCGTTTTTTAATAACATGAGGCCAAAACCAAAAAGAATTATAATTAATCATGGTGAAGTTTCAAAATCCTTGGATTTGGCATCGGCACTTTACAAACTCAACAGGGTTGAAACAAATGTCCCACGTGCTTTGGAGACCTTGCGGTTGCGATAGATTTTAGTTTGAAATCACTTAAATTTTTAAAGCAAGTTCTTCATGTTAAGTGAAAATAACAATAAAATTATAAAAAGGTTACTAAATATTCTTATTTGAAGGTTATCAATAGTTTTATTATTTATAATCTTATGTTATGTCTAATTGAGTTTGAGTTTTAAAGACGAGCACGCGCTTAGTCCTTTCAGGACAGATAGTCAAAACCTTCGGTTTTGAAATTTAATTTAGAAATAATCTTTTCCCCTAAATACAAAAGACAAGTGAGCTTCCTGCTCACGCGAGGCGCTACTCACTACTTCAGTTCTTGGAAAATTTTGTCTGTGATTCTTATTCTTCTATAAACATCTTTGGAATCAAAAGATTTTATTTTCATTGCTTCCTTAATTCTTCTCTCAAAATTCTTAGGTTTTTTCTTCATTAAAACAGCATAATGAAATTTCCACTTTGCCCAAGGAATAAAATAATTATTTTTCAACAAGACAACATCTAAAATCCAATCAGTCACAACATTTAGAAGATAATGTGCCTGCCCTATATCTCCTCTTTTAACAAAATCTTCTGGCAATTCAATATACCAATCTGTTCGTTTTAATCTCTCTTGTAAAAGTTTCTCTTTTTCTCCTTTTTCCCAAACACATTTTTTATTTAACAAATTTGTAATCTTATTTTTTGTATCGAATATGGTAAAATGGTGTTGTCTTTCCCACCTATCTTCAACACACCAATCATTAGACTTTATTTCATCTTCATAATTGATAAAATAAGTTTCCATCTTATAACCATTCCACCGATGACATTTTTCTTTTATTGGGGCTTTCTTTTTCCATTTATTATATGTTTTAGAATCTAAATAAACATAGATATCTATGTCTGAATGAGTATCAGAATGCCCTCTCCCTAATCCTCCTCCAACAGCTACTCCTATAACTCCCTTATTTTTAGAAATCTCACTTATGTATTCTTTCGCAACTTTCAGATATTCTTGGTTTATATTTTTGGTTTTTAATTTTGGTTTGATTTTCATTTTACAAATGTTCGCAAGGAATCTTGACTAAAGATTTTGTTTTTAATAGTTTTGTAGGAAATTTATCCTTCCCTTCTTGATATATAACAAAATCTTGCATAGCATTTTTATTTTCTTTAGAATCTCCATAATCATAGAAAAATCTGTTTTTTAATTTTCCCTCTACAATCAATCCAGATTTTTTATAAAATCCCACATTACCTTCGTGACAAAATCCGATTGCAGTTTTATCCTTTTTAGATAAAAAATCTTTCATTGCTTGAACTAAAATTTTTCCGTAACCTTTTCCTTTTTTAATAGATATCATATTGCTTATACCAAATATATTATAATTTTTTCTAAGATATTTTATTTTAATTGGTCTTAATAAACCAAAGGACACATCTTGTTTGCCTTTTTTTACAAAGAAAAAACTGCTTTCCATCTCTTCGTCTTTTAATATTTTCAACTCTTTTTCATATTCCTTGCAAGAATTAAAAGTTTTAATGTTTGTTTTCACAATAAGATCCAACTCAGTTTTGGATAATCTATCTCCTTTTTTTATTTCAACATTTGTATTGGTTTTCATTTCTCAATACTCCCTTCCCATGCTAAAGGAAGTAAATCTTTCAACTTAACTTTTTCTTTTCGAGAGATAATAACAAAAGTTTCTTTGCTTTTTTTACCAATTTGGTTAATCATCTCTCTACATTTCCCACAGGGTGGAATTATATGATATCTTTTATTTTTTTCATCATACCAAACCGCTACAATATTTTTAATTTCCTTTTCTCCATTTGAAATCATATTGCCTATTGCTTGGTATTCCCCACAAGAACCAATACCACAATAAAAACCCATACTTACTCCTTGAAAAATATTTCCTTTTGAAGTAATCAGAGCAGAACCTACATCTCCCGTATCTATAAGATTTACTGGACGAGATTTTATTATAATTTCTTTTGCTTTTTCAATAAGTTGTTTATCCTCTTTTGTTAATTTCATTATTGAAATTTAAGTAAAATCTGTTTTAAATACTTAACGCAAATTTTCCACCCCAAAGAGTATTTTATTTTCTTTTTAGAAAAAAGAAACAAAAAACGCGTTTTTTTCTCCACCTCAATGAAAAACTATTTAACAACTGATATTTTTTATTTAAAATGAAAAAGAAGCATAAATTTTTTATTTTAGATATACTTG
>Ga0315550_1000973_pt1 | contig 17676 bp, 21 predicted proteins | sample SalMarSW160190MG_2_FD_203100 | JGI IMG/M metagenome (GOLD analysis project Ga0315550, IMG submission 203100) | Salt marsh sediment microbial communities from the Plum Island Ecosystem LTER, Massachusetts, United States - Salt Marsh Sediment SW1601-90 ... | reverse complement strand
GCTCGGGCGCTTGTTCGCGTCGCCCCGTACGGCGCCCTCGCCGTACCAAGATCGAGGAGTGGCGATCCTCATGTCAAGTGACCCACTAGTTTACCAACCTACAACCCACCACCAAATTCCCACTACTCTCCGGATCAAAAGAGCCGCCCTGCATATCACCCCAATAGGAGACCTCTCCAAACCCGGCGGTCTGCAGCGCGGGGGCCAGTTCGCCCTGCCGCAGCGGCCACAGGCGCGTGGTCGCTACGTGCTGGGACCAATCGCCTGTCCCCTCTCGTCGCAGCGTCAACACGTTAAAGGTCAGCAGGCCGTCAGGCTCGAAATCGTAAAAGCGCAGGAACACCCATTCCGTTTCGCCCTCGCGATGCGCTTGTGGTCCCATCCACCGCTCGCCCTGCGCCAGCACGGCGTCGAAATTGCGGTTCTGGATCAGCAGCAGGCCCCCGGGCCGCAGACAAGCGGCAAAGTCGACCAGCGCCGCCGATAGATCGGCAGGAGTCAGCAGGTGAGGCAGCGAGTTACCCAGGCAGAGCACGGCGTCGAAGCCGACTCCCATCCGCACGGCCAACTCGCCAAAGCCGGCCACCTCGAATCGTACATCCACGCCTGCAACGCGCGCCTTGGCCCGCGCCCGCTCGATCATTCCCGCGCTCGCATCGAATCCCACCACCTCGTATCCGCGCTGCGCCAGCGCGATGGCGTGCCTGCCCGTGCCACAGGCGGCGTCCAACACGCGGCGCGCTCTCACCGCCTGCAACCGCCCCTCGATGAAGGACAGCTCAGCCGCCAGACGCTCCGGCCAGTTCACGAAGCGGTCATAGTCCACGCTAAACTCGTCGTACATCACACCACCAAGAGCCCCATGTCGCGGGCAAAGAGCCCTAACCGGTCACCTGCCCGCACTGATGTATCCAGCTCGTTGCCCTTGTCCACTCGTTGATAGCGCAGCCAGGGAGCCATAGCGTTGTGCGTGGAGAGCAGCGCCCCGTTCAAAAAGACGTGACAGATCTCATCGGGTGGTATGCCCAGCCTCTCCAGAACCGTCCCCACCGTCTCACCGGGTTGAGGTTCCAGCCACACCACACTGTCCTGATCTGGCCGGGGATCGACGGCGTAGCGACGCAGTTTTCCGTACAGATAAACGTCTACCATTGATGCTTTCCCCCCACCTAACCTCCCCCACCAGGGGGGGGAGGGACTAGCTGCCTCCTACCAAAGGCAAAGTAACTTCTCCTTATCCATGAATGAGCGCCGGCAGGCAGCGCGTACAGACCCACAGGCTCTGCCCCTTGTGGCGGACGGGCAGCAGCGGCGACTGATCTTCGCCGGTCTGGCAACGGAAGCAACGTTGCGCGATGTAGACCTCTCCACGCTCTACCATCAACATCTCGGTCTTTTCCTCGTCGAAATCGGGGACCTCGCGCTCCTCGATGCTCAACGCACCGGTAGGGCAGATGGGGATACAAAAGCCCGCGCCATCGCACAGTGTCTCGTCCCTCACTCGCGCCTTGCCATCGACCAACTCGATGGCCCCTTCGGCGCAGGGAATCACACACGCGCCACAGCCGTTACACAGTTCTTCGTCGATTTTGACAATTTGCCTGACCGCCACATCAATCCTCCGTCTCCCACACAATTTCATACGTACACGTGATCGCCCCTCGCGGGCAGATCGTCTCGCACACGGCGCAGTAGGTGCAATCGACCGGCCGCACGAAAAAAGGTCCCTCCTTCCCCATCACTACCGCACCAGCAGGGCATCCAGCCACGCAAGCGCCACACCGATCGCACAGTGCAAGATTGACCTCGGGTAAAGCCCAGTTTTGCATAAAAAGACCGCCTTTCTGCTACCACTCTAGCAGAAAGGCGGTCTCTTGTCTACGACAAAAGTCGCATATGAAAATTCGCAGCGCCGGACTTTCGCCTAGACCTCAATAATGGCGTCGTTAGGACAGACTTCCTGGCAACTGCCGCAATCGGTGCACATTGCTGGATCGATCACGTAGATGGGATCTCCCTCGCTGATCGCGCCATCCTGGCATTCGTCCATGCAGATGCCACAAGCCATACAATCATCGGTGATTTTGCGGGCCTTTCTGGAACCTCCTACATAGGATAAAATGACGAACGGGCCACATTATACCGCAACCCATCCGTCCCTACAACTTCCACCTCAGCCGTACGCCTCGGCCTCCAACCCCTCTCGGTCGAGCAGCACGACGCGCTGCCGGTCCATCCGCACCAGGCCCGCGTCGGCAAAGGCCCGCAGCGTGCGCCCGACCATGTCTCTCACCGTGCCCAGGCGCACGGCGATCTCGTCCTGCGTCCAGCGACGGACCGCTCCCTTCTCATTCGCGTGTTCGAGCAAGAAACGCGCCAGCCGGCCGCGCACCGTGCGCAGCGCCAGATCCTCCACCAAGTTGGTCAGATGATCCAGGCGACCAGCAAAGTCCTGCAAGAGAGCGAGCGCCAACTCTGGAGTTTCACTCACCAGACGGCGCAGATCGGCAGAGAAAAAAGCGTATACGGTCACCTCAGTAAGCGCCTCGACGGTTGCGTGGTTGACGCCTTCGGGCTGAAACGGTGGCACTGTGTTAAAGCTCTGACCCGGCCCCAGGGACGCCAACACCTGCTCGCGCCCGGCGGGAGAAAGGCGGTAAACGCGCACCCGGCCTCGGGCAACAAAATAGGCTGCCTGGCAAGGATCACCCTCAAAGATGATCGTTTCGCCCGACTCATACGTGCGTGCGCGCACCACGTCGGCAACGCCAACCAACGCATCATCGGAGAGCTCGGCAAAGAGCGGAATGCGGCGCAAGGCTTTTACGGTGGACACCATCGCAATATCATTGTAGCCCAAAGCACCACGCCGTCAAGACTGGCAAGGTTCCTATGCCAGGCGAAACCTTAAAATTCTCGCAGGTACTTGACATACAGATTCCAGTCTGTTATAATTTTTATTAGTTAATAGGCGTTATAAATAAGTAGATTTGCTATGCCGTCCTCAGTAGACCGTATTTGCGAGCAACTCAAAGCCCAAGGGCGCCGACTGACGCCGCAACGCCGGGCCATTATCCAGGCGTTGTTTGATCATGACTCCCACCCCACCGCCGAACAGATATTCACCTACGTGCGCCAGGACATGCCCGACATGTCACACGCCACCGTCTACAACACCCTGCACGAACTGGTAGAGATGGACGTGCTCCGGGAACTGGATCTGGGATTGGGCGAGCGCCACTACGACTTTAATGCAGATAACCACGCTCACCTGATCTGTCTGGGCTGCGGGCGCGTCGAGGACGTGCCTTACAATAAAGAGGCCACGACGCTACCATCCAAGCACACGCATGGATTTCACATCGTGGATTGCAACGTCATCTTCCGTGGATATTGCCCCGACTGTGCATCAAAAGAAGACTGAGCAGATCCGAACTATCACAATTCTGAGAAAGGAGAGTGAAACATGGGAGAATCTGTCAAAGTTGCCACGCTATCGGAAATCGCGCCCGGACAGCGCAAGTCGGTCTGGGTCAAGGGCCAGCGCGTCCTGCTGCTCAACATCGACGGCAAACTCTATGCCTGCGACGAGAGCTGCCCTCATCGGGAATGCTCCATGGCCAAGGGCGACCTCGAGGGTAACGCGATCGTCTGCCCCTGCCACTATGCCAAGTTCAATCTAGAGACGGGTGAAATCCTCCAGGAGCCAACCAAGTACCCACCCACCCCTCCCCTGCCCGTCCACGAGGTCAAGATCGACGGTTGGGATGTCTTGGTCTCCCTCAACCTGGAGGCCGACTACATCTAGCCGGTAAGGGCACTGCACATTCCACAAACACCCGCACACCAGAGCCCTTATGGGATGGAATGCACTGCCCCTACCCCAAAACCAATATCAAGGAGAGCACAGAAATGGAAAAGTGGGAATGCATGGTATGCGGATACATCTACGATCCGGCGGAGAACGACGACGTCGCCTTCGAGGACCTGCCCGACGATTGGGTCTGCCCCGACTGCGGCGTGGGTAAGGACATGTTCGAAAAAGTGAGCTAGATCGATGATGAAACACGTCATTGTCGGCAGCGGCGTTGCCGGCGCGACGGCGGCACAGGCTATTCGGCAGACCGACCCCGACGCCGAGGTGCACCTCTTCGGCGCGGAGCCGTATCCCTACTATCGCCGCCCCCAACTGTGGGAGTTCATCGCCGGCAAGATCGAGCAGGGCACGCTCACCTTCCGCCCGGCGGAATGGTATGCCGAGCGTGGCATCGAGTTGCACCTGGGAACCAAAGTCGCCGCGTTAGACCCGGCGGCACGCCAGATCGCACTTGCAGATGACAACCGGGAGGCGTACGACCGCCTGCTGCTGGCCACGGGCGCCCGGCCCTTTATTCCCCCCTGCGAGGGGACGGAAAAGGACGGCGTCTTTGCCCTGCGCACGCTCGACGACGCGCTGGCGATCAAGGCGTACGCACGAAAAGTCGATACCGCCATCGTCGTCGGCGGAGGGCTGCTGGGGCTAGAGACGGCGCGGGCGCTGCACACCGCCGGTCTGGATGTGACCGTCGTCGAGTTCTTCCCCTATCTGCTGCCGCGCCAACTGGACGAGGAAGGCGCGCAGGTGTTGCAGGCATTGCTGGAAGCGCAAGGACTGCACGTGGTCACCGGCGCGACGACCACGGCCATCCTGGGCGTGCCGTGCGCCGACTGCATCCAACTCCAGGACGGAGCCAAGGTCGCCGGCGATTTGGTGCTCTTTTCGACTGGCATTCGCAGCGAGGTAACCCTGGCCAAGGAAGCGGGCCTGAAGGTAAACCGAGGCATTGTCGTGAACGGGCACCTGCAAACCAGCGCCGAGGACGTCTTTGCCGCCGGTGACGCGGCCGAGTTCGAGGGTGTGGTCTATGGCATCATCCCGCCTGCCATCGAGCAAGCGCGGATCGCAGCGGCCAACATGGTCGCCCCTAGTAGCGTCACTTACACCGGCACAATCCCCTCGACGACGCTCAAGGTCGCCGGGGCGGAGCTGACCACGCTGGGCGAGGCGGTGGTCGAGGGGGATGAGTACACGCGACTGCGCCACACTGACGTAGCAGGCGGTCGCTACCGCAAGGTCGTACTGCGCGACGGGCGAATCGTGGGCGCAATCCTGCTCAACGACGAGGAGCGCGCGCGTCCCATCCGGCAGCTCATCGCGCAAGACGTGGACGTATCTGCCCACGTCGATCGGCTATTGGAAAACGAGTTCGATCCAAAGTCGCTGCTGTAGGCCGGATTGCCAATCCGACTTACAAGAAGCCAGAAGGGAGTTGATGCACAAAATGACATAGGGCAACACCTAGCGTTCTAGAGCTAAACCAGGGGGGATTTACAAACGGCCACGCTGGCCATACAAGCTCGCGGAAAGATACGGTCCCGCATGATAGGAGGACAAACCATGGCTAAAGAGATGGACTCTTGCGTAGAACCCGCGGCGGGGCCTCTAGCTACAGAGGAGGCCCCTGCAGAGAGCGCTCCACCATCAAAGAAAGGAGAGAGCAAAATGACCACAGCACGCATAGGTAAGGAAGCACCTGATTTCCAAGCCTCGGCCTACGTCGCCGGCGAGGGCTTTAAGAACGTCAAGCTATCGAGCTATCGAGGTCAATGGGTCGTACTCTGCTTCTACCCCGGCGATTTCACCTTCGTCTGACCGACGGAACTGGCGGCAGTTGCCGCCAAGTATCCCGAGTTCAAGGAGCTGGGTGTAGAGGTTCTATCCGTCAGTACCGACAGCCGGTTCTCGCACAAGATTTGGAACGAGGTAGAGCTATCCAAGATGGTGGAAGGCGGTATTCCCTTCCCGATGCTCTCCGACCAGGGCGGGCGTGTCGGCACGGTCTATGGCGTGTACGACGAAGCGGCCGGCGTGAACGTCCGCGGCCGCTTCCTCATCGATCCCGATGGCGTCATCCAAGCGTTCGAAGTGCTGACCCCGCCGGTGGGCCGCAACCCGGAGGAACTGATCCGCCAGATCAAGGCCTATCAACACGTCCGGGCCACGGGCGAGGTGATGCCGTCCGGCTGGCAGCCCGGCGACCCGACGCTCAAGCCCGGACCGGACCTGGCAGGGAATGTTTGGAAGGTTTGGAAACCGTAGCGCCCGCCGACTTCGAGGTCAGCGTGACCGATCCCCCAATCGGTAAGTGATTCCAAGAGGGCAGTTCGTTCAAATCGCGTAACCTTGCAGGATTTTACCCCGGCATTTGCCAGGGAGCATAAAGCGCGGTAAGATAGAGTTGCGCCCCGGAGGTGTGAAACGGCAGAACAAGACACAACCCTTCTAGATGCGATCAAGATCGCGATGGAGGCCGAAAAGAAGGCGGCGGCTTTTTACGCCGACGCCGCACAAAAGACAGAGACCCTGGGGCGCAGCCTGCTCGAGCAACTGGCCGAGTTCGAGCGCCATCATTACGCCATCATGGCCAAGTTGGAACAGTCGCTGCGTGACCAGGGGGCTTTCATGGCTCTACTGAAAAAAGGCCTTTCTAACCACAAAGGACACGAAGGACACTAAGAAAATTCAAGCGGGGCTTGAAATTGTTCGTCGTAGACCACAGAAAAAAGAGTCTTATTAAGTTGCATCTCAAAATCCTTTGTGTTCTTTGTGTCCTTAGTGGTTTTTTCAGTGGAGTCTTTCATCGGCTACGAAGGCCGAGAGCTGACCATACCGGCCCCCAGCGAAGTGCAGACGACCGCCGAGCCGAACAAGATGAGCATGATGGGCATCATCACCACGGCCCTCGAAATCGAGACAGAGGCCGAGAAAAGGTACACCGCCCTGGCGGAGCAGACCAGCGATCCTGCCGGGCAGTCTATGTTCAGACGGTTGGCACAGGAGGAAAACAAACATTACAGAATACTCAGAGATGCCTATACAAGTTTGAATAACCGCGGCGTGTGGACCTGGACAGAAACCTAGGCCCACCTAAAATCAAGTAAAGAAGAAAGGAGACAATAAATGGGAACGAAAGCACAAGAAATCCTCGGGATGGATGTAGGTAAACTCATTGAGCAGCTCAACAAAGCGCTCGCAGACGAATGGCTGGCCTACTACCAATACTGGATCGGCGCCAAGGTGGCCAAGGGGCCGATGAGGGGAGCGGTGACCGTGGAACTGGAGGAGCACGCCACGGAGGAACTCGGCCACGCCCTGCGGCTCGTGGATCGCATCCTTCAACTCGGCGGCACGCCGCTCCTCACACCCGAGGACTGGTACAAGGCGACCAACTGCGGCTATGAGTCGCCAGAAGACCCATACGTCGAAGTCCTGCTAAAGCAGAACATCGCGGGCGAGCAGTGCGCTATCGACGTCTACAAGGCTTTGGCAGAGCTCACCAAAGACACCGATCCTGTGACGTACGAAATGGCCCTGCAGATCATGACGGACGAGATCGTGCACGAGGAAGATCTCCAGGCACTGCAGGAAGACATCGAACTAATGAAGTCGAGAAAGTAACATGGGTATCGCAGACAGAATTCAGACGGCCGACTGGAAGTCAGAAAAACACGTACCCGTCATCGAGTGCCCGGACACGGTGAAGGCCGGAGAGATGTTCGACGTGAAAGTTGGGATAGGGAAAGAGATCGCTCATCCCAACACCACCGAGCACCACATCCGTTGGATCAGGGTTTATTTCCATCCAGAAGGCGACAAGTTCACCTACGACGTAGGCTACTTTGAATTCAACGCCCACGGTGAGTCAGTCGCCGGCGCGAACCAGGGTCCCGTCTACACCAATCACTCGGTGACTGCATCGCTCAAGATCGCCAAGCCCGGCACGCTGCACGCCGTGTCCTTCTGCAACATCCACGGACTGTGGGAAAGCGAAAAGGAAATCCAAGTAGATTAGTACACTGGTAAATTGGTAGCTGGTAGAAACCTACCAGTCTACCAGTTTACCAATCTACCATCTGCCAACCGACGGAGGTAACCACCATGACAGAAACCCAAAGGTGCGATCACTGTCATGAAGAGCTGGGAGAGGAACCCGTTCGACGCGGCACCAAGATCTACTGCTGCGAGGCGTGCGCCTTCGAGGCCAGCCGCAGCGTGGACTGCGGCGGGCGGTCCGACTCCAACGTCGCCCAACCGACCGTCGAGAAGGCATAGCGAAGAGAAACGCTCACCCTCCTCCCGCAGGTTACTGTCGACGCCTATGCGACTCCAAAGCGCGTCGCAACCTGCGGGAGGGTGCGGCGAACGCCTACAAACATAAGGAGAGATGAACCAATGGCTGTTTTCACTGCTGCAGAAGCGCTCGAGATGGCGTTGGAGATCGAAAAGAACGGCGAGGTGTTTTATAAAGCCGCCGCCGAAAAGAGCGACGACGCCGAGGTCACGGCGCTCTTCGAGGATCTGGCTGCCCAGGAGCAGATCCATTACAAGATATTCCAAAAAATGCTGGGCGGGGTCGGGTCGGCGCCGGAGCTACCGGCCGAGGAATATGACCAGTACCAGGCCTACTTGCAGTCCGCGCTCGATAACGCGCTGTTCAGCGGCGAGGACAAGGCCCTGGCCCTGGCCGAAAAGGCCACGGACCGGGAGACCGCCCTGCGCGCCGCCTTGGGCTTTGAGAAGGACACGATGCTGTTCTTCTACGACCTGCGCGAGATGGTGGGAGAGGCGGATAAGGAAACCGTCTCCCGCGTCATCGGCGAGGAGCGAAAGCATGCGCGTCGCTTGGCGAGCCTGCTTTAGTGCCTTACCAGTTGGATTCTTGTTCTTTTTGCAAGCATTTTAACCGCAGAGCACGCCGAGGCAGGCAAAGACCGCCCGGGCGCAGAGATTTTAAGAATTTCTCGGCGTTCTCGCCGGATGCGTAGCATCCGCACTCTGCGGTGAATCCCTTATTGGTTCCGGCTTGTCCGGGTTAGGATAACTTATGCCTCCTATAGAAATCAAACCCAACATTCACTGGATCGGCGTCAACGACCGCACAACCGACCTATTCGAGGGACTGTGGCCCATCACTCAGGAGGGAGTCTCGTACAACGCCTATCTGATCGACGACGAGAAAAAGGCCATCATCGATCTGGCCAAGGCGCTCAAGACAGACGAATTCTTTGGCCAGATTGACCAAATCATCGACATCTCCAATCTGGACTATGTGGTCGTCAACCACATGGAGCCGGATCACTCCGGGGTCTTGACCACCCTGCGACGAATCGCGCCGCAGGTCACCATCCTGGGCACCGAAAAGACCCGCGCCATGCTCGAATCGTTCTATGGCATCACCGAAGGGGTGCAGGTCGTCCAGGATGGCGAGACCCTATCCCTGGGACAGCACACGCTCAAGTTCGTCTACACCCCCTTCGTCCACTGGCCCGAGACGATGATGACGTACGAGACCGGCGAGCAGATCCTGTTCTCCTGCGACGCCTTTGGCAGTTACGGGGCGCTGCGCGGAGCGATCTTTGACGACGAATGCACCGATCCCGCCTTCTACGAGCGGGAGGCGCTGCGTTATTACGTCAACATCGTGGCCGTGTTCAGCCGGCCCGTCCTGAAGGCGATCGACAAACTGGCGGACGTGCCCGTCTCTGTGGTCGCCCCCTCGCACGGGCTGATCTGGCGCAAGAACCCCGGGCAAATCGTGACGCTGTATAAAAAGTGGGCCGAGTACGCCACCGGCTCCACGGAGGTCGGCGTCACGCTGGTCTACGGCTCTATGTACGGCAATACCGAAAAGATGATGAACGCAGTAGCCCAGGGCATTTCGGAAGAAGGCGTGCCAGTCTCTATCTTTGACGTCACACACACCCACGTCAGCTACATCCTGCCCTCGCTGTGGACGCAGCGAGGGGTGATCGTGGGCGCGCCCACCTACGAGGGCTCCCTCTTCCCGCCCATGGTCCAGGTGCTGGAGATGGCCGCCGTCAAAAAGATCCAGAACAAGAAGGTGGCCCGCTTTGGCAGCTACGGGTGGAGCGGCGGGGCGCAGCGGCGCTTTGAGAGCCTGATCGAACCACTCAAGTGGGAGCTGACCGATTCCTTCGAGTTCGTCGGCAGCCCGACGGAGGAGGATCTGAAGCACGGCGAGGCATTGGGCGCACAGTTTGCCCGGCTGATCAAAGGTGACAGGGAGACAGGATGACAAGGAGACATCACCCTGTCACCTTGTCTTTCCACAAGAAGGAACATGCTACAAGATAAAGTCATCCTCATCACCGGCGCGACCGGTGCGCTAGGCACCGTCGTGGCGCGCACGTTTGCCCAAACGCAGGGCCGCTTGGCGCTGACGGCCCGATCTGAGAAAAAGCTGGAGCGGCTGGCAGCCGAGATCGACCTGCCCGCGGAGCGCACGCTCACTGTAGCGGCCGACATCACCCAAGCCGACGGCGTCGAAAACCTCGTGGCGACCATCGCGGATCGCTTCGGACAGGTCGACGTACTGCTGAACATCGCCGGCGGATGGAGCGGCGGCAAGTCGGTGAACGAGACCCCCGTAGAGGACTGGGATCACATGCTGACGCTCAACCTACGTGCTGCGTTCCTCCTTTCGCGGGCGGTGCTCCCCGGCATGCGCGAGGCCGGCTGGGGCCGCATCGTCCACGTCAGCTCCAAGACGGCGGTCGAACCCCGTGCCAAGCAAGCCGCTTACGCCGCCTCCAAGATGGGGCTGATCACCCTGACCGAGGTCATCGCCGCCGAGGTCAAGGGCAGTGGCGTGACGGCCAACGTGATCCTGCCCAGTATCATCGACACTCCCGAAAACCGCAAATTCATGCCCAAGGCCGATCCAGCCAAGTGGGTGGAGCCGGAGCGCATCGCCGCAACGATGCAATTCCTCTGCTCGGGCGATGCTGCCGCCATCAATGGCGCACGTATCCCCATCTACGGCGCGGTCTAGCCCAACCTCCGATCATTAGCGTTTCCCCGTCCCGCTTCTCCGGAAGCGGGACTTGCGCTACAGGAGAGGAGATGCTACACTAACAATGCACTGTCAGTGCTTGCAAGAATCGCCCCAGCCCACTATCAGGGGAAGAGAGATGAGCGCCAAGGCCAAAGAAACTAACCGGACGAATATGGGCAGGCTAGTCTGGATTGGAGTCGTGCTCGGTTTGTTCTTTTGGCTGCTCCAATCCGCTGTGGACACCATTGTGGCCAGCGATAGGGACCTGGTCGGCCACATTTTCCCCTCGCCTCTTGAATTCTGGGTGCGTCTGCTTTCCACCTGCGCCTTGGTCGCCGTGGTCATCTATTTGCACGTCAACCTGGGCAAGCGCGAACGGATGAGTAAGGATATCCAGCAGCGAGCGGAGGACCTGGCGCTGATCAATCGATTGAACGATGCCATTCGCAAGAGAAATTTCCTGGAAGCAGTGAATATCTTTTCACAGGAAAGCAAGCACATCTTCCGCTGCCATTGGACAACCGTCTATCTCATCAGCGACGATGGCGATCATCTGGTCATGCAAAAGCATCCCCTGTCCCAGGCAGTGAGAGAACGGGTTGAGAAACTCATCGGGGAGCAGATACCACTGATGAGCATTCCCCTGCGACCTAGAAGCTGGTATGCCCAAACGCTACACATGGGCAAGCCACAGATTACCAATGACCCAGAGACCATACAGACATTGACGGCCGAGTGCACAGACGGTGAGGCGTGGCGGAATCTCGTTCCACAGGTCATCGAATCGCTAAACATCCGGTCTGTGATGGCGGTGCCCCTGGTTCTAGCCGACAAACCCATCGGGCTCATAGATTTCTCCCGCGACGAACCCTTCACGGAACTGGAGATGGAACGGGCCAACATCTTTGCCGGGCAACTGGCCACCGCCATCGAGCGCAAGCGGGCAGAGGACACGCTGCGAGCGGAGAGAGATAAAACGAAAAAGTATCTCGATACGGCAGGGATTATTTTCCTGGTCATCGAAACGGATGGAACGATTTCCGTCATCAATCAGAAAGGGTGTGAGCTTCTCGGATACGAACAGGAGCAGGTCATCGGCAAAAGATGGACGGAACATTTTGTGCCCCCCAACGTGCGGCAAGACCTGGAAACCGTCCTGCAGACACTGCTGGCCGGGGAAGTCGAGCCGGTCGAATACCTTGAGAATCCCATTTTGACCAAGGACGGCCAGGAAAGAATCATCGCCTGGCACAACACGATATTCAGAGACGAGCTGGGAAACATCAGCGGCATCCTCAGTTCAGGAGAAGACATCACCGATATCAAGCGCGCGGAGGAGATGCTGTGGCAACGAACTGCACAGCTATCCCTGCTCAACGTCATCGGGAACAAAATCGCCGCCGTGCTTGACCTGGACAATCTCTTGGACAAGGCAACCCAATTGGTTCAAGAAAGCTTTGGCTATCATCACGCGGCCATCTTCACAATGAACAGCGATCACGATGAACTGGTGATGCGGACCAAGGCTGGCTCTTTCGCTCACCTTTACCCACCCGACCACCGGCTGAAGCTGGGCCAGGGCATGGTCGGTTGGGCAGGCCTGCACGGTGAGACCTTGCTGGCCAACGACGTGAACGCCGAACCACGCTACGTCAACCTCTACCCCGGCATCTTGCCGAACGGATCTGAACTGAGCGTGCCGTTGCGGGTGGCGGGGGAAATCGTAGGCGTCCTCGATGTACAGAGCCCCCAGTGCAACGCTTTCGATGACAACGACGTGATAGTGATCGAGACTCTGGCCGATCAGATCGCCATCGCGATCGAAAACGCACGACTTTACGAGGAGCTTCAGCAGGAGCTAACCGATCGGCAGCGAGCAGAGAAAAAGCTGGAGCACTATGCCACCGAACTGGAACGAAGCAACAGAGAGCTGGAGCAGTTCGCCTACATCGCCTCACACGACCTACAAGAGCCTCTGCGCATGGTGACGAGTTATCTGCAGCTTTTGGAGCGGCGCTACAAAGACAAACTCGATCAGGACGCTGACGATTTTATCACCTACGCTGTGGATGGAGCGACCCGCATGCGCATGCTGATCAACGACCTGCTGACATATTCACGTGTCAGCACCCACGCCAAGCCATTTGAGCCGACTGACTGCTCCGAGGTACTGAACCACGCGCTCTCTAACCTAAGCATCGCTATCGAGGAAAGCGAGGCAACCATTACCTGCGATGATCTTCCCACCGTAGAGGTCGACGCCACGCAACTGACGCAAGTATTCCAGAATCTCATCAGCAATGCCATCAAGTTCCACAAGCCGGATGCCCCGCCCTGCATTCACATCTCGGCCGAACGCCAGGAAGATACATGGCGCTTCTCTGTGCGTGACAACGGCATCGGCATTGCTCCTGAACACAGCGAACGCATATTTTTGATCTTTCAGCGTCTGCACACACGGGAGGAATACCCCGGCACCGGCATCGGCCTCGCCGTGTGCAAAAAAATCGCCGAGCGCCACGGCGGACGTATTTGGGTGACGTCAAAGCCAGGAGCAGGATCCACATTCTACTTTACGGTCCCAGCCTGAGAGATTGGGAATGCGTGAAATGAGCATTAACTGCTTCAAAATCCTGTTAATCGAAGATAATCCCGGAGACGCCCGTCTGCTGCGGGAGAGACTGGTCGAGGTAAAACATGCGTCCTTTGAACTGGAGTGGGTCAATCGGCTCTCAACTGGGCTGGAACGCCTGGCAGGGGGAGGCATCGATGCAATCCTACTGGATCTCTCGCTGCCAGACAGCCAAGGGCTCGCCACGTTCACCCAAGTGTATGGTCAAGCCCCGTACGTCCCCATCATCGTGCTCTCTGGTCTCGATGACGCGCAACTGGCGATTCAGGCTGTGCGAGAAGGGGCCCAGGATTACCTGGTCAAGGGAAAGATAGACAGCGATCTACTGACACGCACCATCCGGTATGCCATCGAACGTAAGCGCACAGAAGAAGCATTGCGAGAGAGCCTGCAATTCAGCTCCAGCCTGCTGGGCAACTCGCCCCATCCAATCGTCGTGATCAACCCAGATACCTCAATCAGGTACGCAAATCCCGCGATGGAACGACTGACCGGTTTCTCCGCCGAAGAAATGATTGGCCGGACAGCCCCCTATCCCTGGTGGCCTGAAGAAACGTGGGACCCAGAGAGCCAACTTTTGGAAAAGCGCCTGCAACAAGAAACGCACAAACTCGAAAAGTGCTTTCAAAGGAAGGATGGAAGACCGTTCTGGGTCGAGATCGACGCGGCGCCGGTCACGAGCGATGGAGAATTCAAATATCGCCTAATCAATCTTTTGGACATCACCGAGCGCAAACAGGCAGATGAAGAAATCCGTCGTCGCGCTGTTCAACTCGAAGCCCTCAACGCCGTGATCGCTGCCGCCGCTGGCGCGCTGGCCCTCTCCGACTTGTTGGAAACTGCGCTAGAGCACACGCTTCAGGCCCTAGACCTGAAAACGGGCGCCATCTGGCACTCAGGCCAGTATGCCATCCGGGGCATCCGTCAAGAGGTAAACCAGGCAAACCTTCACGAAATCCTGGCTGCTGGCATCGCAGTCAACGAGCGCGTGATCGTAGAGGATTGGCAACAGATGACGGCCGACGATCCGCTATCGGCCCTCGCTCCACTCCTAATCAGTTTTGACATCCATGCCTCCCTGGCCATACCCATCCAGTTCGAAGAACGCCAGATCGGTGGACTGGCCGTGCTCTCCCTCGCTCCCCGCACCTGGGCTGCAGACGAGGTCGCCATGGTAGAAGCCATTGGGCAGCAACTAGGAGCAGCTATAGAAAGGCTACACCTGCTCCAAGCCGAGCGGGAGCAACGGGAGTTGGCCGAGGCCCTGCAGGAAGCATCCGCCTTCGTCGGCAGCTCTCTGGAGACCGACGAGGTTCTCGACCGCATTCTGGAGCAAGTAGAACGCGTCGTGCCAGGCGATGCGTTCAACATCATGTTGGCAACAGACGAGGGCAAGGCCCAGATCGTCCGCAAGCGCGGCTACGAACGCTTGCCAGAGAAGGGCTACGGAACTAGAACCGAATACCTAATCAACGATATCCCCAATTTGCGAAAGATGATGCAGACTGGAGAGGCCATCATCATCACGGACACCACGCAAGATCCCAACTGGGTAGTACTCGGCAAACAAAGGCTGCAACTCTCCTACATCGGCGCACCGATAAAGCTGGGAGGCATAACGGTAGGCTTCCTTAACGTGAACGGCATCCGAGCGGATCTATTTAGCACCGATGACGGCCAACGGCTGCAAGCTTTCGCCAATCAAGCCGCCATCGCTATAGAGAACTCGCGATTATACCAGCAACTGCGCAACCACACTGAACAGTTGGAAAAACGTGTACAGGAACGCACCGCCCAGATCCAAGCTCAATACGGTCAGTTGGAAGCGGTACTCCATAGCTCCTCCGATGGCATCATCGTCACCGACAGCCAAGGAGAGATCGTCCGAGCTAACCCCATCGCCGACTCGTGGCTCAACCATACCCTCTCGCCGGAAGACGCCGCCGAGTTGAGAGAAGCGATACACAGCCTGGCAGCACGAGCTGCCGAGCGCCCAGAAAAAGTGCTGGAACTCGCCGGTCTGGACCTAGAGTTGCAAGCCGCACCGATCACAGAGACCGAGGAAGTGGCAGCACTCGTCATGGTCCACGACGTCAGCCACATGAAAGCCCTCGATCGAATGAAATCGCAGTTCGTCTCCAACGTCTCTCACGAGCTGCGAACCCCCATCACGACCATCAAGTTGTACGCAGCACTGATGCAAAAATCATCGATGGACAAGTGGGAAGAATACTTGGATGCGCTGGCACAGGAAGCTGACCGGCAGGCACGGCTAGTGGAAGAAATCCTGCAGATATCGCGCATCGAAGCTGGGCGCCTGGAGATAACGCCCCGCCCAACCCCTCTCAACGAATTAACTGAAGCGGTCTTTGCTAACCACCAACCGCTGGCCCAACAAGGGGAACTGGCCATGGAACATCGACCGACGGAGCCAGGGCCGGTGGTGTTGGTAGACCCGGATAGAATGACGCAGGTGTTGACCAACGTGGTGTCCAATGCAATCCAGTATACACCAAGGGGAGGAAAAGTCGTCATCTCTACCAGCGAGAAAGAAGCTGAAGGATGTACGTGGGCCACAGTGACGGTGGAGGATACAGGAATGGGCATCCCAGAAGAAGAGCTGCCTCACATTTTTGAGCGATTCTTCAGAGGAGAACGACCACGGACTATGCAGGTATCTGGAACGGGCTTGGGACTGGCGATTGTAAAAGACATCGTGGAGCTACATGGAGGCCTGGTAGCTGTGGAAAGCAAAGTAGACGCAGGCACCACCTTTACCATCTACCTACCTCTCGCCGATACGACCAACCAATGAGAACCAGCTTTGATAGCGAACTTGCTTGGAGGGCAGTATGAACAAGCAACAACACATTCTAGTCGTCGAAGATCACGAACCTCTCTTGGCAGCCATTCAGCATGTCTTGGAGCTAGAGAACTATGCCGTCTTGACCGCCAGCGACGGCATAGAGGCGCTACAGGTCATGGAAGAAACCCAACCCGACCTGATCGTGGCGGACATTATGATGCCACGGATGAATGGATACGACTTCTACGAAGCGGTTCGAGAGCGACCTGAATGGGTGCCCATTCCCTTTATCTTCCTGACCGCCAGAGCGGAGAAGGAGGACAGGCTGAAGGGCAAGTCGCTGGGCGCCGAGGACTATATCATCAAACCGTTCGATCCCCAGGAGCTCTTGATAGCCGTCCGAGCCAGACTTGGGCGCGCCCAAGCCATCCAGAAAGCCTCGGCGGCAAGTTTCGAACAGCTCAAACAACAAATCATCAACACACTGAGCCACGAGCTGCGCACCCCCCTGACCTATATCCAGGGTTATACGGCACTAGCTTTGGAGGATGCCTCCTCCCCTAATGACCTCCAAGACTTTTTGGTGGCTATCAAAAAAGGCGCCGACCGGCTGACCCGACTGATCGAGGATATGCTACTTCTCATTCAGATGGACACCGGTCAAGCGGCAGACGACTTTGAGAACCTAGCCGAAACGCGACCAGATCTAGATGGCATAGTAGAAAGCACCGTCAAGAAGTATACCAAACGAGCTTCTCGACAAGGCCTGACCATAAAAGTCGAAACGCCCCCTCGCTTGCCTCAAGTGAGACTGTGTGAACCTTTCTTCGTAGACGCGCTGAGCCGACTACTGGACAACGCCATCAGATTCTCGCAGGATGAGGGGAAGCGCGTGCAGGTCAGCGTTCGGGCCAGCAGCGAATGGGTGGAGGTAGCCGTCCAGGACGAAGGTGTAGGCATCGCCGCCGATCAAATCCCCTACCTTTTCGAACGCTTCCGGCAAATCGACAGGGAACAGATGGAGCAGCAGGGCGCCGGCCTGGGTCTGGCGATCGCCCAAGAGCTGATCGCTCTACACGAAGGCGAGATCACAGTAGACAGTCAATTTGGAGCAGGTTCGACTTTCACCATTCGACTACCGGTAGCCGAATAGCACTGGCACATGCGTAAGAAATAGACGCCCCAAGCCGTCAAGCATTTAAGGAGACCTTATATGGGAGAGGGTATCATCATTCGCCAAAACAACCAGTTTGAGATCGAGATCTTGGCACAGGATCCTCACAACGCCGACGACCAAGAATTCCATCCCGCAAGCGACGTCCATCAACTGACGCCCTATGGGA
>Ga0315550_1000969_pt1 | contig 17689 bp, 16 predicted proteins | sample SalMarSW160190MG_2_FD_203100 | JGI IMG/M metagenome (GOLD analysis project Ga0315550, IMG submission 203100) | Salt marsh sediment microbial communities from the Plum Island Ecosystem LTER, Massachusetts, United States - Salt Marsh Sediment SW1601-90 ... | reverse complement strand
AACCTGGTAGTGCTGGATGAACCTGTCTCCGCCCTGGATGTGTCAATTCGGGCACAGATAATGAATCTACTTAAAGACCTTCAGGACCAGCATAATCTGAGTTATCTGGTCATAGCGCATAATCTGGCAACGGTACGTTATATGAGCCATAGTGTGGCGATTATGTACCTGGGAGAGATAGTTGAATACGGTGACGCTGAAGAGCTATTTCAAAATCCTCTACATCCCTATACGAAGGCGTTAATATCCGCATCCGTGCTGACATTGCCCGAGGATGAAACCGAGGAAGTCCAGCAGATTATTTTAAGTGGAGAAATGCCCTCGCCGTTAAATCCGCCTCCCGGTTGCCGGTTCCACACACGCTGTAGCGAAGCCTCGGCACAATGTTCAGAAGAAGTGCCGGAGATGAGGAGAGTAAAAGCAAACCACCAGGTCAGGTGTCATCATCACGTATAGCAAAGAACGCGATATAAGACCAGTATATTAAGATACGTTAATCCCCAGAGTTAGGCCTGCTCCATGAAGCAGGCCTTTTCCTAATACTTTTGTGCTGCCAGCTTTTTCCCGAGTTCTTTGCAGGCATCAAGGTTTTCCTCTGTGGGCTGACGCTGGACAGCCAGGCTTTCGGTTACCATCTTCATTTTTAGTCCGTTGCAGATACCTTCAACAGTGTCGATTGCCTGACGACCACCCCCACCGTAACTGCCGAAGGCGACGTAGGGCTTATCCGCCATTTTCTCGCGGACAGTAATCCAGACACGGTCAAAGAAGTCCTTGACCATACCCGCCATATAGCTGAAATAATTGGGCGTACCGATAGCCACGATATCGCAGTTAAGCAGGTCAGTATCAACAGCATCGACGGCTTTTTTCAAGACCACCGTCGCGCCGGCAGCGCCAGCCCCTTCCGCTATTGCTTTGGCCATAGCTTCGGTATTTCCCGACTGAGAATGATAGACGACGAGTATATTTTTCACTATGGATAATCCTCCCTATTCAGATGGTGATAATTATCGCTTCGGGGGGACGAAGGGTGGTCCCGATGTCGGTTTGGTAGCCAGCCATCTACCAGTCATTTCTAACATAGGCAGCTTCACTTCAAGGTTCTGGCGCCGGGCCGGAATCATATCGACGACATCAAAGCCGCAGGTCTGCAATACCCTTTCCAGACTGGCACAGCAATTAATGGGGCCGTTGCCGCTACCCCCGGCGTAGCAGATAGCGATAGCAGGCGTGCCTCCTCCGGAGGGAAAAGAACCGGGCCCACGACCGGCGGCAATGAGTCCGATGTGGGTTGTCCGGCGATAGCGGTCGAGGAAGGCCCTCATGCTTTCACTAAGGTCACCGAAATAGACGGGATTGGCGAAAACGACAACGTCGGCTGCCTCTATCTTCGTTACTATTGAAGCAAAATCATCCTCAATAACGCATTTCCCCTCCCGCCGACAAAGTCCCCAGCCATCGGCGTCACACTGACGACAGCGCTCCAGGTTTAACTCGGTGAGAAACAGAGTCTCGGAATCCTCTCCTCCATCGGCAATGCCTTTACAAAGTGCATTGACAGCCCGTGCCGTCTGGCCTTCACGGTTCCGACTCCCCGATATTATCAAGATATTCATATCATTACCTCCGAATGGTATTTTCTACAGTGTTTCTCTATTTCTGATTATAGCATTTATATCTCCGTGGCTGTATCTAAATTACGACACGCTCCAGCACCAGGAAGCCGCAGCCCTTACGCTTTTCCCGTGCCGTGATGCGGAGAAGGTCCTGTGATGCAAGGTCAGCGACGAGTCGGGTGATAGCCGTTGAACTGGCAGCTATGATTATCACCCCCCGGTAAGAAAGCTTCTCAGCCGCCTGCCGTACTGTCTGAAAGGTGGCTTCTCTTCCTTCTTCTTCTCTCAGAATACCGATAAATAGGTCTAATTCGTCGTCGCATTCAAAGTCGGCACTCACCCCGTGGAAGATACTTATTCTCTCGACGGAGCAATTATTCAATAAAAGATTACGGCGGGAATATCTTAAAGCCAGTAAATCCCTATCGACAAGGTGAATATTATGAGGCCGGGCAATCTTCCATAGAGCCACCGCCGTGTGGCCCTGTCCCGGATTAAGTACCACGGCATGTCTAATACCGTTACGAGTACTGATGTTTATTAACGCCTGTATGAGTAATTCGCTTCGATAGTCGAGGGAATCGAACTCGGATAAGCCATAGGCAGTCTGCATGGAATATTCAAGGCTGCCCTGATGTATAATGATATCTTCCCGGTGATATACACCGCGCTCAATACCGTCGATGTCCGGTTTAGTAGTTTCAACTTCATCAGCCAAACGGTAGTGAAAAACGGTGTGACCGGACTTTCTACGCCGGGTAATGATATCAACTCCAGGAGTATCCTGCAGTATTGCGGTCGCCGTATCCTCAAGCGGGCTGACAACCACAATAGCAACGACACCGTCCGGCGCCAGGTAGTAAACGGCATCGCGGAGGAGGTAACCAATAACCGGCTCTCCAGCCTTACCGGGGATGTTAGCCACGATAAGATTAAAGTCGGCATCAGGAACATCGTCATAACCCAGGCTGCCGTAGATATGTAATCCGTCCAGGTCGTTGATTTCAGCATTATAGCGTGAGTAGCGTAATGCCAATGCGTCTCTGTCGACCAGGTGTATATCACTCCCGGGATTCAGCTTCTTCAGGCAGAGCCCGAGGGGACCGTAGCCGCAACCGAGGTCGAGGATACGCTGTGATTTATCGAGTCCCGCCTCGACAACACTACGCAGGAGAAAGCGGGTACCGACATCAATATCATGGCTGCTGAAGAGCTCCTGCGACGACATAAACCGGAGGTTGTGTCCGTAAGCCCGGTAGGTTATCGTCTTGTGAAAATAGATATCCTGGTCCATATACTAAAATGCCTCTAAAAAGCGGGGGGAAGCTAATTATTTACGACTGTGTTTGTAGATATCTCTGGGCGGCCATAGCCGCCGCAGCGCCATCGCCGACGGCGGTACTTACCTGTCCGGGCGAACCGCTCCGGATATCACCGGCAGCGTATATACCGGGAGCTTCGGTCTCCATCCATTCGTTGACGACCACCTGTCCTCCGTCATCCAAGGGAATAATATCCTGAAGATAATCGGTCCTGGGGTCGAGTCCGACATGCACCAGGACACCATCCACTTTCAGGGTTTCCTTTTTGCCGTTGGCGTCGATTATTTCTATCCCCTCAACCTGATTTTCGCCGACAATCGAGGCGACCCTCGTCCCACAGCGTATCTCAATCTTATCATTTGCCATAGCCCTGTCTAAAAGGATAGCCGTGGCCGTACATTCGGGCATCGCCTCGATGAGAATGACGCGGGAAGCGATATTAGCCATGTACAAAGCTCCCGTAATGCCGGAATCGCCGCCGCCGATAACTGCCATGACGCGGTCGGCGAACTGACCGCCGTCGCAGAAAGCACAGGTAATAATACCATTGCCCATCAGCTCATCTTCTCCGGGGACGCCAAGTCGTTTGGGGGTGGAACCCCCGGCGATAATTACCGTCGCGGTGGAATAGGTCGTGCCGTCAAGGCAGGTCACATACTTACTGCTCGGGGAACCCTGCAAGCCGTTGACTTCGCCATGCTGTACCTGTAAGCCATACTTGAGCGCCTGGTTTTTCATTTCCACCGCCAGCTGCGAACCGACGACGCCGTCTTTGAATCCGGGGTAGTTTTCAATAAACTCAACGTTCATGATATAGCCACCGACGATTTCCTTCTCAATAAGGAGAGTCCGCCGGTTACCCCGGCATAAGTACAATCCCGCCGTAAGTCCGGCCGGTCCACCGCCAACAATCACAGCATCCCAATCAGGCATAGAAGAACTCCTTTGATGTGTTGAGTATTCGGTTCTCAAATCCCGGCTTTGGTAAGAGTAGCACCGGTTATCGGTTTGGTCATAATGGCGGTGTAGTTATACGGTGGTACGCGATAATAGTCGAAAGAGAAAGCACAGCCCGGGGCACCGCCAGCTACAAACAGATGAAGGTTCTCCGGCATCATTAATAACGGTACTATCTTGCCCGGTTGCAGAACTTCCTCGAACACGGCTTTACGCTCGTGGGGTACCACGCCCAATTCCATCCCCGTTTTGATAGCCTGTACCTCTTCCGGGGAAAGGTCTTCGTAAGGCACCGAGACGCGCCGGTATATTTCATCCTGGAGTTTGGTCTGGTCGTAACCCATTTTCTTGTATTCCTCCACCAGTTCCGGGAAGAGGATAACCATGTGATTATTAGCACCAACACCGGAACCGGGGACGACACCCATACCTTTCATACCCCACTGCCTGAGTGTCCGGCGACTGGTCCTTACCAGGTCATTAACCATGTTGTCTAAAACCCCGTCCGCCGTCCAGGTCATAATCATGCCGCCGTAAAAGTGCTGCAGGGGGCTGCTGCCGTGAATAGAAGCTACCGTGACACAGCTCTGTTCCGGCGCGAAACCACGGTTCACGTGATACGGTTGCCAGGGGCTCATGCCAGCATTCTCGCTGAAAGTGAAGAAGGTATGCGCCGAAAGACGGCCGATAAGCGCCATATCGTTCTTGGCGGGCCAGGTACGACCGATATTGAGTGTCGCCAGCCTGACAGCCCTTCCGATGGTGTTATTAGCCCGGTTGCCATGTCCCAGGAAGCCGATACCGGAGTTCATATTAAGTTCTTTAGCGATGGGACCACTGACCACGATTAGCAGTCCGAAGGAACCCGCCGATGCCAGGACATGCAGGTCGTCGAAGGTATCATCCGTCAGGGCTTCGATAGCGGAGATGATTACCGGAAGGTATTCGGGACTGGCTCCCGCCATCACGGCATTAATTGCTATCTTTTCGATGGTGGCGGTCCCCTGCTTGGGATTTATGTTTCCGAGTACTTCCTGCGGGGAACGTTTGGTACCCGTGAGCATCCACTTCACCCGTTCGGGCGTGGGTGCGACCATGGGCAATCCGTCGCCCCATTGCTTGCCGAGATAGCTCTTATTATAGTTTTCATAAGCTTCTTCGTAAGAATCACCGATATACAGAAGCTCCGGCAATCCGTCCGTATCCGGTGGCAGCTGGGACGTATCGGTTTCTTCAGATGACAGCGGCGCAATAATAGCGTCAATCAGCTCATCGAAAATCTTCTCTACCAGAGGCCTTATCGTTTCAACGCTGCCGCGGAGCTTGTAAAACTCCGCCGAGCTTATTTTCTTGTGTCTTACGGCGGGCATGCCGTTATCGATAGCCGCCGAACTGGCATCGTCATCGAAGGTATCGCAGTTCATGAACACCCCGGGTACACCCAGTTTTTCCAGTTTAACCGTGCCGGCCACGCCGACAAATGTGCACGAGCCTCAGTCGCCGACGCCATAGACAAAGGCATCCGCTTCCTTAGCCATTGCCTCGGCATCTTCGTCTCTTATGAGGAAAGCGCCGCTAACCTTCATAGTAGTTGCTTCAGGATATTTCTTTTTCAGAAGCTCTTCAAAGACGATATAGAAGTTATCCATACCCTGTTTCATATTGGAATACAGTCCGATTTTCTTCCCGGATAAGTCCGCGATACGTGGACTCGGTGAAAAGGCGGATTTAGCTTTAATTTCTCCCCGGGGATTTAATACCCTTAACTCAATTTTTTCCTGATTCATTGCATACTCCTTTTCATGTTTGCCTTGTCTTCTGGAAATCAGGTACAATATACCGAATCGATATATCAGTATTTCTACATTATGTTGCCACCTAGCTGAAAAAGTCAAACATATAAAAACACGAAAGGTGACGGAGGAACAGAATGCCAACAGGCAAGATATTACAGGAACTAGCCAAGTACAAAATCGGGACGTTTGCTTATATTATCCACCGGCATTCATTACTAAGACCAAAGGCAGAGGCCTATGTATATCAGGATGAAAGAATAACCTACGCCGAGTTTAATGCCAGGGTAAACAGCCTGGTACATGCCCTCCAGGAGCTCGGGGTAAACAAGGGCGACTCCATAGGTTTGTTATCGTGGAACTGCCTGGAATACGCAATCGTTTACGGGGCGGCGATGAAGGGCGGTTATATACTGTCGCGCTTTAATCCCCGACTGAGCGCCGAAGAGCTGGATTACCTTATCAATTACTCCGAGGTCAGTACCCTCTTTGTCGGGCCGGAACTGATAGATATAGTAAATTCATTAAGACCCAAATTATCCATAGTAAAGAACTACCTGTCGCTGGAGGGGCCCGCCGAGGATATGATATGCCTGCGAGACCTGCTGACTTCCTATCCCGTCGAAGAGCCGGACGTACAGATAGAGGAAGACGACCCGCTTCATATTATATATACCAGCGGCACCACCGGCATGCCCCGCGGTGCGGTATATACCAACCGTCACGTCTGGGAAGATACCCGCACGTATATAATAAATACAGGACTGCAGCCAAATGACAAGCATATCCAGGTATCACCCCTTTTCCACATCGCCGGAGATACCATATTCAGGGCTATTTTGTATCTGGGAGCCTGTAATATAATACTTAAAACATTTGACCCGGCGGAGACACTGCGGATAATTCAGGATGAGAAAGCCACCCACATGAGTATCGTCCCAACGCACCTCGTGGCTATACTTGCCCTGCCCGACGTTAAGAAGTACGATACCAGCAGTCTCAAGATGATGTGGTACGGGGGTTCGCCCATGCCGCTGGAAGTGCTGAAACGTGGCATCGAGGTTTTTGGCCCGGCTTTCGGACAGGGCTACGGACAGAGCGAAAGCGGTCCGGCGATATCTCACCTGCCCAAAGAAGAGCATACGGTACTGGGAACACCGAAACAGAAAATACTCACCTCGGCAGGCCAGCCCGATACAGGGGTACAGGTCAGGATTGTAAAAGATGACGGTGAAGACACCGCTCCCGGTGAACTCGGGGAGATTATCGTCCGCAGTAAACATATCATGCAGGAGTACTGGAAGAAACCCGAAGATACCGCCAGTACCATTGTCGACGGCTGGTTATATACGGGAGACATCGGGTATTACGATGAAGAGGGTTACGTGTATATTGTCGACCGCAAGAAAGACATGATTATCACCGGCGGTGAGAATGTTTTCCCCCGAGAGGTCGAGGAAATTATCTACCGCTATCCCGGCATTCACGAAGCGGCGGTAATCGGCATTCCCGACCCGTACTGGGTGGAGAAAGTACATGCCGTCGTCAGCTTAAAGAAGGGCGCAAACTGTACCGCCGAAGACCTGATTGCGTTCTGCAAGAAGCACCTGGCGGGATATAAATCGCCCAAATCAGTAGAGTTCGTCGATGCCTTACCCAAGAATGCAGCCGGGAAGATACTTAAACGTGAATTAAGGGAAAAATACTGGCAGGAATCCGGTAGAAGACTTTAGAAAAACCGGCGTTTCTTCTCCCTATTATTTTAAGGTTGCAGCTTATTTCTTTTCAGACAGGTATCTTTCCGGGTCTTTATCGAAAGCCTTTTTACAGCCTACCGCACAGAAATAGTAGGTTTTGCCATTATATTCCGAAGTAGCGGGGGCATTCTTTTCATCTACCTGCATTTTGCATACCGGGTCAATTGCCATGATAACACCTTCCTTTGTCATTATGTAAACTTTGCTGGCTTAAAACTCCTCAGTCGCAGGGAATTGGACACCACGGTGATTGAGCTGACAGCCATAGCTGCCGCCGCCAGAATGGGATTTAGAAATCCGTAATTACCGAGGATACCCTGCAATCCCGAAGGAACTCCCCCATTTCCGAAAGCCAGATACAGGATGCCAGCGGCCACCGGGATGAGAGCCGTGTTATAGGCAAAAGCCCAGAAGAGGTTCTGCTTGATAGTCCTCATGGTGCGGCGGCTGAGTGAAATAGCGGTAGTAATACCGGCCAGGTCGCCGCTGATAAGAGTAATGTCACCGGTCTCCACAGCCACATCGGTGCCGGTGCCGATGGCAATACCGACATCCGCCTGAGCCAGAGCCGGAGCATCATTGATACCGTCGCCAACCATAGCCACTACCCTGCCCTCGTCCTGAAGCTTCTTTACCTCGGCGGCTTTGTTTTCCGGCAACACCTCGGCCAGAACGCGCTCGATACCCGCTTCGCGAGCTATCGCCTCGGCCGTATTACGGTTATCACCGGTGACGGCAACTACCTCGATACCCAAATTTTTAAGCTCGGTTATGACGGCTCCCGCCCCCGGTTTCAGGGTATCCGCCAGACCGACAACGCCGGCTATCTGCCCATCCACCGCCAGAAACATCACCGTTTTCCCTTTAGACTGGAGCCCGTTAGCCTCTAACATCAGATTTTTTATAGAGATGTTGTTGTCGTCCATGAATTTCCTGTTGCCCATCAGGACTTTTTTACCGCCGACTACAGCTTCAGTGCCGTGCCCGGGAACCGCCTGAAAGTGTGAAGCTATACCGATTTTCAACTTCTCATCGCGGGCTTTCCTGACTACAGCCTCGGCAAGGGGATGCTCCGACATACTCTCCACCGCCGCGGCGAGGCGGAGCACCTCTTTTTCCGAAAGCGGCGGGACGGTTATAATATCGGTCACCGCGGGTTCGCCGACTGTCAACGTGCCCGTTTTATCCAGAAGCATGGTATCCACTTTATAAAATTTTTCCAGAGCACCGGCGCTTTTTATGAGAACGCCGTACTCGGCGCCTTTACCCGTACCAACCATGATAGCCGTGGGCGTCGCCAGGCCGAGAGCGCAGGGACAGGCGATAATAAGGACGGCGATGAAGTTGAGGAAAGCGAAGGTCAGCGATGGTGCCGGACCTACCAGATACCAGATGATAAACGTGATTACGGCGATACCGATAACCACCGGCACGAAATAGCTGGCAATAACATCAGCCAGACGCTGGATGGGGGCTTTGCTGCCCTGGGCTTCCTCCACCAGGCGGACAATCTGCGCCAGGGTGGTATCCTTCCCTATCCTGGTCGCCTCGAACCGGAAGCTGCCCGTCCTGTTGATGGTAGCCCCGATGACATCGTCACCCTCTTGCTTCTCCACGGGGATGCTTTCGCCGGAAATCATCGACTCGTCGACACTGGAATATCCCTCCCGGATAACGCCATCCACGGGCACTCTCTCGCCGGGTCTGACAACAACAATATCGCCGACGAGTACCTCTTCAACCGATATTTCCGTTTCTTTACCGTCACGGATAACCAGAGCCGTTTTCGGTCTCATGCCGATAAGCTTTTTAATGGCATCGGAGGTATGGCCTCTGGCCCTGGCCTCCAGAAAACGGCCGAGTAATATCAAAGCGACTATCATCGCCGAGGTATCGAAGTACAGGTTTGACTCCAGTCCACCGGCAGTGAAAATACCGGGGGCAATTACGGCTACGACGCTGTAAAAATAGGCCGCCGAGGTACCCACCGCTATCAGGGTATTCATATCGGCGGTCTTATGCTTCAGGGCACCCCAGGCACCTTTGTAGAACCTCAATCCCGCCCAGAACTGTACCGGTGTCGCCAGAGCCCAAAGCAGGTAAGGTCTGCCCGTGAAAGCAGTTACCCACATCAGCGCCATAATAACTACTGCCAAAGCAACCGCGACAATAAATCTGGCCCTGACCGCCCGGGTCTCACGCTTTGAAGCCTCAGAGACATCTTCCAGAGTTTCAGCTTCAGCGCCGAGGGTATAACCGGCATCTTCCACGGCATGGCGTAAGTCAGCAACTTCGACGTCTTCCAGGTATTCCACGGTGGCCTTCTCCGAAGCCAGATTTACGTTTACCGAAACAACACCGGGGACACTTCCTAAAGCTTCTTCAACGCGCGCCACACAGGAGGCACAGGTCATACCGCCGACCGGAAAAATCGACTTTTTTACGGCTGTGCCGTAGCCTGTCCCGGAGATGGTATCTTTGATGGAGGCGAGGTCTACCTGTGCGGGGTCGTATTCCAGCGAAGCTTTACCGGAGGCAAAGTTAACCTTCGCCTGTGCCACCCCTTTCTTTTCCGCCAGAGCTTTCTCCACCGTGGCGGCACAGGTGGTACATGTCATACCCGTTACGTGGATACGGGCTTTCCGTGTATTTTTAGTTTTTACCGGCATTATTCTAAATCCCTGATATCTTCGGGCGAAGAAGCATTATTATATATATGATACCCGAAAAGCAAAATAATAGCTGTGACTTTACTCTCAACTTGAAAAAATCTCGGAATTTCTCTTTTTATTAATAACATTTTAATAATTGACTGCTATATTGCCTGTAGAGAAAGGGGGAAATATCGCATGAAAAGAGGAAAGAAAATAGCGTTAATCGCCTTGATGGCGGTGGTGGCACTGGCCGGGACCATCGGCGGTGTAGCCGTGGCACAATCGGGAGACGAGGAAACAACGACCACTTCAGAAACCGCCAGGTTTGCTTACCTAGAAAGAGTCTGCGAAATCTACCAGGAGAAAACCGGCGTCTCCATCGATGCGGATACACTGAAAGACGCGCTTTGCCAGGCCGGAGACGAGCAGAGGGAGCAGGTCCGCAACCAGTTCCGACAGCGCCTCATCGACGAGGGAATACTCACCGAGGAACAGCTTACCGAGTTGGAAGCGTGGTTCCAAGCCAAGCCCGATGTGCTAACTGAGGAATTCAAGGGGTGGGTACAGTCAAGGCCGGACGACTTGCCCAAGAGATTCGGTTTTGGTATCCAACAGGGCGAGCGGTTCGCTTTCGGATTCGGCTTTCATCTCAGTAAGGGATTCGGCCAAGGCATCGGCGGACGGTGCCAGCAAGGTAACGGGGCGGAGTAATAATCCAACCTCAATAACATCGAATCAGATAAATACCAGAGGGAGGGGGTTAACCCCCTCCTTTCTATATTAACAATTTCTTAACATTTGTGTTATAACATAATAGGGAAGTAATTGTGTTTCGAGGGCTTGATAATGGCAGGTAAAAAGGTACTGGTGGTAGACGATGATGAAAAAACGGTAGAACTGGTAAAACTCTACCTTAACCGTGACGGCTACCGGGTTATTACGGCGTACGAGGGAGAAGAGGCTTTGCGGCTAGCCCGGGAAGCCCACCCGGACCTTATCGTACTGGACCTTATGCTGCCCGGCATCAACGGACTGGAGATATGCCGTACGCTCAGGCAAGAGTCCGATATTCCCATCATCATGCTTACCGCCATGACCACCGACGAAGACAGGCTCAGGGGACTCGACCTGGGCGCCGACGACTACGTAACCAAACCCTTCAGTCCCCGGGAGCTGGCAGCCAGGGTAAGAGCGGTACTGCGGCGTATCCCGGGGGAGCGGGGTCCGGACAAAATCACGTACGGCAACCTTACCCTGGACTTCCTGAAGTATGAAGCCAGCGTAGCCGACCGCTCGTTGAAGCTGACGCCGGTTGAATTTAAGATTCTCGGTGCGATGGCGAAAGAACCGGGCCGGGTATTCAGTCGGGCACAAATCATCGAAAAAGCCCTCGGCCATGATTTCGACGGATTTGACCGTACCATCGACGTTCATATCCTCAAACTCCGCCGCAAGCTTGAGCCGGACCCGCGCCATCCGCGGTATATACAAACAATCTACGGCGCTGGCTACAAGCTGCTGGAGGTAAACGGTGATACACAGTCTTAATTTCCGGCTCCTGGCAGCCTTCGGCCTTGTCATCGTTATCATCATCGGCGCAGCTTTCTTCTTCGCCAACCGGGCTGCCCGTGCGGAAATCGGCCGCATCGGGGAACAAATCGAGCTGTCCCAGGTCAGAAAAATGGAAGGATTACTATCCACATATTTTTTCGGCAACAGGAACTGGGAAGGTATCCAGCCTTATGTGGTCGAACTGGGTGATATATACGGTCGACGCATCATACTGACGGACGCTAGCAACACCGTAGTCGCCGACTCGGCTGAGGAACTCATCGGCACTTCATACTCGGTCGATACAGGTTCACAGGGAAGGAAAATGATGCCGCCCTGGGCAGCCCGCTCTATCGGCACCCTCCATGTTGACACCACCGAGCCATCCGAGATAAACAAAGCCGCTATGCAGTTAGCTTTTAATTCAATAGGACGCTTTTTTATCTGGGGAGGCCTGATAGCGGTGGTGGTGGCTTTAATACTCACATTCGTTCTGTCACGTCGTATATTGTCACCGGTGAAAGCCCTGACCAAAGCGTCCAGAAAACTGGGAAAAGGCGATTTCTCACAGAGAGTAAACGTCGGTGATAGAGGCGAGGTCGGCGAACTGGCCGAATCGTTTAATACCATGGCCGGTGACCTCGAGCATAACGAGCGGCTACGGCGTAATATGGTGGCGGACGTCGCTCATGAATTGAGGACGCCCCTTTCCAACCTGAACGGCTATCTGGAAGCGATACGCGACGGAGTGATAAAACCCGACGCCGAAACCATCCGCTCACTCAGCGAGGAGGCGGCAACGTTATCCGGACTCGTCAATGACCTCCAGGAGTTAAGTTTGGCCGATGCCGGAGAACTCAAACTCGCTTATCAACCGGAAGATATTTCCACACTCATCAAGGAAGCCGTGGCGGCGGTACGAACCAGGGCGAATGCCAAGAAAATAAAACTATCCGCCGACCTCTCGGCCGGTCTCCCGCGGATTAATATTGACTCTCAGCGTATCAAGCAGGTTTTGAACAATCTCCTGGCGAACGCGGTAGCCCACACCGAAAGTAAAGGCAATATCACCGTAACGGCGCAACTGAAGGCTAACGAGATAATTACCAGCGTAACCGACACGGGTGAGGGAATCAGTGCCGAGGACCTGCCCAATATTTTCGAGCGTTTTTACCGCGTCGATAAGTCACGGGCGAGGTCTACCGGGGGCAGCGGTCTGGGCCTGACTATTGCCAAACGCCTGGTAGAAGCGCATGGCGGTAAAATCTGGGCCGAGAGCGAACCGGGCAAAGGGTCTACTTTCTCCTTTACACTGCCCGTTACCCGGTAATCCCGCTACTAGCGAATCGGCACATAGATGTCCAGCTCCGAATCCGGGCTATCCATGCCTTTGAATCGTTTTGGATCATAATACTCAAAGATGTAGGTGAACGACTGCTCCAGACCGGCCTCCGATACCCAGTCGAGAATCTTTTAAGGCCAGTCCTACTTTATATCGTCCGCGTGGAAACGCCGAACCTGTCCGCCAGTTCTCCGTCGGTTACGGTCCCTCTATTTATTAGTAGTAACGTTACCTCTAATAGCCTGTTTATTTTCATGGCAGCCACCCCCGTATTTTCCCATTATACAACAATAATATGACATATAGTTGTCATATTCTGATGACTTCCGTTTGTTATAAATTGCTATATGTGGTTTTGGTTAATTTCTTACACTCACCCCCCTCACAAACTCCCCCCAGAGTTTGTAGTGAACCTTTCCTATATATACCAGGTGTGTTTAAGAGGGGTTTCACCCCTCTTTTCCATAACGGGCGGGTGGGCGGGAAAAATAAAACGAGGCGGGGAGGGGTCAGGGGTGAGGTAAGCACCCACCAATCAAATGAAACTACAATCCTATAAAAGATTCGCCCACACCAGTCACGTATAATGCTATAATGTACCTGTATTTAAAAAGAGATATTAATTATGGACGATAAAAGCCTTGAAATGCTGGAGTTCCCGCGGATAAGGGAGATACTGGCCGGGTATACCAGGTTTGCCATGAGCCGCGAGCTTGCCTTAAACCTGAAACCGGGTACGGACTACGAACAGGTATCGCTGCTACTACAGCGGACGGCGGAAGCACGCCAGCTACTGGCTCTGGACAAAGGATTTGCCACGGGTGAAATCCCGGACATCCGGGAAACGCTGAAAATGGCGTCGCTGCAAAGTGTCCTGGAACCCCGGAGTCTGCTGGAGATACAGCAGGCATTGAGCTCGCTTCACCAGCTCCGACGCTACCTGAACGGCTCCGCCGCCGATTTTCCTCTGCTCTGGGATATCGCCAGCGGCATTGTTGAGCTGAATCAGGTAGAAAGAGACATCGCGGCATGCATCGACGTATCGGGTGAAGTGGTCGATAGCGCCTCCCCCACCCTGGCCGATATCCGCCGACAGCTCAGAGATACCCGCGAGCAGACACTGGAACGCCTGGAAGGCATTGTCAGGTCGCCCCGCGGCAAACGCGTACTCCAGGAAGATATCATTACGGAACGGGAGGGGCGCTACGTTATCCTGGTCAAGATGGAGTGCCGGCACGATATCAAGGGAATCGTCCACGACATTTCCAACACCGGCGCCACCGTTTTCATGGAACCCACGGCTACCGTGGGGCTGGGAAACGCCCTGCGGGAGCTGATAATCGAGGAAAGACACGAGGTAGAGCGTATTTTGGGTCTGCTTACCGCCGAGGTGGGGGCCCACAGTGACGATATTCTAAACAGCATCAACCTGGCAGCGGAACTGGACCTGGTGTTGGCGAAAGCCAGGTACGCTATTAAAATGAAAGCCACCGAACCTGCTATTATAGCTCCGGATAAAGTCAGGTCATCTAGAAACAACGACCAAGCCTATCTGAAGCTGGTTAATGCCAGGCACCCGTTACTCGGCGATAAAGCCGTGCCGTTTTCCCTGGAAATCGGACGTGATTTCTCCATTCTGGTCATTACCGGTCCCAATACCGGTGGTAAAACGGTAACGCTGAAAACCATCGGCCTGCTCAGCCTGATGACACAGGCAGGCATCCCCATTCCCGCTTTAAAAGAAAGCCGGCTACCGCTTTTCGACGGTGTTTTTGCCGATATCGGCGATGAGCAGAGCATCGAACAGACCCTCTCCAGTTTCAGCTGGCATATGGGTAATATCGTCCGTATCATCAAAGGGGCTACGAGGAACAGCCTGGTGCTTCTCGATGAACTGGGCACCAGCACCGACCCCGCCGAGGGTTCCGCCCTGGCACGGGCTATCCTGCGTTACTTCCTCGACCGTAAAACACTGACCGTAGCCACCACGCATTACGGAGACCTCAAAGCTTTTGCTTATACCACGTCGGGGCTGGAAAACGCCTCGCTGGAGTTCGACCCGGCTACACTGCAACCGACCTACCAGCTGACGGTGGGGATTCCGGGGGGCAGCAATGCCATGGCGACCGCCGCCCGACTGGGCATTCCGTCCGAGATTATCGACGATGCCAGGGGCATGCTTGCGGAAGGCAGCCAGGAACTGGAAAACCTGCTTACCAGTCTTATGGTAGAAAAGCAGAAAGCAGAATCCATAAGGAATGAACTATCGGTAGAGCGGGACGAGTTTAGCCGACGCAATGCCGAACTCGATAAAGAACGGAAACGCCTGGAAACCGAGGAGCGGTATATTACCCAGGAAGCGAGAGACCGCATCCTGAGCGAGGCGGCCGAGCTGCATAAAGAAATCAGGAAGGCTGCCGCGGAATTAAGGAAGAAAAAGGCAGCCGAAACTATCGGGCAGGCCAGAGAAACCCTGGCAGGAGTGCGTCAACAGCTCGACAACGAAACCTGGAATATTCGTAAATCATCAGACCAGGAAACTGAGTCTGAGATGATAAAAGTCGGCGATGATGTCTGGATAAAAGAGGCCGGTCTGGCCGCAACCGTGCTGGCGATATCCGAAGAATCGCGGGAGGTGGACGTCCAGGCGGGGCGCACTAAAATGCGACTCGGCATCGACGGTATTACAAAAATAACCGAGGGGCCAAGTAAAGTCCCTCCGGTAACGGGAAGCCTGCCTTCGGTAAGAAGCGTCCCCTTACAGCTGGACCTGAGAGGCAAGCGTGCCGACGAAATCGAGCCGGAAGTCGATAGCTATCTCAACGACGCGGTGCAGTCGAATATGGGTCAGGCCCGCATCATTCACGGCATCGGTACGGGTACGGTACGCACTATCGTCCGAGAGTATCTCAGCACACACCCCTTAGTAAAATCCTTCCGTCCCGGTGAGAGGGATGAAGGCGGCGACGGCGCTACCATCGTCAGCCTGTGACGATAAAAAATCTACGGGAGTATTCGTTGTGACACTGATATCTCACCATCGCACTCTCAACCGTGAGAAAACGCTGGGCTTCCTCGGTAAGCTGGCGGAGTATTCCAGCGCGAGTAGTTATTCGCTCTACCTGCCGCTCCACCCGGACCATAGCGAAGTGAAAAAATCGCTTGAAGAGATATCCGTACCGGCGGAGATGATACCGCAGCTGGCGGAGGTTATCGATAAATCCCATGCGGGAGGCGTAGTGTTCTGGAGCGGTGAAGGCAAATACCTGGTCATATCTCCGTTCCCGATTGCCGAAAAATCACTGGTTCGAGGATTCTCCACCGAGATACTGTCCTCGCTTCTGGAAAAGGACTACCTGATTGGTATCGTGCTAGTACGCCTGGGAGCGTATGCGGTCGGCGTGTGCCGCGGTGAGACAATTATCAGCAGCAAGATCGGTACCGGCAACATCCACGGACGTCATAAGAAAGGCGGTTCATCAGCCCACCGCTTCGAACGGCACCGCGATAAGCAGATAGAGTACTTCTTTACCCGTGTCTGCCAGCGTGCCCGTGAGCACCTGGAACCTCATGTAAAATCGCTGGAATACCTGGTTTATGGTGGCGCACGTACGACAATCAGGGACCTTAATAAACAGTGTTCTTTTCTGGAAAGACTGGACACCCCAACGCTGCCGCCATTGCTGGATATTCCCGAGCCGCGCCAGGTAGTCCTGAAAATTGCTCTGGACCGCATCTGGTCGAGTACGGTATACGAATGGCGTGAAGAAGACTGAGATTATCCGGACATCATGGTTTTTAGCTGTTCGATTGCCGGTGGCAGTACTTCGCCGATAGCCTCGGTAAAGCGCAGGTGAGTTTCCTTATCATAAGGCGTTTCGCCCTGGTTGATAATTACCAGCTTCGCCCCTACCTGCAACGCTACGCGGGGCATATCGGCGGCGGGGTAAACCACCAGGCTGGAGCCGACAACGAGAAAAATGTCGCACATCTTCGAATGCTCGTAGGACTCGCGGAGGTCTTTCTCGGGCAAAGACATTCCGAAATTGACCACGGTGGAGACGACTTTGCCACCACAGAGCGGGCATTCGCTTTCGCCCTCGATGCGGTCCATCTTAAACTCACACCGCTCACAGCGTACCTTGGTCATATTCCCGTGGAGCTCCGCCAGCAGTTCCGGTTTTATTCCCGATTTCAAATGCAGATTGTCTACGTTCTGCGAGATAAGGAATTCCATTTTACCCAGATTTTGAAGCTCGGTGATAGCATTATGGCCGCTGTTGGGTTCAACCCCGGTGAAATCCTGCTTAGGGGTGGAAAGCCCCTTATCCCGCCTGGTCCACAGCCCGTCAGGCCCGCGGAAGTCACGGAGTCCGGACTCGGTGCTGATACCGGCACCGGTAAACGCAACAAGATATTTCGACTTGTATATCCACTGTGCTAACGTGGCGATTCTCTCATCTAGATCGGATGTCATCTGAGCAACTCTCCCTTACTGGTTTAGCTTTTTAAGCGCCTGCTGGAACATCGTCCGGTGGTGCTTCTCCCGCTCGAAAGCCAGGCGGAAAGACTCGGCCGCTTCCTGTCTGCCTTCAGCTTCCGCCTCCTTGATGAATTTAGGGTACATGGAAATAATCTGCAGGTTCTCTCCTTCCGCGGCTTCTTTCAGGTTCTCCTCGGTTATTTTGATAACA
>Ga0315550_1000966_pt1 | contig 17757 bp, 14 predicted proteins | sample SalMarSW160190MG_2_FD_203100 | JGI IMG/M metagenome (GOLD analysis project Ga0315550, IMG submission 203100) | Salt marsh sediment microbial communities from the Plum Island Ecosystem LTER, Massachusetts, United States - Salt Marsh Sediment SW1601-90 ... | reverse complement strand
TCACTCTAGTCCTGGTAATGCTGGGACAAGCATACCTAGCACGAATTGGAAAAGAGCCCTTCATCTATAAAAATAACGACAGCTACCATTTTGTATTGAACCTCCTCATGGCACACAGTATAGGTCCACAGCGTGGTTTCTCATTCAATGGGCCGGCTTGGGCGACTTCCGTTCTATTTGTGGTGAACGTTTTATTCCTCCTAGTGGCGCTCAAGGCAAGGCATCCTAGGGCAGTTTTTGTTGTATTGATGCTTTTGTCTCTGCTGAGTCTTTTTCTTCACGCAGAGCATGTCATAGCCGACGGAAGATTTTTGGGATTGTTGGATGGCAGATTGCTTAGAGCAAGCTTTGGTTTCTTCACAGGGGTAGTCTTGTACAACAAGACCCCAAAAATAGACCCGAGCTCACGCACGTTCAGGCTAATCGTTGATGTAATCTACATAATTAGCCTGGCAGTAACAATTTGGTTTTTCTGCGGGCCTGTGAATGATACAGATGGGCTCGACTTCTTAACGGTGTCAGTCGTGTTTCCAGCACTTATCTATGGGGCTCCAAATGGGTACGTGGTGTCGTGGGTTCTGAATAGACGTCCACTAATCTACCTGGGAAAGATTTCATACTCTGTCTATCTCGTGTACTTTCCTCTCCAGTTACTGGTCCATGTAGCGCATATATCAGGTTGGGCTTCATTTGAGTTTGAGAGACCAATGACGTTGGTGGGGTTCATGGCGGTGTTGCTTCTATTGTCCATCTTGGCTTATCACTTGATTGAACTGCCGGGAAAGGAACGCATTCAAGAAGTAATACGGGGTCAGCTTGCGAAATCAGCCGAGTGAACGTGACCCAGCAATAACTTGCTCCGACATCGCTAGTGCGGCACAGCAAAAAAGACAAGCTCCGTTTCCTCTCGACGGAGCTTTTTCTGTGGAATCCTATCGCGAACGGCGGGATTCCCCCCGATTCCGTAGCTTCCCAGCGAGAATTGCGTAGGTCTACGGATAGACAATCCCACTCCAAGCATGGTACGATCATATCGGTTCCCGTCCGGGCGCGCCCGTTCGGGCTGTATGCCATCCGATAGGACATAACTATGAGCACCGTTTCCGTTCTGCTTGTAGACGACAACCCGATTTTTCTTCACTGCGCCAAGCGCTTTTTACAAAAGCGGCGAGACGTGATCGTCGTCGGCACGGTCAGCGGGGGCAAGTGGGCAGTCGACTTGGCCCAGAACCTCAAGCCCGACGTGGCGCTGATCGATCTATCGATGTCTGACCTACCGGGGCTGGAGCTGATCCCCCTGCTGCGTGCAGCGCTGCCCGAGATCGGCATCATCGCTCTGACGCTTCTGGACACCGACGACTACCGCAATGCGGCTCTGGCCGCCGGAGCCGACGGCTTTGTTTCCAAGAACACGATGAACACTGACCTGATGCCGACAATCCAAAGAATCGCGCAGTTCGACAAAGCAGCACTAGCTCATTAGGAGAGACCAGTGGACACAACTGCTGAGGGAACCCTCTCTGAACGACAAAACGTGGTGGCGTTTCGGCTGGACAAACAGACCTACGCCCTGCCCATCGAGTCGATCGCCCAGATCGTGGGAATGGTCGCCATCACGCCCATCTCACAACTCGACGCCGTGGTCGAGGGCGTGATCAACCTCCACGGCGAGGCCGTCGCTGTAGTCAAACTGCGCCGCCACTTTGGCCTTTCGGACGCCCCCTTGCAGCTGAACACGCCCATCCTGCTCACCAAGATCTGCGGGCAGACAATTGGCCTCATCGTCGACGAGGTGACCGACGTGTTCAGCCTTCCGACGGATCAGGTCGTCCCGCTCAGCGAAATCCTGCCGGAGGAATTGGAGAGTGCGCCGATCTTTCGCGGCCTGACCTACATCACGGACGACGCGGTGCTGATGCTCGCCCCCGATCAAATCTTCCAACCCGACCAACTAGAGATACTGGCCCAGGCAGCTCACCTGCTGCAAGAGGCCATCGCCGAGAAAGTGGGGGTAAAACCCAAGGCAATGCCCGAAGCAGAACCCGGGGCAGAATCCAAGCCAACCCGCAGACGGCGCAAGGCGACATCCAAAAAGAAACCCGCACCAGAAGAAAAAGCCGCCAAGCTTGAGCCAAAGAAAACGCGCGGGCGACGCAAGCGCAAACCAACCGGGGGTAACGCGTGATCGCTTGTGAACAGGGCCGCAAATCGGGGGATACCCAGACTTTGGGCTACGGTGACTATGTGCGCTTTAGCAAGCTGGCGGAGGCGCGTTTCGGCCTGCGCTTTTCCCAGAAACGGCGCCCAGAACTAGAACGAGGGGTAAAGCAAGCCTTTGCCGCCTCCACCTGCCCCGACCTGGACGAGTACTATCACCTGCTGCAAGATCCCGAAAGCAGCACGATCCACACCGAGCGGCTGATCAACGCACTCACCGTCAGCGAGACCCATTTTTTCCGCGACGCGGGACAGTTCGAAGCGCTGCGCCAGCACGTGTTGCCCCAGATCATCAAGCGGCGTCGCCCTCTGCGCAGCCTGCGCATCTGGAGCGCCGGCTGCGCCAGCGGCGAGGAGCCCTACTCTCTCGCCATCCTGCTGCGCGAGCTCCTGCCCGACGTGGACGAATGGGCCATCACCATCCTGGCCACCGACCTCAACACCGAGGCACTGGCCCGGGCCCGCAAAGCCACCTACGGCAACTGGGCCTTTCGCGAGGAGCAGGCCAAGCAACTGCGATCGCGCTACTTTCGCAAGCAAAACGGGCGCTACCGGCTGATTCCAGAAGTACAGCGCATGGTCACTTTCAACCAGCTCAACCTGGCGGAACCCGTCTACCCGGATTATGCGACCAACACTATGTTCATGGACTTGATCCTGTGTCGCAACGTGACGATCTACTTTGCCGAAGAAATCACGCGCCAGATCGTCGTCCGGTTCTACGACGCCCTGATCGACGGTGGATGGCTGGTGGTGGGACACTCGGAGCATTCGCTGGGCACCTACCGGCGTTTCCTGATACACAACTTTCCTGGCGCCATCCTGTACCAGCGCACCGGCCAACCCACCAAGCTGTCCAAGAGCTGGCTCACGCCGCCCAAGCAAGCTCCCAGAATCATCGCTGCTCCCGCGCCCGTCCCCACAGACGTCCAACCAGATATTCAGCCTCCATGCATCTTGACCAGCCCACCAGAGGAAAAAGTCGATCCCATAGAGCAGGCACGCGAGCTTTTGGAATTCGGGCATTCGGAGGAGGCGCGAGATATGCTGCTGGAGCTGGTCGAGTCCAAACCGCACCAGGCATCCACTTGCGCGCTGCTGGGTCAGGCCTACGCCAACCTAGGCTGTTGGGAGGAGGCCGAGCACTGGTGCCGGGAGGCTATCCAGGTGGGCAAATTGGCGTTGAACGCCTACTACACGCTGGCGCTCGTGCTCCAGCACCAAGGACAAGTGACCCAGGCCATCGACACGATGAAAAAAGTCGTCTACATCGACCGTCACTACGTGCCGGCCCACTTTGGGTTGGCCGATCTGTATCACGTCGACGGCCAACTATCCAGGGCACTCAAGTCCCTGGATAACACGAACCGTCTGCTGGAAGGACGGTCTGAGGATGCATTGATCGTCGGTGCCGAGGGCATCACCGTGGGCCGTATGCGGGAAGCCATCGCCCGCCAGCAGCAGCGGTGGAGCGCCGAGGCCACCAGCTAACGCCCCTCTACGAGGGAAAGGACGAAACGAATGAGCGCAAGCGACCGAGAACCAGATGAGAAACGCACCTTCGATTGGGATGGTGTGCGCGGGCGGATTGCCGCTGTCGGCGCAGCGTTGGAAGAGATGGAGGGCGCCGATCCAGAGATGGTGGAGCGCATCTGGGCACAGCGCGCGGCGCAATTGGCCAAGCCACCAGCGCGCGAGGAGAAAGGCGGGCAAATCGAGCTGGCGCTGATCCAACTGGGGTGCGAGGTATACGGCATCGAGATACGGCACATCCTGGGAATCAGGCCAGCGGTGCGCATCACGCGGGTGCCACGCGTACCCGATTGGGTGACCGGGGTCACCAACCTGAGTGGGCGCATCCTTTCGGTGCTCGATCTGCGGCGATTCTTCGGCCTGGCACCCGCCGAAACCAAGGAAGAAGGCTGGGTGACGCCCTTTCCGGATTTGGTCGTCGTCGAGACCCCCACGATGGAGGTGGCGCTGCTGGCCGACGACGTGCTAGAAATTGAGCCGTTCCCGACCAGTCAGATGCAGAGCGTAGCCGAGACGATCCGCGGCGTCAGTTCGGAATACGTGCAGGGGGTGATAGAGCGAGGCGCCGAGGCCCCGATGGTCGTGGTGCTGGACCTACCCGCCCTGCTAGCTGACGAACGGCTGATTATTGAGGAAGAGACGATTTAAGAGGTATCAGAGACATGCTGGAACGCATTCGAAAACTGATCGCCGCACCGACATTCGAGGACGACGAAAAGACGCGTATTGCACGCCTGCTCAACGTCATCTTGCTCTTCATCCTGGTAGGCGTAGTGCTTTACACTCCCATACCACTGTTCGTCGAGGGCCGCGATCTGGCCGGAGTGGCCTTTGAAGGAATCCTGCTCGTTCTAAGCCTGGGATTGCTGATCCTGCTGCGCTTGGGGTACGTTCGACTCTCCGCATTGATCCTTTCCTTGACGCTATTAGGGGGCATCTCCCATGCAACGGCGGCCGGCGGCGGACTGACCGGGTCCGGAATCATCAGCTTCTTTGGCATCGTGCTCATCGGGGGCCTGCTCCTGGGCAAGTACGGCGGCGTCATCTTTGGCGTGTTGAGCATCGTATCTGCGGCAGCCATGCTCTATGGCCAAAGCCAGGGAATCATTCAGCCGCCAGCCGAGCCTCTCACTCCCACGCACATATTTGGAGAATTCGCCATCACGATGGCCGGCGTGACGGTACTCTTGTTCCTGACGCTAAACGGCCTGGATCGCACGCTCAAACGCTCCCACCGCAACGAGCGCGAATTGACCGAACGGAATCAAGAACTGCAAGCGACCCGTCAATCGCTGGAACAGCGGAACGCATGGCTGCGCGCCGTCGCTGAGCAGTACGACGATCATATGGCCGAGATAGCACGTGGGCACCTATCCGTGCGGCTAAAGCTGGACCAGGGTGGATGGAAAACGGACGACCCGCTGGTCAGGCTGGGGCAGCGGTTGAATGAGATGACTATCAGCCTGGATCGTATGGTCACCCAGATGCGAGAGACGGCCAACGACCTGAGCGGAGGCGCAGCCGAGATCCTGGCCGCCGCCACTCAGCAGGCCGCCAGCGCCAGCGAGCAGTCCGCCGCCATCTCCCAGACCACCGTCACCGTCGACGAGGTCAAGACCATCTCCGAGCAGGCCATCGACCGCGCCCAGGAGGTCGTCGACGTCTCCCAGCACACCGTCGATGTCTCGCACACCGGCCAGCAGGCCGTCCGCGACACCATCGCCATTATGGGCCACATCGAGGAGCGCGTCGAGTCCATCGCCGAGAATATCCTGGCTCTCTCCGAACAGACCCAGCAGATCGGCGAGATCATCGCCACCGTCGGCGACATCGCCACCCAGTCCAACATGCTGGCACTCAACGCCTCCGTCGAAGCCGCCCGCGCCGGCGAGCACGGCAAGGGATTCGCCGTCGTCGCAGAAGAGGTGCGCAACCTGGCCGAGCAATCGCGCCAGGCCACCGCCCAGGTACGCGAGATCCTGATGGATATCCAGAACGGCATCAACGCCACCGTCATGGCCACCGAGGAGGGCATCAAGGTGGTCGATCAAGGCGTCAATCTGGCCGCGGGCACGGCGACGGCCATCGAGCAGTTGGCCGGCGTGATCGACGAGTCGGCCCAGGCGGCGATGCAGATGGTGGCGGGCGGGCAGCAGCAGGCGTCGGGCGTCGAGCAGATCGCGCTGGCCATGCAGAACATCAACCAGGCCACACAACAGAGCCTGACCAGCGCACGCCAGGTGGAAAAATCCGTGCAGGGTCTGCACGGATTGGCGCGCATCCTGATCGAGATCGTGGAGCAGTATCAGGCCTAGGCTGCACTTCCCAGGCAGATGGGCTAAGTTGACAACGCATCAAGAAGAGGAAGCAGATAATGAGCGGCATAGCGGGTATCATTGACACAAAGGGATCGCGCGAGATCCCGTCACAGATGTTGGAGCGAATGCTCCGGCAGATCAGCCATCGGGGGCCAGCCGGCGAGACCGCTCGGCGCCAAGCAGGCATTGCCATGGGTACGTGTTACACCCGCCAGCCAGTCTCGCCTGGAGACGAGCAACCCTTGACGAGTGAAGACGGTCAAGTGTGGGCTGTCATCGATGGTCATATCTTTAACCGGACCGACCTCCAGCGCAAGATCGAGGACCGGGGGATTCACCTCACCGGCCAATCCGACGCCGAGCTCGTTCTGCACATGTACGAGCTGGTCGGCCAAGACTGTCTGGAGCAGTTGGAGGGTGAATTCGCGCTGGTGGTTTGGGACGGACGACGGCAGCGCCTATTTGCAGCACGCGACCGCCTGGGGGTCCGCCACCTGTTCTATGCGGTGCGGGATGGGGTGGTCACCTTCGCCTCTGAAATCAAGGCCATCCTGGCCAGCGGCCAAGTGGAGCGCCGACTCGACCTGAAGGCCCTCGACCAGGTATTGTTCATGAACTGCCCGGTAGCGCCGCGCACGATGTTCGAGGGCGTATCGGCCCTGCCGGCCGGCCATTTTCTGCTGGTGCGGGATGGACAGATGACACAGCAGGCCTATTGGGACCTGGAGTTCGCGCCGGGTGAAGGGGGACCGCGTGACGAAGAGGCAGATCGCGATCAACTGCTATCGCTGCTGCGCGACGCCGTGGGAGTTCGCACGCTCTCCGACCGACCGATGGGCGTTTACTTGAGCGGCGGACTGGACTCTTCTACGATCACCGCGTTGATGCACGAGGATGGACGGGGAGATTTTCCGGCCTATTTCTCCGATTTCGCCCTATCGGCCTACAGCGAGCGCCAGTTTGCGAACCTGACGGCCAACGCGCTTGGGGTGGAGCTCAACACGGTTGAGATGTCTTTTGAGCGCATTGCCGCAAACTTTCCCAGGCTGATCTGGCACGGCGAAGCGCCGCTGGTGCTGGCAGAAGCGGCGTCGCTGCTGACACTGGCCAAGCTAGCGGCCCAGGACGTGGACGCTGTGCTCAACGGCGAGGGCGGCGACGAGCTGCTGGCCGGTTACGTCTTTAACGACTGGGATCGCATCTACCGCAAGCTGCAGCGCTTCCCCCTATCGCTGACGCTGCCTCTGATCCGGGCGTTGTTGCCCAAGCTGGGGTTCCCAAGCGCCTTTGTCCTATCGAGAGAGAAACAACTTCCGGCCTTGGAGCATTTCGGCTGTTTCCCCGCCCCCTTGTACTATAACTATGCAGTGCGCGAGGTGACGGCCTACTACTCGGACGATATGCACGCCCAGCTGAGCGACTATTGCCCCGAGGCCGACATCGCGCAGACGTTGAACACAGAACGCATGGCCCAATGGGACCCGCTCAGCCAATCCCTGTATTTTTCAACCAAGGTGAACCTGCCCAACTACCTGCTGGGTCCCCACGGCGACCGCGCCGCAGCTTCGGCCGGCATCGAGGCCTTTTTCCCGTTCCTGGATCACCGCCTGATGGAATTTGCCGCCTGCTTGCCGAACGACCTCAAGGTGCGCGGCAGACGGGAGAAATACCTCCTCAAGCGGGCACTGGAGGGCATCCTGCCGGACGAGATCGTGCACCGCAGAAAGAGCCCCATGACGTCGCCCACCTCGCCGGCCTTCCTGGGCACCGGAGCGCCGGCTTACGTGCAGCGTTTTCTATCGCCGCGGGTCGTGGAGAAGAAGGGATACTTTGACAGCAAAAAGGTCTCCCAGATGGTCGAGCGACTTTGGCATCGCAATCTATCCAAGGACCGCAACAACCGGATGGATGTGATGCTGTCATTCCCACTGGTCGGCGTGTTATCGACCCACATCTTGGACGAGCTCTTCATCGAGAGCTTTTACACCGCACCTCCCGAATGGGACTGAACCAGCAGGAGAGACACCATGGTCAAATGGCTTCGGAAAATCGTCACACCGAATTTTGAGGACGAAGATCTCAACCGCCGCGCGCTCAACCTGAACGTGATCCTGCTGATTACGTTTATCGTGATGCTTCTGGGCATCGTGGCCATGCTGCTGCAGATCGGCAAACGGCCAGCATCGTACATGATCCCCAACGTCGGATTCATCACGGTGGCAGCGATGATCGTCGCATGGTGCTACCACTTGTCGCGTACAGGCCGCGTCCAGACAGGTAGTATCATCTTTGTGGCCATGATGACGGTAGCGTGCATCGGGGCGATCTTCGTAGGCGGGGTGCGGGGCGCCCTGGGGGTCATCCTGGTCATTCCCATCGCCAGCGCCGGCATCACCCTGGGCAGCAATGTGAGTCTTGGCATCGCTGTTTTGAGTGTCATAGCCATGGTAGCCGTTGGACTCTTGGAGAACAACGGGATCATCGAAATTGAATACACTGGACCTCAAACGACGGTCCTGCTGAACATGTTCGACGTAGGATTTGCCCTTTTCTTTGTCACGCTGAGCGTCTGGCTGGCCGGCTACAGCCTGCAAAGATCGCTGAGACGCACTCAGCAAGCCGTCACGGAGGCGGATCGCTATGCAGCAGCCGAGCAAGAGCGGCGCAAACACCTGCAGGCCACGGTTCAAGAGTACGTCGAGTATATGGCCGCAGTGGAGAGAGGCGATCTGGGAACCCGACTGGCTCTCAAAGACACCGAAGAGGAAGAAAATGACCTGCTGGCCATGCTGGGTCGCCAACTGAACGAAACAACGGCCAGCTTACAGCGTATGATCCTCCAGATCCAAGAGGCCGCCAAAGATTTGAACGCCGGCGCGGCCGAGATCCTGGCCGCCTCCACCCAACAGGCCGCCGGCGCCAGCGAGCAATCCGCCGCCATCTCCCAGACCACCGTCACCGTCGACGAGGTCAAGACCATCTCCGAGCAGGCCATCGACCGCGCCCAGGAGGTCGTCGACGTCTCCCAGCACACCGTCGACGTCTCGCACACCGGCCAGCAGGCCGTACAGGATACCATCAGCACCATGACCCGCATCGAGGAACGCGTCGAGTCCATTGCCGAAAACATCCTGGCCCTCTCCGAACAGACCCAGCAGATCGGCGAGATCATCACCACCGTCGGCGACATCGCCACCCAGTCCAACATGCTGGCACTCAACGCCTCCGTCGAGGCCGCCCGCGCCGGCGAGCACGGCAAGGGATTCGCCGTCGTCGCCGAAGAGGTGCGCAACCTGGCCGAGCAATCGCGCCAGGCCACCGCCCAGGTGCGCGAGATCCTGATGGATATCCAGAACGGCATCAATGCCACCGTCATGGCCACCGAGGAGGGCATCAAGGTGGTCGATCAAGGCGTCAATCTGGCCGTGGGCACGGCGACGGCCATCGAGCAGTTGGCCGGCGTGATCGACGAGTCGGCCCAGGCGGCGATACAGATGGTGGCGGGCGGGCAGCAGCAGGCGTCGGGCGTCGAGCAGATCGCGCTGGCCATGCAGAATATCAACCAGGCCACACAGCAGAGCCTGGCCAGCACGCGCCAGGCGGAAAAGGCCGCACAAGATTTGAACGAACTGGCCCAGAGCATGTCCCAGATCGTGGAGCAGTATCAACTCTAGCTAAATAGGAGCAGAGCCATGTGGAAAAAAATTCGTAAACTGACCGCCCCACCGTTCTTTGAGCAAGACGAAGACAAAACACGCAAAGCAAAACTGCTCAACTCCATCTTATGGCCGACGCTGGTGATAGTGACCGCCGTAACGCCCTTTATGATCGCCGTCGACCAAGACCCTGAGAGCCGCAGATTTACTTTGATCACGATGGCGGTGATGATTCCGGCAATCGTAGGGGCCATCCTGTTGATGCATCGTGGTCACGTCCAACCGGCCGGCGCTGTGTTATCGTTTTCACTCTTGGTGGCCCTCACTCTTGCGCTTTACTACTACGGCGGCATACGCAATACGGCCAGCACGGGCTATCTCCTGGTTATTCTACTGGCCGGCTTATTGATGGGCAGAGTCGGAGCGCTGGTCTTTGGCTCACTGAGCATGGCGGCCGTTCTGCTGATCTATGCATTCGAAACCGGGCTAATCGGCGAGTTGCCCTCCTATGATTTACCCATGGGCCTCGCGGATTTGTTTATCCTATTCGGCATTTTCGCTTTGATGGCTGTGCTGCTGTTCGCCGCACTGCGCAGCCTCAACAACGCTCTGGAGCTGGCCCGGAACAACGAGCGCTCTCTGGCCGAGACCAACCATCAGCTCAGTGCCCGCACTCGGGACCTAGAGCGCCGGTCCGTCCAACTGCAAGCCGCCGCCGAGGTGAGCCGCACGGCTATCTCTGTCAGAGACCTGGATGCCCTCCTGGCGCAGGTAACCCACCTGATCGGCGAGCAATTCGGGTTCTATCACACCGGCATCTTTCTCCTGGACGAAGCTGAAGAATACGCCGTACTTCAGGCGGCCAACAGCGAGGGCGGACAACGGATGCTGGAAAAGGGCCACCGGTTGAAGGTGGGGGAGCAAGGGATCGTGGGTTACGTCACCGGCACCGGCGAACCGCGCATCGTCCTCGACGTGGGAACCGACGCCGTACACTTTAACAACCCCTTGCTCCCTGAGACCCATTCGGAGATGGCCCTGCCGCTCAAACTGGGCGCCCAGGTCATCGGCGCTCTGGACGTGCAGAGCAAACAGGAAGGCGCCTTTGACGAAAAAGATGCGACGGTGTTGCAGACGATGGCCGATCAGTTGGCCACCGCCATCGAGAACGCCCGCCTGCTGCAGGAGACACAGCAGACGGTACACGAACTGAGCGCCGCCGCGGCCGAGATGCTGGCAGTGGCAACGCAACAGATGTCAGGCGCCAACGAGCAATCCGCCGCCATCTCCCAGACCACCACCACCGTCGAAGAGGTTAGGACGATCTCCGAGCAGGCCGTCACGCGCGCCCAGGAGGTCGTGGATGGCTCCCAACGCACCGTCGAGACCTCCCGCGCGGGGCAAAAGGCAGTGCGGGAGAACATCGCAGAGATGGCGCACATCAAAGAGCGCGTCGAATCCATCGCCGAGAATATCCTGGCCCTCTCCGAGCAGACTCAGCAGATCGGCGAGATCATCGCCACTGTAAGCAACATCGCCGTCCAGTCCAACATGCTGGCCCTCAACGCCTCCGTCGAGGCCGCCCGCGCCGGAGAGCACGGCAAGGGGTTCGCCGTCGTCGCCGCCGAGGTGCGCAACCTGGCCCAACAATCGAGGCACGCCACCGCGCAGGTCAAGGCCATCCTGTCGGATATCCAAAGCGGCATCAATATGACGGTGACAGCTACAGAGGAGGGGACAAAAGTCGTCGACAACGGCGTGCACCTGGTAGCCGAAACACAAGCGGTCATCGAGCAGTTGACGAACGTGATCGACGAGTCGGCGCAGGCGGCGATGCAGTTGGTAGCAGGCGGGCAGCAGCAGGCATCGGGCGTCGGGCAAATCGCCATGGCGATGCAGAACATCAATCAGGCCACACAGCAAAGCCTGGCCAGCACAAACCAGGTGGAAATAACAGCCCAAGACCTGAACAAGCTGTCGCTCAGACTGACCGAGACCGTGGAGCAGTACCAGGGATGAGGAATGGACCCTTGCGAAGGTTACACAGCAGGCCTCAAGCCAAGAGCACGCACGCTGGCGGGACGCCGCACCGTTGCCAAGACCACGCGCAACCTTCGCAAGGGTAGACGCAGGAGAACGATATCATGTCCATCAGTGCCAAAATCCGCCAAGAGTTGATCGGTTCGTTCCGCGCCGAACTGAACGAGCACGTCCAGACCATGACCGACGGCCTGCTGGCCCTGGAGCAGGGCAGCGTCAGCGGCGAAAAACGCCAGGCCATGCTGGAGAACACCTTCCGTGCCGCCCACAGCCTCAAGGGGGCCGCGCGTGCCGTGGGGGTCACCGTGATCGAGCAGTTGGCCCACGCGCTCGAAAGCATATTGGACGGCATCCAGCGCGACGCCATCGAACTGACGGCGGACCTTTTCACTACCTGCTACCAAGCCCTCGACGCGATCCAGGCGGTGCAGGTGGCTTATGAAGCCGGCGAGACCACGCCGCCGGTGCAGGCGTTGCAGGCCCTCACCACTCTCGATCCCTTCCGTCCTTCACCGAAGGAGACGGTGCAAGAAAGAGCGCAGGAGGAGGCAGCACCTACAGAATCGTCCGTGAAGGAAGCAGCGCCGATTACCCCAACCACCACCTCCTCTGCCGTCGACGAGACCATCCGCGTCGGTGTGAGTAAGCTCGACGCACTCATGGCCCAACTCACGGAACTGCTCGTTACCAAGATCCGCGCCGAGCAACACCTGACCCAGATACAGCAACTCCAGGAATTTGCCGCTCGCTGGCAGAGAGAATGGCTGGCCGTCCGCAGCGTCTATGGCAAGGCGGCGCGCCAGGGCGCCGGCCAAAACGGATCCGGAAAAGATGTCGAGCGGCTGCTAGAGTATCTCGAAACAAGCCAGGAGCGGCTGCGCGAAGTGAACGTGTCGATCGGCAACATGGCGCGCGATTATGCCAACGATTCGATGCACATGTCGCTGGTGATCGACGGGCTGGAGGATGATATCAAGCGCGTCCGCATGCAGCCCCTCAGCACCATCACCGGACCGTTTGGCCGCATGGTGCGCGACATGGCCCGTGAGGCAGGCAAAGAAGCCCGGCTGCGAATCGTCGGTGGGAACACCGAGATGGACAAGCAGGTGCTGGAACAGATCAAGGACCCGCTGATTCACCTGCTGCGCAACGCCGTCGACCACGGCATCGAGCCACCGGAGGAGCGCGAGGCGGCCGGCAAGCCGCGACGGGGCACCGTCACCCTCACTGCCGAACAATTGGGGCAGGACGTGGTCATCTGCATCAGCGACGACGGCACCGGCCTCGACCTGGAGGCAATCCAGCAGGCCATCGCCAAGCACGACAAGATCGAGGCCGAGTCACTGACGGAGGCAGAGATCATCGACGCCATCTTTCGGCCCGGGATCACGACCAGCCGGATCATCACCGATATCTCGGGGCGCGGCGTCGGGCTGGACGTGGTGCGCCGCAACGTGGAGGCGCTGCAAGGACGCGTCTACGTCGAGTGGACGCCAGAGGGCGGCGCATCCTTCACGCTGACCCTGCCGCTCAGGCTGACCAGTTCGCGCGGCCTGCTGGTGCACGCTTCCGACGAACTGTTCGCCATCCCGCTCAACAACGTCGAGCGCATCATACACGTCAGCCCGGAGGAGATCACGCCCCTCGAGGGGCACGACACGGTGCACTACAACGGACAGCCGATCCCGCTGGTCTGGCTCAGCGACGTACTGAACCTGCCTCGCACGGATACCGAACACGGCGAGTCCAGCACGTCGGTCATCATTCTATCGGCCATCGAGCGACGCATGGCCTTCGCCGTGGACGGATTGGCCGGAGAACAAGAGGTCGTGGTCAAGGGACTGGGCAAGCAATTGGCACGCGTGGCCGGCATCGCCGGCGCCACGATCATAGGCACCGGCGACGTGATCCTGATTCTCAACGTGGCCGACCTGATCAGGCTCGGGCTACACGGCGAGCGCGGCTCCGTTCTCAGAGCGCTGGAACAGACGAAATCGCCGATGCAGATGCGCGCCAAACACCGCATCCTGATCGTGGACGACTCGATCACCACACGCACGCTGGAAAAGAACATCCTGGAGGCCATCGGGTACAACATCCAGGTGGCGACCGACGGCCAGGAAGCGCTGAACACCATCGCCGAAAGCGGCGTACCCGATCTGATCATCTCAGACATCATAATGCCCCGCGTGGATGGGTTCGAACTGACCGAGCACGTCAAGAAGGACCCCAAGACAGCCCAGGTGCCCGTGATCCTGGTGACCTCGCTGGATTCGGCGGAGGACAAAACGCGCGGCATCGAAGCCGGTGCCGATGCCTACATCGTCAAGAGCGCCTTTGATCAGAGCAACCTCCTGGAGACGATCGAACAGTTAATCTAGTATGACCTACTACGTACAGCTTGTAGACGACCTATACGCACTGGAAGAACCCTGGCGCACGCGGTTCCTGCTGCTCATCGCCAAGCTCGCGACCGGGCAGCAGTGGAACGACCATATGCCGAGCCGCAGCACAACGGAGGCCTGGCTGGCAGAACGCGCTTGGCTGCAGAGACAGGTGGCACAAATGCTCGACGCTTGGGTCAAAGAAAGGTGCTAAGGAGAAGCGATATGGCAGAAAAACAAAAAACCATCTTGATCGTAGAAGACAGCCCGGCACAGGCACTGGCCCTCGGACACTCGCTGGAGCAAGCCGGGCTGCGCGTGCTGTGGGCACGCGACGGTCAGATAGGTGTGAACATGGCGCAGGAACACGTGCCAGACGTGATCCTGCTCGACGTCGAGATGCCCAAGATGAACGGCTTTGAGGCCTGTCAGATGCTCAAGGAAGACGCCCAGACGGCCGACATCCCGGTCATCATGCTCACCGTTCACACTGAGCCCATCACGGTGAACGCACTGCTGGAGCAGGGAGCCGTCGAGTTCATCCCCAAGGGCGCGTTTTCCGAGGCGGTACTTCTGGAGACGCTGCGCCAACTGGACATCCTGACGGCGCCTGCGCCATAGACTAGGAGATGAACGTGCTAAAGGCCAAAGGATCTCCTATCCGGGCCATCGTCGTGGACGATTCGCCCACGGCCCAAAAACTGCTGGTGACGATCCTGCAGAAGGCCGAGGGCATCCAGGTGGTCGGCGTTGGGGCCGACGGTGAGGAAGCCGTACGGCTGACCAAGCGGCTGCGCCCCGACGTGGTGACCATGGACGTCCGTATGCCCAAGATGGACGGACTGGAGGCGACGCGGCGCATCATGCGGGGTACGCCCACGCCCATCGTGGTCGTCACCGCCGACCTGATGCAGGCCGATATGAATCTCACCTTCGAGGCGCTGCGGGCCGGCGCGTTGACGGCGGTCGGCAAACCGGGTCTCGCCGACACAGAGACCTGCGAAAAAATCATCCGGACCGTCAAACTGATGGCCGAGGTGCCCGTCGTCCACCACTGGGACCGGCGTGAGTGGCGCCCGCCGGAGGCGCTGGAGGCCTCGCCCCCGCCCGCTTTCCCCACACAGGCGACCCCATTGGCGGAAAAGCGCGCCGAGGAAAACGTGCACATGGTCGGCATCGCGTCCTCAACCGGAGGCCCGGCAACGCTGGCCAAGATTTTGGGACGCTTGCCCGCCGACCTTGCCGTGCCCATTCTCATCGTACAGCACGTCACCAACGGCTTTGTCGCCGGGCTGGCCGAGTGGCTCGACGGCGTGACGCCGCTGCACGTGGGTCTGGCCAGTCACGGCGAGACGCCTCGGGCGGGCAGCATCCTGCTGGCACCCGACGACTATCACGTGCGGGTGAACGCCAAAGGGATAATAGAATTATACAAGGGGACGCCCTATAAAGGGCTGCGTCCCTCGGCCAACGATCTATTCCACTCCCTGGCGCGCACCTATGGCCCCCAGGCGGTCGGCGTCGTGCTCACCGGCATGGGCGACGACGGCGTCGAAGGGCTGTTGGCGCTGCGCCAGGCGGGCGGGCTGACGCTGGCACAGGACGAGCAGAGCTGCGTCGTCTACGGCATGCCACGGGAGGCCGTGGCCCGCGACGCGGTAGATCAGGTGCTCTCGCTGGATCAGATCGCGCCAGCACTAGAACGCGCGACCAATTCCAAGAAAGCGTGACGTCCTATGAGTGAAAGTCTTGCCATACCCATTCACAGCGTATGCGACGCCATCACCGCGCGGGCCAAGGTACGCGAGCTTGCCCGGGAGACGGGCCTGGACGTCACGGGACAGGCGCGCATCTCTCTCGCCGCGTATTCACTAGCCAATACGACAAATCTGAGGAGTACGAGCCAGAGTCAACTCGTCGTCAAGACCTTGAAGAAAGGCAAACGCACAGGCATAGAGGTGATCTGCGTCATTACTAACGTTGCGAACGATCACTTGGCGTCAGACGCCTTTGGCAACGTAAAATGGCTCGTCGACGAATTCACCGTCGAGACCTTGCCATCTGATGAGGTAAAAGTGGCCTTGGTTCAATGGTCACTTCCTCCGAAAGGACGGTTCCAATGAACGAAATGTGTACCATAACGACCACAGGTGTCCAAGATATCATGACAGCCCGGGCCAAGGTACGGGACCTAGCGCGCAAGAAAGGCTTGGCCATCACCGACCAGGCCCGCATCTCGCTGGCCACCTCCTCCATAGCCGACGTCATGGGCCTGGGCACGCATCGCCACGGCAAAATCGTCGTCGATAGCGTGGAGGAGACGGAACGCATCGGCATCCGGGTGATCTGCACGACGGAGAGAGAAGCGCGGAGCGCCCTCGACTCGTCGCAGGTCGATGTCCACAGGCTATTGGTCGACGACCTGATCGTCGAGACCTTGCCCTCGGGCGACGTAGAAGCCATCCTGATCCAATGGTCCACAAGGAGAGACGCATGACGGACAAAAAACACTCACAGGCAAATGACGTAACAGTTCTCGTCGTCGAGGACAGCCACACGCAGGCACTGCATCTACAGGCGCTACTGGAGCGAGAGGGGCTTTCTGTCGCGCTGGCCTTTGACGGCAAGTCGGGGGTAGAGATGGCCGGCCAGGTGCGCCCCACCGTGGCCATCCTCGACGTGCAGATGCCGGAGATGAACGGTTTCGAGGTGTGCAAGCAACTGAAAGAGATGCCTGAGACCGCCGACACGCCGATCATCATGCTCACCTGCCGCGACGAGAACGACGCCGTCCTGGAGGGCTTGCAGGTGGGGGCCATCGATTACATCCCCAAGGACGCCTTCTCCGACGCCGTGCTGATCGAGACGCTGCGGCAGATGGGGTTCATCGCGGCGGACGGCGCACAGTAGGTCGTGCTTGTAGCACGACAGGCGGCGTCACGCTGTAAGCGTGACCTACGCCTACCCGGTGCACCAACCCTTGACAGACCCCATCTCCTATGTATAATAACCCCACTTGGCGACGTAGCTCAATGGCAGAGCAGGGGACTCATAAGCCCTTGGTTCCCAGTTCAAATCTGGGCGTCGCCACTGGTTTTTAGCAGCAATACCGTTTACATAGGCGTGGCATAGCCCCTCGTGGGCGGCTAAAGCGGGCACAAGGCCCTATGCTACTTTTCAGTAGCGCGTCCTTCTGGTGCGAGAACGTCGAGCGAGAGAGGGATACCGGGAAGCGCTGCCCCTTCTCTTACACTGGAATCACAAAGCGGACACGGTCTCGGCCCCCACCGGAGGAGCGCGCTAAGGCGATGAAGCGCTCTGGTAGGATCGAGGCGCGTGTCGAGTTGGCCAGACGCACGAGGCCCCGCCCAACAGGGCGGGGTTTTTTGGTTTGGCGGTGGAATGAGAAGGGCGCATCTGGGGAGATGCGTGGTATGCGAACCAGTTCGTATATCACGCCCAACAACACAAGTTCTACTATTTGAGACTCAGTAGATCCAATTTTCGTCACTCCGAGCGGAGCGAGGAGTCTCCCAATGCAGGGCGGAGATTCTTCGCTACGCTCAGAATGACGGTTTCGCAGGTGATTTTCATCAACACGCACATGTG
>Ga0315550_1000965_pt1 | contig 17757 bp, 14 predicted proteins | sample SalMarSW160190MG_2_FD_203100 | JGI IMG/M metagenome (GOLD analysis project Ga0315550, IMG submission 203100) | Salt marsh sediment microbial communities from the Plum Island Ecosystem LTER, Massachusetts, United States - Salt Marsh Sediment SW1601-90 ... | reverse complement strand
CTTTGCAGAACCAGTTACATTCTCAGACATATTCTATCAAATGACTCAGGATGATTTTGTAACTAGCGTTGTTACAGATACCGATTATAGCTTTGATAATGTAGGTGGTACCTTTGATAATGATACAGACATAGCGATATTCGAATGGCATTGTGATTTAACCTTTACAAATGCAAGCGATAATTTTTCAGGTGATTTTGTCTGGCAATATGCTTATGATCAAACAGATGGTCACATGAAAGGTAACTACATGAATATGGATTACAGTGGAACTATAGATGGAACAGATATTACCTATAAACTTGAACAAAGAGTTGAAGAAACAGGATACAACCTACCAGCTGTAGCTTCAGGTCTATTACCAGGTTTTGAATGGTTTATGGCAATACCAATAATAGCTTTACTTGGTGGAATTACTATAATCAATAGAAAACGCAAAGCATAAGAAAACAAATTTAGCATAGAAAATCTATGCTATTCTCAATTTTTTTTAATTCGCAATATTTACCTATGAAAGTATACTGAGTACGAATTATTTTTGGAGTTTTTAAAGAAAGAAATCTACGCTAAACAAAGATTTAAAAGATTCATTTTAAAAGATGTGCCATAGATACAGCGCCGTGGGGAAAGTTATGTGGATGTTCTTCCCATGATCCCTAAGCTTGGAAATCCCGCAGGGCTCATAACCCTGAGATCACTAGTTCAAGTCTAGTCGGCGCTACCACCTTTTTCTTTTAATAAACACAACTCATTTTTTATCGAGTTTATATTTCATTTTACTTATTATATAATAGAATCTTTGAAGGTACGGATATTTCAACAGAGACAATAACAAGAATATTTAACCTCATACCACTTGATAATAATAAGATACAATTACATGTAGCTTTGAAAATACGGAAGCTTGGAAATCCCAAGACGATCACTAGTTCAAGTCTAGTTGGCGCTACCACCTTTTTCTAAACAAAACTTTTTTACCTACCTCATTTACCAGATATTTGATTTTAATGGAAAGAAGTACAGTAATGAAGTATCTTAGACATTTTCTAATTCTGAATATTTTGACTTGGTTAATAATTGGTGTTTCTATTCCTTTTGCTTTTACTGGTTATCCTGAGTACAAATATACTGATTCTGATTGGGATGGTTTCAGTTACTCACCATCCTATAATCATACTGAATGGAACATCTTGTTAGATGCTCATTCTCACACTTTAGCCTCAGATGGTTACCTAACTCCTCGACAGAATTTGCTCTGGCACATTTCTATGGGTTTTAATGCTATGGTTCTTACTGATCATAATACCTTTGCTAATGTTGAAGAAATAAAACTAATTGCTAGAGAAGAATTTAACGACACTATCAAGATACTTACTGGTTTAGAGTGGACCACTGACAGAATCCATATGAACATAATTTTACCTCCAAATGTTGCTCAAGCTCAATATGAGACTTTAATTACTTTTAAGACATACACTTACACTCCTACTGATGAGGAAATACAAGATTTCATTCAATCCACCCACGATTTAGGTGGAGTTGTTACTGTAAACCATATTCCTTGGTCAATGGATTACACTACTAATCACCCTACCAGACAACAATTATTCGATTGGGGTATTGATTATATTGAAATTGTTAATGGTGAAACATATGACAATGAATCCTACTATTTCTGTCTAGATAATGGACTAGGGATGATTACAGGTACAGATATGCACAAACCAGAGGGAGTATATTGTTGGACAACTTTAAACGCAACTGAATTTACAGAAGAAGCTATTTTCAATGAGATAAAAGCTAGAAGTACAGGTTTCATCTTTACAGGCATTCCTTCACCTTATCCTATCGAACATCCGATCAATCCTGGTTATATCGCCTTCTATCCTTTAATCAAAATTGGAGAATTGTTTGAGAACATGTACGCTAGTGGTATGCTTGGTGCTTTATTCGGAACATTACTTGGTTATATTTATGGTATTTTTATTGTAGTTGAATTGTTACTTTTCCTAATTAGGAAAATCGTAGTTATGATAAAAAACAAGAAAATATCAAGAAAAACGGAAAAATAGTAGTATATTACAACTGATCATATTCTTCTATTACCTTTAGTAAATATTCGAAAGCTTGTTTCAATATTTTTTCATCAATATTTTTTGGAATGTCTTCTGTTGAATGCCATAAATCAAAAACATCATCTGCACCAAATGCAAACAAAGTCGTTGCTGGTATTTTTCTTCTAGTAAAACTTCCAGCATCTGTATTTCCAAAATGGATTTTCTTTAATGGTAACTCAAAACCATATTTTTTGCCTATCTCGTGTAAATGGTTCACTAATTCTTCATCATGACAGATGTTATTGTCTTTCTCTTTCAATATTAAACCAAGCTGACCGCTCCCCAGTGTTTCAAAATTTATATTGATTGCATTATTCAATTCTTTATCTCTCTTTTCAACATAAAATTTACTTCCAACTAATCCTGGTTCTTCTGCGCCGAATGAGATTAATCTGATTTCAATCTGCTTAGGTGGATTATCCTTCAAATATTCCCCTAAAGCAAGAAGCATACTAACAGAAGTGAGGTTATCATTTGCTCCTTGTAAAGGAGTATTTGTTACCATTTGCATCATGAAATAAAAACCAAATCCTAAACCAACAAGAGCAAGAACGAAGATTGCATCTGGTAAAATAAACCACTTTACTTCGAGTGAGCCTAAATTATATGAGAACAAGTATAGCGGAGGATTGATTTGAGGGATAAAATAAATTGTTTTCCAGATACTTGACAGAACTAACATACCAATACCGAAAATTGCGCTATTTTGTATAAATGCAATTTGTTTTAGTTTTTTTTCAAAAAGAGGCATATGAAATGCAGAATCATGATGGCCTGTAAAAATTAAAATTTTATTTGGTTCTACTTTTGGTTTGAAATGGCCGATAATATTTCTGGTTTCACCTTTCTTCACAAACATGTTAATTAGATTTCTTTCTCTAAACCTTGCCAAGTAATAGATTAATAACATAAGTGTTGCTAATATTAGAGCAATAGGAGCGAGGAAAAAGTAACTTATAACAGACACAAAATAACCCCAAACAAGAAAGAGGATAAGATTTTGTAAAGCTCTTCCTACTACTGTGAACGATTCAGTTTCAACTTCTGATGAAAAGGACTTAAACTTCTCTTCGATGTAATCGCAAGTATCAAGGTCAGCTTTGGTTCCTGCTATTCTGGGACCAAATTTTTCGCATATATATTCAATAGGCTCAAGTAGAGAACTCATGGCATTAAGAAAATTGTACTTCTTTATAAAATTTGAATTGCTATGCACTGTCTTTAGAAATAGTTCTTTCTTCTCTATTCTTTAACCTCAATCCTATCTCTTGTTTTATCTCATTTAATTTCCAAAGTACAAAATCTACAGCTTCATCATTGATGATTTTTAAAGGATCCGAGTTATCATTAAGTTTTCGAAGTAAATCTTCTCGTTTTATTTCATCCACAGTATCACCAGTTGAATTGAGGTTATTTTAATAACCACACAAACAAAGTTTCTTCATTTATTAATGCTTTGTAATATCGATGAAACACAAGATTTTCTACACTAATACCTAAAAATAAAAACCATTTTTTTAAGAAGGGAAATTGGTGCGGAAGGTTTCTTGAGATTTCTTTTGCAAGACATTGGACGGACTAATTTTCAATTTTCCTTCCTACACCTTGTTTCTCTACGCTACTTCAGACACTTATTAATTATTCTATTCATTCCAATTATTAGAATAGAAAATAATTTACAACACGGAAAATTCTTTGAATAAATATTAAAATGTAGTATTCATTATTTGGTAAACACTTTATCCAATTGAGCTTTGAGTTGATTCTTTACATATTCTTGGAAATCATCTTTCTTCCCGAAAACTGCTGTTTCAAATTTTTCATTAAACAAAATAGTATTAGTTATTAACACAGTACCATGCATAACTGTCCACAAATACAATGCTAATTTCTTAGAATCTACGTTCTCTATTTTTGCTTCTATTATAGCATTTTCTAAAATGAGCAGAAGCATGTTTATCGACTGAGGTTCAAATATAATTTCAGTTTGGTCATTAGATTCAGTTGGAGGAGGTGGGAGTATAAACATTATTTGGTATTTTCTATAATTTGATTCAGCAAAATCAAAGTAAAAATCTGCTAAATCCTCAAGCAACTCAACAATTGTTCCTTTATGGGAAGCAACGATATTTGAAAGCTCGCTCTCGAAGTCAGCAAAATCTCTTTTGACTATTTCATACCATAATTCTCTTTTACTTACCCAATAATTGTAGAGGTTACCTTGAGACATCTCAAGTCGTTTTGCTAGAGCCCTCATACTAAAACCTCTTGTTCCTTCTTCAATGAACAAATCACGAGCTTCTTCAATGATTTTCTGAATCTGCTGTTCTTTTGCTTTTTTTGATCTAGCCCTGGTCTGAGTCATTGAGATGTGTTATGTTTACTCTAAATAAGTTTTTTTAATGAACGACGTTCATTTAGCAATCTTTATAAATGCGAATTAGTTGCGAGGACACACGCGACATGCAAGGGGTGTCAGATTGCTCATTAAAACAGAATCAAACAATATAGAAAAAGAACTTTCACAAAGTGATTCAGCATTAACCATCTTGTCTACTGAATTAAAACTCAAACAAATGAGCAACATTTATTGTGAGATTCTCAAGATTAAACATGGTCTGACCAAACATTCCTGTAAATTAAGAAATAGGATGCACATTTTTGCTGGGGAATTGGAGATACATTGTAATTTAGATATCAGTGACCTTGCAAATCAGATCATAAAATCTGTTGAGGAAGGAATTACAGAAGAAAACTGGGCAATTATAACAAAACACATCCTAACAATTTATGAAGAAATCCTTATGTTTTGTAAATAATATACTATCAAGAAAAAATTTGTCTTGTTTAGTCTAAGAAGAATAGTATTAATCTAGCAATTAGATTATAACACTCTTCCTTACAATAAGATACCTTCCTGTATATATCTCCTTGTTAGAAGTTACAGTAAATAATGAAAATAGGTAACTCAAAAATAGATTTTAGCAGAAAAAGCTAAGGTTTATTTTTTTGCAAAGTTTCTCTTATGCTCAAGAGTATTTAACTGATGGGCACATAAGATCTTTTTGAAATCCATTATTTTTCTAACTTAAAGACCAAATCTGACCCCATCATCATCTTTCTCAACTTCATAGTTAAGTGTTTTAACACTTCTAACAAGGGAAGCTATTATTAATGCAATTGATACAACAAGAGAGAGAATAGCTAATGTAAAAGATACCAAAACTATAATATCAAAATAAAGCCAACTTGTTAATTCCATGACCATTATTGATAGAGATGTAACTACGATGAACAAGATTGAGATAAACGCTGCAAACATTGAGTTCTTAATCATTTTAGCTTCTTTCTGATACCAAGAAAGCATTTTGTCTGCTTGTTGAGCTTTGTTTTTCTCACCATTTTGTAAATAGACTACTTTTTGTTTCTGAAAAACATAAACTGAATCTTTTACACGACTGTAACGATTCTGAAAAGTTAACGTCAACAATCCAATTGCAGAGATGAAAATTATAGGCACTGTAGTCAGAGAGATAATTGTCTCTACATCCATGATATCACTTCAGTTATTTTATTATTAGATAGATATTAAAATTTCCCATTTTTGTTATTTATTGTATCTCAATAGTATATCAGGAATTTTTACCTACCAAGTATTTCAGAAACTTTCCCCAGTCTTTTGGACGAATCAACAGAGCTGGAGTCTTTTTTCTATATTCCAGAAATTCATCTCCAAATCTCTCTATAAGTTCTCTTTCTTCTATGCCAAAAATATGATAACTGAAGCAAATCATTAGAAGAACAAAAATACCTATAGTAAAGACAGAAAAACCACTGATCAAAACACTTAATCCTATAAGGTAAACACTGACATAGAGAGGATGCCTAACAATAGAATATATTTTTTGGTCTACTATCTTTGATTCTTCAGGATAATAAACATACACCATAGAAGCATTATCGATACCTAAAACAAAAATTGTTCTCATTATATTTATTATTGCAAGTAACAGAAAAAACACACTAAAAACAATTCTTGGTATCATATCGTTATAATTTGAAACTCCTACTGATATAGCGGTTATCTCCCCCACCGAAGTTTCGAACAAACTTGTCAAAGAATTTTGAGGTTTAGAAATCAAGAGAATTTTATCCGCTAACCAACTAAATGGTAAGAAACCAACTAGAAATCCACTAACAAATATGGGAATTCCAGTAAAAGTGTATTTAACAGATTTTTGAAAAGCTGTTCTCTTATCTTGAGCAATGAATCTATCTCTTTTCCTCCACACCACATGAACAATTGTCAACCCACCTAACATAGCAAAAAATGAACCTATAAATGGGAGATATGGTTCAACAACAGATAGCCATGTTACACTTGGGAAGAATCTAGGTAACATATTAAATAAAAATAAGACAATAATTGTTCCAAGCGAAATAAGTATAACTTGAAGTAAGTAGAGTTTAAGAATAAAGTTAGGTTTATCTGGTAAATGTTCAAGCATTTCTCTTTTTCCCGTTAGTTGCATAAGCATCACATAATACAACTATTTACCTAACTTGCTCTTAAGATTTTAAGAAATTTTGTTCAAGTCCAAAACAATATAAAAAACAAACAAAAAATCAAAGTGATACAAATGGATAATATGAAGGAGTTGCCATTAAAATTGGAACAAATAATAGAAAAGAGTCTTTGGGAAAACAAAACATTCGGACATTCAGGAACACATGTATTCAAACTAACTAAAAATCAAAAAACTATGTATCTAAAGATAAATCAGATTAGCTCAGAATTTAATCTTGAAAAAGAGAAAGTAATTCTTGAGTGGTTATCTGGAAAATTGCCTGTACCCTCAGTTATCTTCTTTGACATTAAGAATGAAACAGAATATCTTTTGATATCAGAAATACCAGGCAGATGTTCTCACACTTTTGAAAAAGATACTGAAAGAGTAAGAAATATTGAGATTTTAGCTGCTGGCCTTCAACAGATACACTCAATTGATATCAAGAATTGTCCATTAAATAACAATCCAGATATGCTACTACAACTAGCAAAATTACGATTGAAAAGTGGAGGAATTAATCCAAAACAATTTGATAATAGATGGCAAGATAAGAATCCGATGGAATTTTTAAATGAGGTTTTAAAACTCAAACCAACAAAATATGATCTGGTTTTCTCTCACGGAGACTACTGTCTTCCCAATGTACTAATAAATAATAAACAACTAGGTGGATTTATCGATTGGTCATATGGAGGCATAAATGATAGGTATTTTGATTTTGCTGCTGTTGCATGGAGTATTGGATATAATTATGGGGAGGAATATATTCTGTTATTCTTTGAGAAATATGGTTTAGATAATGTCGACTGGGACAGAATTAAATTTTTTCAGATGCTGAACGAATTTTTTCAACAATAAAAGTTTCAAGACAATTACATTTATTTGATACCTTGAAAATCTTTCATCATGAGTTTACGTTTTAACAGCTATCGGGCACCAGTTTATGGGAGAAGAGGGATAGTTGCATCTAGCCAACCTTTAGCCTCTGAAGCAGGAATGAGAATACTACAAAAAGGGGGGAATGCTGCTGATGCTGCTGTAGCTACAGCTGCAGCACTCAATGTAACTGAACCTTGTTCAACTGGAATAGGTGGAGATTGTTTCTGCTTATTCTTTAATAACGAAACAAAAAAAGTATCAGGTTTGAACGGAAGTGGGAGAGCGCCTAATGATCTTAATCTTGATGTTCTTAAAGATCAAGGAATCGTAGGTACATTACCTCCACTTAGCATTCACACAATTACGGTTCCAGGAGCTGCTGCTGGTTGGGTTGACACCATAATGAAGTTTGGAACTATGAAATTAGAAGAAATCCTACAACCGGCGATTGAACTTGCCGAAGGAGGATTTCCCGTATCACCTTTTACTGCCCTTGCTTGGAATAGGAGTGAAACTTTAATTAAGAAGGGCCCTTATGGAGAAGAGATTCTTATAAATGGTAGAGCTCCACAAGAAGGACAAATAATGAAAAATCCAACTCTCGCTCAAACTTTTAGAGCTTTAGCAGAGTATGGGAAAAGTGGTTTCTATGAGGGACGTATTGCTAATGCTATAATCGATTTAATCCAATCAATGGGAGGAGTTATGTCTTTGAATGATCTTAAAAATCATCATTCTACTTTTGACAATCCCATTTCAACCAACTACAGAGGTGTTGACGTATTTGAAATCCCTCCGAATGGACAAGGAATAACAGCATTAATTGGGCTTAATATTCTAGAAGAATTTGATATAGCTAATATGAAACATTCATCTGTTGAACATCTACATGTCATGATTGAAGCCATGAGGATTGCATTTGCTGATACGAGATGGTATGTTGCAGATCCAGCAACAACAGAAGTACCTATTCAAAAGTTGATATCAAAATCATATGCAGAAGAAAGAAGAAAACTAATTAATCTCGCAAAAGCTACAGTTGATGTTCAGAAAGGTTCGCCTTTTGCTGGTTCTGATACAGCTTATTTCTCAGTTGTAGATGGAGAAGGTAATGCCTGTAGTTTCATTAATTCAAATTATATGGGATTTGGAACTGGATTAGTTCCTAAAGGTTGTGGATTCACTTTACAAAATAGAGGTGCGAATTTTACATTAAATCCTAATCATCCGAATGTTCTTGAACCAAACAAAAGACCATATCATACCATTATTCCTGGAATGGCAACTAAAGAAGGAGAGCTCTATGCTAGTTTTGGCGTAATGGGAGGTTTCAATCAACCTCAAGGACATGTACAAGTTATGTTAAATATGATAGATTTTGGAATGAATCCTCAAGAAGCACTGAATGCGCCAAGGTTCTGTATAAGAGATGGTACAGGTGGGGGAAAAGTTGCTTTAGAAGAAGGAATAGAAGTAGAAACAATGAGCACACTAAGTAGAATGGGTCATGAGATTATTCCTACTTCTGGCGTTGCAAGAAGTATATTTGGAAGAGGACAAATAATAACAAGAAATCCAAAAACTGGTGTCTTATGTGGGGGATCTAGCCCCCGAGCTGATGGACTTGCAATTGGTTGGTAAAAGTTAATGTGAGAAAATTAATGATTTTACTACTACAGGAACTACTTGACCTCCCACTTTAGGTTTATCGATATCAATAAAATCTCCTTCCTCAACATTTATTTCATCTACAGATATGATGTTCTCTCTAGCTTCAGTTTCTCTTTTCATTACGTTACCTACAGAATTACCAATATCTCTGTCGAAAATCATTATAATAGGGAGCGAGCTTTCAATAGTATTGGGAATTGCACTTACAACTCCTTTTACAAAAGTGGTTAAACCTGCATAGGAACCTCCAATTGCGCCTTTAAAAGAAAGTGCAACAGAGTGTTCTCCTTCAACCACATCAAAAAGGTTGAAACTTTTTAGTATAGCTTTTTTCACACTTTCAGATGTAATATTTTTAGTATCTAATTTGGGCTCTAATACAGGTATATTATGAATAGGGAGTATCTCAGTATCAGAAATATGAGTTGTTACTCCTGACACTTGTAAGGTATACTGTCCTGCCCCTATAACTGTAGCGCGTATCATTTCTTGTGGTTCATGTAATTGGATTTTCTGTGTTTTTACGATTTTCCTAATTTCTTCGCCAAGATATTTTCCCAAATCCCCAAATTCCTCATCGGTTTTATTGTAAATATATTCAGCGACACCACCTGAAAAAATCATCTCGTCAATTTTGCCTTCATACTCAATAGGATTAGTCATAAGAAGTTTTCGTGCTACTTCTGTTTTGATACTTTTATTCAGTACTTCAAACAAGCTTTCCGCAAGAATCTTAGAAATAGTTTTCTTTTGATCTTCTGTGATAACCATATCATAATCAAATTTTACACCAATCTTTTCTTCTAAATTTCTTATCGGAGCTTCAATTCTAATAATTCTGTTCTCTCTATCAAAGGCTATTAATCGACCACCAACATTGACACATGCTGCATCTATTATATCGCCATCTTTAGCGATAGCGATATTAGAAGTACCGCCCCCTATATCTATATTAATAACTGTTTTCTTCGATTCTTTTGAATAAAGAGCTGCTCCAGAACCCATGGCAGCAATAACTGATTCAAAATTTGGACCAGCTGCAGCACACACAAATTTTCCTGCTTTGTGAGCAAGAGATTTAACTAATTCTTCAGCATTCTCTTTTTTCGCACTTTCACCTGTAATTATAACTGCGCCTGTATCAATATCATCAATGGAAACATTTGCTCTATTATATTCGTCTTTTATGAATTCAACTAGATTTAGATAATCGATGTTTGACCCATCAATTAGTGGAGTTAACATTATACGACTCTTATACAGAATTTCCCTTTCCGTTACTTCAAATTTAACACCTCTTTGTGTAAATACTTTCTCAAGTTTTAGTTTTGAAAAAATCAGATGAGATGTAGTGGTTCCAACATCAATTCCGCAGCTGGTCAATGTTAAAGTGTGTTCTTCAGTCATATTTAATCCTCAAAGCACTACAATCTTCAAAAAATCATACACTTAAAGCATTTTGGTTGAAGCATTTCTTTTAACGTAAGTTTTTCATCATGGAGAGAAAAGATTTAAAATGTTTATTGTAAAGAGCAAAATGAAACCATTATGGCATCCAATGGAACAAAAGTTAAAGAAAAAAGTATTCAGACAACAGAATTAGGTCCCAGAACACAAAAGGAAGTTTGGCGAGATTGGTCTCTAGCATCTTTAAAATATGTTTTTAAGAAGATAAACTCACCTTTTGGAATTTACCTTTTGAGTACTTGGTTCATCAGTTTTCTAATAATGGGAATAACAAATACTTTGAGAGGAGGAAAATTCTTTGAAGGACCAAGCTACTGGATAGATGTTTTTCTAACTTATGGTCTGAACAGTGGTCAAGATTCTACACTTCGATTTGTAGCAAAACCATTTTTAGTCTGGTTTTTTGCCCCAATGGTTGTACTGATACTTGGATGGGGATTGTTTCTCTTAGCAGATAGTGGTTTCTTAAGAAATGGTGCATTACCAGTTGCAGAGAGGGATTTTAACGAATTACAAAGATTCTTCAGCTATGATAATATTTGGGGACAAAAATTAATCAACCCAGCAAGACCTAAATGGACACAAACCTACATCTGGTTAGTTTTCATGCCTATTCTCCTCGGTGCTACGGTGTCAGGCTTTTACAATTTTATTGTGTTTAAGAAAATTAAGAAAACCAGATATCTTCCAAAAGCTGGAAAGTTCTTAACAGTAATTGCCATAAGTTGTCTGATTATAGGAGTTGAAATGGCTCTTATGACTGGGAATATAACCTTGGATTTTATTGGTTTATTCTATTCTTTGTTTGTGGATAGAACGCTTAACAAATTTATCATATATGGTACGCAATATACAATAGCAGGCGGTAAAGTACATCCAGGACAATACCACCCAATTGGAGTTGGTTTAACGATGTGGTTACTTTACATCGTTCCTTTCTTGGTAACCTATGGTATATTCTTGATAATTGGAAATCTTGATAATTTGTGGAAAAACAAAGATTTTGCTTATAGATGGGTTAAGAATTTCATTGTTTCAAGGAGAGAACCAGATCTTAGACTAGACTAATGTGAGAGTAAAAAAACTCTTATCATTTTTTATCTTTGTTAATAGTTGTTTGTTTAGAAAAATATGAGATAAAATAATTTTCTCAGATTTAGATAGATGAACAATTTTATTAGTGTTCAAAATAAGAGAGTATCGTTAAGAATGGCTACTACTTCGCAATCTCCTCAAGAAAATCTATCCATCAATGATGAAAACGAAGACATACCATTATTATTAGCTGAAGATGTTATCAAAATTTATCAAACAGGTAAAATTGAAACACAAGCTCTTAGAGGTGTATCTTTTAAGGTTTATCCAAGAGAGAAAGTGTTTCTTATTGGACCAAGTGGTTCTGGTAAAACTACACTAGTAAATACAGTCGCTGGGATAATAAAACCAACATCTGGCAAAGTATTTTGGAAAGACTTGTCTAAAGACATTACAAAATCTACACTGGAGGAGATAATTAAAGCAAGACGTTCTTTCGCTGGTGTGATATTCCAAGATAGTAGATTACTTTCACATTTGACTGTAAAGGAGAACATTGAACTAGCAGGTCATTATGCTGGAATTAATCCAAAGGTAATAAAACAAAGAACTGATTTTCTTCTAAGATTTCTAAATATATGGGAAAAACGCGATAAAAGAGAAGATACTTTATCTGGTGGGGAGAAAAAACGTGCAGCAATCGCCACATCATTAATCACTAATCCACGTATTTTAATTGGTGACGAACCTACAGGAGATTTAGACATTGTAACAGCAGAAAACATACTTGATCTATTTGACAGGATCAATAAGGAACTTGGTATTGCTCTCTGTATTGTAACTCATTCTCAACAAGTAGCTTCTAGAGCAGATAGAATACTGGAGTTGCGTGATGGTATAATTATAGGTCGTCATGGCAAGGAGATAGTTCTGAGAAATCTTGAGGAAAGCAGATTACTGGAAATCGACAGACAAGATAGGATTGCAATACCTAAATCTATCTTAAATGTGGTTAATGATCCTAAACATTTTGCTATTTCGACAAAAGGCAAAAATATAATTCTTACTCCTGTCTTTGACCCAAACCTTTACAATAATGGACAAGAAGTTGTAACTTGCGCAATGTGCGGAAGAAGAGTAAGTCCGACTGCAAAATTCTGCCCATATTGCTCCGAAACGATTACTCACACAAAGGGTACAAAATGAATCAGGTAAAGAAACCTTGGCTTGAAAAAGAAGTTGAAGAAATTGTACAAGACGGAGATAAAGAAAGTACAACTCAAATCATTAAAGTAAATTGGAGTAGAATAATACTTCTTGGATTCCTATCATCTGTAGTATTTGTTTTAATAAATGTGTTTATATTTTTGATTTTCTACTTTGGTTTTGGTTCCGAAACCTTAGTTATCTTATATTTTATGCAGTATTTCTTCTTTGGTGAAGCAGGATTAGTAATCTTCATAGGAGCTTGTCTTGGTAATTTTGGTCAATCAGCTTTTATCTCAAATCTCAAAGAACGATTCATCGGCTCAGATCCTTTGACACAAGATAGTTTTAGAGAAGCTACTTTCAATTCATTTACTTATTATTTAGGTGGTATATTTTTACTATTTTATGGTTTGGTTCTCTTTGGAATTATAAGATTAATTGTCTTACTACCTTCATAAAAAATGCAGTAAAAATTCTGTTTTAATTTTGTAAATTTTATTCAAAAGGCATGCAGCTTTTAAAATTTCAACTTGAGAAAATAGAAACAAATTCAGTCCAATTATTAGAATGATAAAAAGCGCCCTAATTATTAAAATCAACACCCAAAACACTTATTAACATGTGACACCACTTTTTTCTTGCTTCCACTAGCATGCAAAACATATGGTGGAATTTTGAAAAGGTGAATAAAATAATGAACAAAAAAGCACTTTTAGGCGCAAGCCTACTATTTCTGTTTGCTTTATCAGCTTTCATTGGGCAAGTACAAGCCCAAGATACTGAAGTAGCAGAAGTATTTTCATTGAACTTACTATCACCAAACACAAGTGCCGCAAGAAATCAATGGTCACTACTTATGGAAAATCAATTACCAAAAATTGGTATTGGTGTAGACTTCCATGAATCCACTGGATGGGGAAACATTGGTCCAAGAACCTGGTCCTATCCTTTGATTGACTATGATTATATTCCAACATACGCAGAGGGTGGTTTCGATATACTCTTTGTAGGTTGGTCTTGGGGACTTGATTGGGATCCAACTGGTCTTTTTGACTCAGGAAGTATAGTTCCTTATGGAGATAACTTCTATCAATACATCAACCCAACTTATGACGGGTTACTGAACGACTATCTAACTGAATTAGATCAAGAACAACAGATTCTTTATGGACAACAACTGCAACAAATCCTCTATGAAGATTTACCAAACATTGTCCTAGTCTATCCAAAATCCCTCTTTGGTTTCAAGGAAGGACTGACTGGAATTGATCCTCTTCTATTAGGAGCTGGTGTACCACGATATGAATTCTGGGATGATCCAGAAGATCATATAATCAAATATGCTATTCCTGCAAATCTTGCAGAATGGAACACATATGTCCAAGAATCATTCTATGATACTTTATGGATGCAAGGAGTTTATGGTGCTCTATATCAGAGACAACAAGATTCTCACATATATGAGCCTCAGATTGCTGCAGATTTACCAACTTATACAGATGATTTGATGAGTATGTCTGTAGATATCGACCCCTCAGCTACTTTCAGCAATGGAGATCCAGTACTCGCTGAAGATGTTGTATATTCATTACATCTACACATGACACCAGCAGTAGGTTCTTCAAGCTACAGTTACTTCAACACATGGTTTGCCTCAAATGCATCTGTTTATGCAGCTGATACAGACACAGTTTGCTTCAACATGACAGATGTTAATGCTTTTGCACTAGGAACAATTTCCTACTCAATTATCGACAAAAGCACTGTTGAACCATTAATCTCCTCATACGGTTACAGTATCTTCAATGAAGTACCTCTAACTGGTAATGTAGGTGATGGTTTAGTAATGTCCTGTGGTCCTTTCATGTTAGATGACTTTGATTCTGTTAGTAGTACAGTAACACTTGTACCAAATCCAGAATATGGAGGAACCGCTCCTTCACTTACTCAATGGATTTTAACATACATATCGGGTAAAGATACAGCTGTCTCTTCATTGATTGCTGGAGATGTTGATATTACTGATGGACAATACTTCCCACAGATAGCAGACTTCACTCCATCAGGTGTAGAAGGTGTTCTAGTTAGTGACCCATCTGATCAAGAAATGGCATTGAACATGAGACATCCTGTCTTTGGTACCGGTGAATTGACACCCGTAGGAACTCCTGAAGCCGCTAAAGATGTAAGAAAAGCTATCAGCCACGCTGTTCCTCGTGATATCATCGTATCCCAAATCCTTGAAGGACTTGGTGATCCAGGTGTAACAGTCTGTCCAAACGTAGCAGTATGTTTTGATTCATCACTACAACCATACGCTTATGACATTGATACAGCTCTTGACTTTATGGAATTAGCCGGATTTGACGTAAGAGTATCTGCAACTGGAATATCAGGATTGATTTTCTTATCATTCCTAGGTCTTGCTTCAGTACTAGCATTCAGAAGATTTAGAAAATAAAGAGTTTAACTCTTTACTTTTTTTCTTTTTATTTTTCTTAGAAGAGGGAAGAGTCTATATTTTAATCAAACAATCTTAAAACTGTTTTACAATATGGACATCTTTCATAATTCTTTATCCAAGTAACTAAATGATCAAAGTGGAACAAATGCTCACAAACAGGACATTCAATTGCATTCTCATATACAGGTTGAAAACACACCATACATTTCAATGAATCTTCTTCAGATTCTGTGATTTTCTTTCCTGTTACTAGTACTTTTTTCATCACTTTCGCTATCTTTGAAATATTCTCAGCTACAACTGTAATCTCTTTTAACCTAGGTTTTGTTTCTATTGTTTCTTGAGATATAACTACTGCACTTTTTTGCAAATAGTCAATATATTCTCCTAGTACTTTCTTATCAATTTGAGGATCACCAATTACAACTAATTTCTTTTTAGCTCTGGTAATTGCAACATTCAATCTTCTCGGATCAGAGAAACCTCTACTACCTTCAGAGATATTTTCAGTTAATGAAAGAAGAATAAATTCCCGATCACTTCCTTGAAATCGATCTACTGTATCAACAACTGTCTTTGGTGGCAATGAACGTCGTAGTTCCCCTACTTGACCTCTATAAGGGCAAATAACGCCTATTTGATCTGATTTCAATCCTAATTCCATAAATTTTTTTATTATTTCACTTGCAGTCTTAGCTTCTGCTAAATTTATTTTATTTTCAGGATTGAAAATACCACTAATTGGAATATAAACGAGAGGAGTTTTTGGATCATAAATTTTAGAGTGTTTAAAATTAACATATTCACCAGTGAAGTTTGCTAACTCTGTTAAATTCTGAAAACGGACCAAATCATCAAAGGATTCAAGTTTATTCTTATAAAAAACCTGATTTGAGAACTCCATTAGTTTCTCGTTCATCCTGAATTGATGAGTAAGAAGATGAATTGAATCTGGCGAATTATCAGCTAATCTTTCAAATAATGAAACACCCATACCTTCTTTTTGAGCTTTAGGACTTTGAACTACTGGAGGGAGTTGTTTATGATCTCCAACGAGGATAAATCTATTCCCTTCAAGTAAAGCAGACAAAACAGTAGGTTCAGTCATTTGGCTAGCTTCGTCTACTATAATTGTTCGAACTCCTAATCGTTCATAAACAGGATTAGAAATAGTAGAGGTTGTAGCAACAATTATCGAAAAACCAGTTATTATTTCCTTTGCTGATTTCTCTGGATTTTGTTTTTTATATTCAGGTAAGGTATAATCTTTTAATTCAGGTTGAATAGCATGTGGAGAACCCAATCTTATGAATTGTTTAAATTGATTATCAAGAAGATATTTGCACATGTTGTCTACTGCTCTATTTGTAAAAGCAGTAAGTAACACTTTATCCCCTTTTTTAGCTAATTCAATAGCTGCTTTTGCTATTACATAGGTTTTACCTGTTCCAGCGGGACCTTGAATTAAACAATAATTTTCTGTACCTAAAATTTTACTAACTGCTTCATTTTGGACGGGATTTGTGAGAATATATTTTCCTTCTACAGGTTTTATAATCGATTTCTCCCCTTTTACAACTAATTCTCTAAAAGTATTTTTTCTGAAGATGATATTATAAAGCCCTCTTTGTTGACGTCTAAAGCCAACATCAATTGAATATAGATCTATAACAGAAACGGAGCCTTGAATGGATCTAGTTTCGACTTCTACAGAGGTTTCAGAAATATTAGAGATTACTCCCGTACTGACAAAACCTTGAACAAGTTGTCCATCACTTAGGATAACAATGTCTCCCTCTCGTATTTCACTATTATTCTCACAAGAGAAAAGTAATCTGGTTTTAATACCGTCACTGATTTCATTCTCAAGTTTTAAATTTTTGATAGCTTTTCCTTTTGAAACCCTCTGATCTACGGAAAGTTTCCATAAGTCGGTAAGATTTTGCGATGATTCAGACTTCTCTGAATAAATCCAATTTGAGAATTTACGAAAATATTCTTGATGTTCGTTGGGAAGAGCTTTCTTGCTGCATAAGGTTTCATGAGGACATGTTGAACATCTTCGTTCTTGATACAATCCAGCACATAATGCAGCACAGAAGAATTTGACTGAACATTTTTCACATTTCTTTATTTGAGATTCAGGAAGAATTGGTGGTACATAACCTAGATTAGATATACGATAAGCTATATTCCTTTTTTCCATCCCAAATCGTAAAAGTCCCCAACTTGGACTTGCTGTTTTTAAAATAACTTCATTTGTACCAACATAAATAACAGTTCCATCTTGTTGTTGAGTATTATCGATTTTAGATTGGATGCCATAATTATACAATGAAACTTG
>Ga0315550_1000961_pt1 | contig 17790 bp, 45 predicted proteins | sample SalMarSW160190MG_2_FD_203100 | JGI IMG/M metagenome (GOLD analysis project Ga0315550, IMG submission 203100) | Salt marsh sediment microbial communities from the Plum Island Ecosystem LTER, Massachusetts, United States - Salt Marsh Sediment SW1601-90 ... | reverse complement strand
TGTCGCGAGACGCCTTTTCCATAATTTTGAGGTGTACACACTCCACACAGTGTAGTCCACTGAATGTATTCCATTGAAGAGACATCACTCCTCCCACGCGAAGTCAACGTAGCAATACGGTACGCCATCAGCTTCCGACCACATGGCAGCGAGCAGGTCGCCCCATGCTCGCATACTGAAGCACGCTACACTCCCATCCGAGAAGACAGGTACTCCGCACTCTGTCTCTGATTGGTGCCAGAACCCACCGCGCCTGAGTTGTCTACGTAGTATCTCTGAGCGTAGCGCCTCGCAGTGGTGTTGCGCAAACGCAGACCACCGGTCAAGATAGTCCTGCCACGTGTTCTCGCGCCACATACCAAACCACCCACCTAGACCACCGATGACATCCGGCATTGACTCAGCCGTATCATTGTACTGAATCCAGTCGATGACGCACAGGTTACTCATCGCCTACCCTCCTGCACACGGTGTCGCCGAGCATGACGAGTCCAGTGGTCGTGCGCCATCCTGCCTCTGTCTCGACTCTACATCGAGTGTAGTATCCACCACGGCACACGTATGCCACAACAGTACTGCACTCAGATTCATGTCTGAACTCCGTCACGGCTAGACACGCAAGAACAAGAATGCCAACAGCAGCGATGATAAGAAAGCCGCGGGGGAAGATATCATGCCATGTGGCTGGTGGTTTGGTTCTCATCACTCAGGCCCTCCAAACGTCGCGACAACATCAGCCCATGCGTCAGGCCAACGTCCACGTAGGTATCTGTAGATCTCGCACATCTTGTCTTGGAAATCTTCCAGTTCAGACTCGAGGCGATGCTTGGACGGATCTGGTGTTGTTGAAGATGGTTCCCGTACGCCATCATCCGCGGAGTACTCTAGTGCCTCGAAGGGGCTTCGCGGAAGCGGCGGATCTGCCACTGGTGTCTCACGTTTCCATTCAGGCCAAACCGCGATCTCTTGATCATTCTTTTCCAACTGCTCCCAGAACTTTTGAGACTCCGGTGAGTCCATACGTTTGACTGACCGCATTTCAGACTCCCGGCTGTTCTTCCTGTTGGTTCTCATCTGCTACTCCATCATCTCGACAATGATATGCACAGACATACATACCATGATCATGGCTGAGCCAATGCACGTGTCCAAACTGTCCGATGTCACGAACATGATCATGGCTCCAACGTTAGCAATGGATGGTCCGATGAATCGCATCATGCAAGCTCAACCATCCGACGTGCAGCCATTACCCGCTGTCCGCACGCGTTGCAGATGATGCCGATGGTCCGATACTGTCTGATCCCTGCTGCAACACCATCCGACACTGGAGCAACGATGGTCTTCTTGCACGCCGGGCACGTCATGCGGACAACGTTGCTGACGATCTGGTCTGGAGGTATGCGGTCTATCCTGTCGATCGTGGCGAATACCGCAGGAGCATCAGCGTTGTTCTTCGGTTTGGCTGGCCTCGGCTTGTTTGGCGGATCACCGACACCGCCCTTGTGCATCGTGGTTCTCCTCATTCGTCTCTTGGTACTCATGACTTGTCCTCTCCGAGCAGTTGCCTGACGCCACTTGCTGATTGCTCGATGGCGATACGTGCGCTGCCGTCCTTTCGCACGTATACTGAAGAGATTTTGATGTCACCTGCGCACGACTTCTCCACCATCTGCTCGAGTGTCTTGAGGATGCGGTAGGCTGTGCCTCTTCTGTCTGCATCGTTCATTGGACCTTCCTCACTGGCACGCAAGCCTCTCTCGCCTTGGCGATCATGTCAGCTGTTCCAACTCCACCAGGGAATACAACGACAACATCAGGCCGACCAAAGTCGATCATGCGTTTGTTTCTATTCCACTGCAAAGGATAGCTCTCGCACGTGACTCCGTTCTGATACGCCCAGCACGACGCGATGGAGTCGACTCCGGTTGCAGCTCCGTTGATGAGCACGGTGATTGGTGTCTCTGCGTGAATCTTGTCGAGCTCGTCATACACCATCGGCGTGTCGATGCAGTGACGGCTTCCACATACGAGTACTCTCATGGGTCACCAGATGGGAACATCGCACTCAGCGATCATCGCAAGCACGACAGCTAGGAGCATGACAAGCAGCCATGCGTTCTCTTTGGAGTATCTCTTCATTCTTCAGGCCCTCCTGTGACGCAATCCCACTCGACCTCGACGCATGGTTGCTCACCCTTGGCGGCATAGACCGAGAGAACGTGCTGATCGATGAGATGCGTGTCGTCGATGACGATGCCTGCTTTGACCATGGCATCACACACAGCCTTGAGCACGTTGTCACCGTCGGGCTTGGTGCAACGCCACATGCGACCCTCCGGGTCTTTCTTTCGCATGAGACGCTTCGGACGTTTCCCGACAGCGACAACGTGCATACGCACTGGGACATCGAACGGCATTCCAGTGTGCTGGTCTTCCATGATGCTGAGGGCAAGCGCTTCCCAGCACACAGTCTTGGTGGGCGTGTAGTGGCGCACGAACTTTCCAATGCGCGCTGACCGATGTCGACCCTTTCCGACTGGCTGTCCTGGGATGCTGACTTTCATTTCAGGCCCATGGCTGCATTCATGGCATGACCGAATGCAACCTGAGGCAAAAATCCATGCGGATCCGTGAACACCCAGTTTGCGAGCTCATTCGCTTCGAGGCAGAACAGAGCTGCTTGATCTTCGTCACAGAACTCGGCGACCGCATAGCCAGTGAAGAGATGGTCGACATGGAACTTTGGTCCGTCAAAGCTCGACACATCTCGTATAGCGAATGGTCCGACGATGACACCATAGGCTTCTTTAGGCCCGTCTGATGTCTGAATCTCATATCTCTCCATGTCACTCATGGCTCGACATCCGACATCGAGTCTATGTGCTGAAGCGCATCGAAAATCCTCTGAGCCTTGGCTTTTCCGATGCGCAGCCGTCGACGAAGCACTGACGTTGTGAGTCGTTCCCCGCTGTCTCGAAGCTTGATGGCTGCGTCGATCAGCTCCGAGTCGAGGTCATCAGCAGGCATCTTCTCGACCACAGGATCGCTCTCTGGTTGCTCATCCCCATCATCCCCATTGTCCTCGAATGACTCGGCCTCGCTAGCGTACTTCTCCTTGGCCTTGCGCACGACATCTTTCACCTCGTCAAGACGGAGCTCATCTCTCTTGAAGACAACGCTATTGTTAAAATCAATCTCTGCTTGAGCCGGTTCGAGCCGGAACCCGTCGTGCAGCTCTTTCAAGGCTTGGTCGAGCTCGGCTTCGAGATCAGAGATCTTGAGCTTGGCTGCATCCATCGCATCCTTCCTTGCGATGCGCTTCAGAGCGATTTCGTGGGCGAGATGACCTGCGTGACTGCCAAGCTTGTCTCGCTCGTCTTGGGTCAGTTCATGTCGAATGGTTGCTTCATTCATTTCAGTCCTCCTGGTTCCCACCTGAAAATGTGACCGAAGCCCTTCGGAGGCTTCTTGGTTGTGATGAGCACCGAGCCGAAGTTGGCTTGGTGCTTCGCGCCGATGAATTTTAGGCGCTTCGCAAACATGAGCGCCCACAACGGGCGTGACGGGTGCAGCATGCGCCAATGGTCGATGTTGTAGACGAGGAATGCTCCGAGATTCGGATGATCCGTTGCTCTCTGCCAGATGTCAAAGAAGCGTTTGACCTCACTGCTTGGGCCGGGAGGGTTGCAGTAGAAAACCTGAGGATGACCCCAAACAGAAAGATGGGCTGGGCACCAGTCCTCTTTACTGAAGAAGTAAAGTGCACCCACGGATTCATTGAACTCATTGCTCGAAGCCAAGTCGACATCGATGCGTCCGAACATCTTCCGCACGAGCTCGATGACGTGCTTTGGTGTTCCGTGTTCTGCGCTCCACGTCCCGCGTTTCCTGCTTGTGTGGTGAGCGATTCCGATCCTACTCATGGTGTCTGTCCGAGTTCGGGTGCTTGTACTCTTTGATTGCTTTCTTGATTCGCTCCCGTGCTCGTTCCAGGTTCCACTTGGCGTTCTCCGAAGCGTAGCATCCGATCACACGTACAGGGTGATCAACGCCACTGTAGCCGAGAAGCGCAACCGTGTAGAACTCTCCGTGGTCGAGGATGGAGAATCTCCCTGGACCTCCATGCACGGTGATGATGTCACTCTTCTTCGGCATCGTCTTCATCTCCCTCGATGAGGTACTTGCAGAATCCGCAGACGACAGTCCCATCCTCGAGAGAAGTAAGAGCAGGCTTGAGCTCTGGGAGTGTGGATAGAATCGGATAGTATCCGCAGATCTCGCATTGATTCGACTCACTCACGGCATCTCCCTTTCAGCGAACGGTTTGAGGATGGCCAGCAACGAAGCGAATCTATCCTTGCCGACGTTTCGAGGAGTCTCGTCCCATGGATGTCTTCCGCTGCAAAAGTCTTCGATCTCCCATGTTCGCGCCATGCGCTCGGCTTCACTCGTCGCTGCGCTTATGTACCTCGATTGGTGATCTGGATTGACAGGGAGATGCGACCTGGCCTCATTCGCTTCAGACCTCTCCGCCTCGGTCATGTCCGTGCGCGTTGATGATCTGATCGATGCATGCCTATCGGTAGACATGCGGCGGATGATGGCGATGAGTTGGCCAACAGAGGGGAAGCGATCCGGATGGCTGTCGACGGCGCAGTCAATCGCATCTGTGACCTCTGCCGTCTTGTAGCGTGACAGGCGATCGAAGTAGGAGTCGCCAGTTGCATCGCGTTCCTTCTCCGGCATGCGGAATGTCGGGTACGATCGCATGAGGCTGAAGAGCTTCAGTTTGAAATCATCTCTGCTAGCTTCAAGCATGACGACTCCGTCTTGCCAGTGCAATTAAAGCGTCTCTGAATTGAATCGGAGTTGCGTTCCTTTCTTTCACGGATAGTCGTTCGACCTTTTTTCTCCAAACAGATCCATCACTCCTACGCGAACAAGATCCGACAACGGCATTTGTTTTTACTTGGATCAAGTTCATAGGCGTGGGAGGTTCATCTCCTCGATACAGAAGCCACGTGTCTTTCCTCGCGCGATGCCCATACGATGATTGCGATACCTGACACACCCAATCTCCATCGATCGTCAGAATCCATCCGGATTTGTTCGGTGCAATCAATCCGTGCGCAGCCCAAGCCATCGACCATGCAGGGTGCTCTAAGACTCCGCCCCACTTCCGAACTGATGACAAAGCGGACGAGAAGCATCCTCGATCATCTCCAACAATGAGATTCGGGTGCTGACTTTCCACAAATTTAGCGAGCCTACACCATCTGGCACATGGTGGATGGGCGACAACAGGATGGGGACCGTCGTACAGCCTTGCGTCACGACTTTCATCCCATGCATCGATGCCAGGTACATCCCAGTAGACTCCATCACGAGCAACAAAGAGCGCAGCGATGGTGATTGGTTCGTTTGCCTCAAGCATCGTCGTCGTCCTGTTCTTCCTCGGCCCTGATTGCCTCCTGAAGCCTTCGTTCCATCTCCTCGCGCTCTCGCTTCGCTTGCTCGGCTGGCGACAAGCGATCGGCGTTCTCGATGAATCGAGTCACCTGGCTTGCGTTGCGCATGCAGAGCTCGAGGCCAAGGTATTTCTGGTTGCGGTCATTCTCGCCGAGGTTGTGCGGCGTCTTGTGCATGCCATCGATCGCCTTGCAGAGATCCTCGACCGTGCTCCCCTCGGCCAGGCGATCCCGGATGCGCCGCCACTCCGTCATCTTGGAATTCGGTCTCTTGTGCGCCCGCGGGTGGAACGTGCGGTAGTGGTCGAACACGGTCAGGATGCCGGACCGTCCGATCGTGTCCTTGGACACGTCCGCGCACGTAATGTCGGTCTGGTCTGGTCTGGTCTGGTCTGGTCTGGTCTGGTCAGTGCGGATTTTCGTGGACATCCGTGGATGTCCTTGGACGTCCGTGGACAAGCGTTTTTTCTCCCTCTCGGCACGCTTCCTGTCTCTGTCTTTTTTCTTTCTTTCCGCTGCTTTGAGGTGTGTAGCGTACTGCTCCCAGTCATTGAGTACAGGCTCGTTGTGCTCGTTCGCTGTGATGAGTTCGCGTCGTTTTGCGGCCTCGACAAAGGCCCCTGAAGTGCCTTCCCAACCAGCTCCGATCTCGATGTCCTCGATGTCCATGGACACGAGGCACCCGTCCGCGGACATCCGAAGACACCAAAGCCAGAGAGAGCACATGTGCCCGAGCGCCGTGACCCTGCTGACGCCGAGGTCCTTGGCGAGCTTCAGAATCTTCGGGTGGTCTCTGGCGGTGTCGTGCAACTCAATCCACACGCGACACCTCGACGATGAGAGTCCCCACCCAGGCCCCGTGGGTGTGTGCACGGTGAGACGGAATGCACGCGGGGCCTGGGTAGGAAAATTGATTCACATCCATCTCACTTTCAGCGCTCACACCCACCACTACTCTCGGATCCAGCGCCGACGCTGTCAAGCGCAAAGCGATCTGACGCTCGACGGCGGAGCTGCTTTCTCCCGGCACAAGCATCTCGCCTCTCTCGCAACGCACGGATCCGTTCACAGTGCGAGCACCTGTTGACGCGCCAAGCTTTCGTTGAGAACGAAACTGCGAAGTGATCGAACACCGCACCGCACGCCATGATGTGAGGCTGCATCGTCCCTGTGGCTCCGAACACGTCGACCAGGTGCATCTTGAGTTTCGGATCGACAGGCACGGCCCACCATGTCTTGTGTCGTTTGTTCATTGGGTGCCATTGAGCCATTTGATGGTTGAACTGATCGGACGAATTCCCGCACTAATAGAATTCCTCCACATCTCGAGGAGTATTTCAGCTTGTCCGACCCTTCGTTCGAGTTCTGAGATTCGTTTCAGGTAGGTGTCCTCGGCAGAGCACCACCGGGGGGAGAGAAGGCCCGCCGCAGCCTCGCGATCTGCGGACTCTGCCGAGGACATACTTGACTCGTCGTTGCTGCCACGTTCTCGCCGACGCTTCTCTGCGACCATTGCTTCGGCCATCCTGTAGCACTCTTCCGCGATCTCACGTGGTGATAGTCCATGGTCCTGCTGCATTTGATACGCAGATCGAGCTATCTGCCCAGCGAACCGGTCGATCAGCGTCATCCCGGTGCACCATTCGTTAGTCGTACCATCGCGAACAGATGTCCACGGGAACGCGAATCCGCCATCGTCGTGTTTGTTGTCGCTCATTTCCTACGCTCCTCCCAGGGAACAAAGAGTTCTCTTGCCATGCGATCTCCATCGATCAGGCGGTCGGTCGTCGCGTAGAACCTGGTCTTGGCGATGGGGTCGGTGCGATCGACAAGGCGTAGCTTTCCGTCTGGTCTCGACTTGCGCACCAGGCGGATCCCATGATGCGGGTAGCCTGCGTAATCGGTCAAGCGGAAGTAATAGACGTCTCCGTCCGCGGTCTCGGCCTTCAGCTCGGTCTCGCCGAGAGACGTCATCCTGGTGCTGACGATCTTGGCCTCTCGCCATTCACCCGTTGCTCCACGGTCGTATCGACCACCTGCATTCCAGCGCGAGTTGAATCTGTCCGGAGCGAGCTCGAATTCGATCGTGTCACCGACTTGGTAGGTACTCATGGCTGATCCTCGATGTCATCGCATTCGCACACGCGTTTGACTTTTTCCCACTGGCCCTTGCACGTCAGCCGGACACGCCATTCGCGACACTCACAGCTCAGCGGAACGTGCACCAGGCGGTAGCGACACATGGCGAATCCTTCGGTCGGCTCAGCATAGCACGTCTGCACCACGCTGCCTTTGATGCTCTGCCTGGCTAGCGTGCAGTGCCGATCGCTGTACCCGGTGTCGATGCTCGGAAGCTGCGAGCACGAAGCAGGGACGACCACGAACGCAGCGATCGCAATCATGACTCCTGCGAATGCGAACGGTCCGATGTCAGTCTTCATTGCGGCGATCCTCGGAGTCTATGGCAGCAACGGCAAGCGCAGCAACGCGAACCATCTGCCTCCGGAATTGCTCGGACGTTCCGTCCTGTGTTGATCTCCATAGGTGATCGGCGATTATTTTCAACCAATCATCCCTGGTGTTGGTGTCGTCGTGCTTTGGCCCACCCCACTTCTTGTCCTGGTAGGTCCTCTCTCGTGCAATGTCGATAAACACATTCGGTCTCATGGAAGCACCTTTCTTGCGAATTTGGATCCGATCTCAGCCTCGAGTCGTTCTCTGTCGTCGTCGCTGATTGTCTCGGAGTGGTACTCTCGGCATTCCGGTCCGCCGTCAAATATCATGACACGTGCAGCTCCTTTGCAACGGCGAGATCCGAATCCTCGCATCGTTCCCTCGAAGTGATTCGATGTCATGACGACAAGACCACGATGATCACGGACTATCTTTTCCGACCCGTGATAGCCCCATGTCTTCATGTGCTTCTTTGGTCTCGTCTTCGCTCTCGACACGTCGTGCTCCTTCCTTCCAGATGCTTTCCACGATCTCCCACCCTGCGATGAGCCTGAGCATCCTGCATGATCCCCACGGTCGCGACTGGCACAAGCATCCTGCCGAGTGACCAGCTGCGTGCCTGCGTCTCAGGTGGAGCTCGGCGACGGCCGCATCGATGTCTTTGTCATCCATGCTACTGACCTCGTTTTTCTGGCATCTCGCCCCGCGTGCGCCCGTCGTTTGGTCTTTCTTTGGCAGCATCCACCAGCCTTTTCACTGCGTGGTCGAGCTCTCGGAGGAGCTGAGCCACAGCCTCGTAATGCCATCCGCCGGCGTCATCCATCCGCGCTGCACCTAGCGCGCCCGCGATGGAATCTAATTCCGCCCGCATCACGACGCAGAACGGGCAGTTGTGCTGCCGTCGCATCACCTCGGCCTGGAGCTCTGACGTGGGGTAATCCTTGAGAGCCATCACTCGCCCCACCGAAGTTTTCGCAATGAGCCGTTGCAGCCGGCGGCGATCTTGGTGCATCCAGTGACAGGGTTCCACGTCACGTCAGTCCACTCGATTTTTGTCATTCCTCTGGCTCCCATCCTTCCTTGGCCATTGACCGTTCACCATCGCGCATGCCACGGAGAACCGTGATCGCTGCCTCAGCCATGAGCCCGTAGGTTTGTTCCCCGACCCATGGATCGTTTTGCCCCCAATGGCAATCTTCTGTGGCCCAACGCCTGATTGCTTCTGCCAGGGTTCTCTTTCTATTTCCCCAATGCTTCGTCATTGTGGACCTCCAAAATGTGGGCCCGGGCGTGCAGCCACCACGACATCGCGCCCGGGCCCGGCCGGCACCATTGCCGGCGCTATTCTTCGGCTTCTGTTGCGTTACCCATTCCGTTCTTCCTCTTCTTCGATTGTGTAGAGACCACTGACGATGTCACTGTAGACGATGCGGGCGAGCTCTACGCCTGCTCGCCAACGAAGCATCGTCTTCGGACGCTTCTTCCAGTTGTCGTTGGCTAGTAGACCAGCCAGGCGCGCATCGTCGATCGTGTAGGTCATGCTTGTCGCTTCGGGCTCATCGCGCCGTTTCGTTTCCCATGTCGCAGACTTGTCGTCACCATCGACGAACCTGAACCACTCGCACACCGGGTGACGCTTCACGAGTCCGATGAGCAACTGAGACGACGGAGATGCTCTCCCCTTGATCGTATGGAAGCCGCGCAGAGAAGACACAGCATCCATGCCGAAGCTTCGCCCTGTCATGATCACGCCGAGGATCGCTTCCGGATTTGGGAAGTCGCCGAACATCCTTGACTTGAACAGCGCTTGAGCGAGACCCCATGCTTGCGCCGAGGACTGTGGCTCGAGCGCCTGGCTGTAGTCGGTCGCAACCAATGCCGTGCTCTTCTTTGTCGGCTGCGTGGTTTCTCGGCGATCGTCGACGTACGACACAGTCTCCGGAGGCAGTACCTCCGGAATCACCGTCTCGGTCTCGGCGTCTCTGTGTCGTGGCGATATAGGTTCGAGGATGGACTCTGGTCTGATCGGAGCATCGGTGGCCAGCTGCGCGAGCTTCCATGAACGGCCGATGAGGTCCTTGGACGCCTCGACGATCTCAGCGAACCGACCGAGCTTGTCTGCATTGCTCAGGACACCGGCGAGATCACCGTACTCGTTGATCCACTTCGCCGCCGTCTTCGTGCCGCATCCCTTCACGCCAGGCACGTTGTCACTCTTGTCTCCGGTCAGAGCGAGCATGTCAGGTATTAGCTCAGGGTGCACGCCGAACTTTTCCACGACATCCTGTTGGCCGAACTTCTGGCGCGTCGCCACTGAGATCACCGATGTCTGCGTCGTGACGAGCTGGAGCAAGTCCTTGTCCGACGAGTACACAGTAGTCTCGTAGCCACGCTCTTCAGCCCACTCGCACATCGTCGCGATGATGTCGTCGGCCTCGTACCCATCCGACCCGAGTACGTGGTAGCCCTCATCGCGGATGCAGTCGATGGCAGACTTGAGTTGTTCGATCATGACGGTCGGAGCCTTGTCACGATGCGCCTTGTACTGCGGATCGATCTCACGCCTCTTGTACGGAGGCTTGTCGATGCACACGGCGACGTGGTCGTACCCTGCGCCGAAGTGGACAACATCACGGATGGTCCTCTTGTGCGCCTCGCCTACCTCTTCGTGCTCCGTCGCATGCCAGTGCATCCTGAAGATTCCGGACAGGTCGATGAGGCAGATTCTTTTCGGTTCGCTCATGTTCTCTTCTCCCGCATGACAGCGCCGCACTCAGCGCAGCGTTTCGTGCCTGACGTGACCGTGCCGTCAACCAACACCTCGTGCGTGCAGTGGAGGCGCAGCACGTGATCGACGCCTTGACGGATGTAGACGGCAGACGGAACGTTCGTCTGGAACGTCAGTCGAGCGAGACCGTCCGCCTGCTTGCGCGTCAGGTATACCGTGGTCTGGACTTTCTTCTCGGTCATTTTTCACCGCCTCCATCGTTCATCTTCTTGCAGATGGCCTCAAGCTCAGGGCGGCAGTATTCTGGGAAACCAGTCTCCGGCTTGCATGCGTCTTTGTAAAAGATCCGTAGACGGTCAAGCCCTTCTACCGTCCGAATGGAAAACTGCGGCTCCGGAACAGCCTCGACTAATTCTAGGTAGCCCGGCTCACCGTACATGGATCGACAATGAGCCGGCTGCGGCCAGCGCAAGACGCCAGAGCAGCCACAGACGTCGAACACAGCATCGGTCGCCGAGGTGACGACACCATCGACCCACTTGCCTGGTCCTGATACGAAGTTCGGGCGATCAAAATCCCACAACGGCTTGTCGCCAAACTCGTACCACTTGACCTTGTCTTTAACTTTGAATTCTCTCATGGGTCACCACCCGTTCGGGCCAATGGGTTTCGTCGGCGGGTCAAGCCATGATTCATCGCCGTCGTCGTCGTCCTCTTCGACCGGCATCATCTCGTCCATGTGGTCACGAATCATCGACCACACCATGCCGATGTACCAACCACACTCGAACAGAGACTCCCGCACAGATGAGCAGCAGAGACACTCTCGATGCGACTCCTCCCACTGATCTGCCTCGAGTTGTTCACCCTCATCGTCGAACTCCGGCTCCTCTTCCATGACCAGGTGGACAACGTGTGGAGCTCCTGCCGGAATCGTGCGATGACACTCGGAGCATTTCTTGTCGCTCTCGTCAGTGACCCCCACTTCGTCGTAGTCGAGGTACGTGCCCTCGTAGTCGATACAGATACACGCGTCGCCCATCATAGAGCCCGTCATGACCATGCCTCCATGCCGAGTGTCTCTCGTAGATCGTTGAGATTCTCTCCACACGAACCGTCGACTTCGTTCAAAAGTTTTTCCAAGGCACGGATGTATCGCCCCTTGTCTTCGATCGCGTCGGACATCAACCTGAGTTCGCGCTTGAGCTTCGCCACGTCATGCAAGCGCTCCTGCACGGCCATCCAAGTTTTCTTGATCGTCGTCAATGGAGCCGCTTGGTCGGCCTTCGATACCTCGCGCCACGAGAACGCGAGGTCTTGCAGTGCTTGCGATGTCTCGCGGAGCCCGGCGTCGAGGAGGTCGATCGTGTCGGTGATGTTGCTCACGGCTGGTTCCCCTTGTTCATCTTCTCGCAAAGAGCCTCGAGTTCTGGGCGATAGAATTCGGGGAAAACAGAAAGAGCTGTACACTCACCGTCCTCGATGTAGATCGATCTGGCGTCGAGAGTGTCCACGACCCTGAACATCTTTTCCGGAATCGCCTCGACCAGCTCGAGGTAGCCTGGCTCTCCGTAACGGGAACTGTCCAATCCAGGTTGTGGCCACCACCATCCATAACCACATCGACCAGAAACCAGGAAGGTTCCATCATCACGAGACTGATCGACGATACCCTCCACCCAATGCCCATCATCTCCCATGGACCTTATGTCCGCAAAATTCCACAATGGCTCGCCTCCAACCACGTACCAGCGCACCTTGTCTCCAACTTTGAACTTGCGGTCGGTCATGGCTGACCTCCCTCGTCGTCGAGCCCCATCGCGGACTTCAGGCACGCAGAGAGCTCCATGGATGTCGCCGGCTTGCTTCTGACTACGTATCGATAGCCGTGTATCGTTTTGACACCGTGCACTTGAGAGATGTCTCCGGTGTAGATCACGAATGGAACCTTGGCTGCACGGCACGCTGCGACCATGGCAGGGCCCATCGGATCCCAGTCAAGCAGCGCAACATCCGCGTCGGCGATCATGGACGACGCGGCTACGAGGTCATCCGTGGTGAGGACGCGGTATTCTCCGGTGATCTCGAGCTGCCGTTTGACTGAGCTGAGCAGCATGTTCGAGTCGTCAACGTAGAGCACCGTGATCTTGTCTTGCATCGTCTCTCAGCTCCTGATTGGTTCTGGGTCATCCATTCCGTCAGCGGACCAGTCGCCGGATTCTCCGCACCGTCGACAGATCCGCTCACCGAGCGGAGACACGTGGGTCATCTCGGCCAACTCAGCGCAGGTTGCACAAATCTCCTCAGCGTCCTCTGTCTCGTCATCGAGGTATACGCCCGTCTTCCATTCGTCGTAAGTGTCCCACGTCATGGCTGCCCCCACATCGCCTTGACGAGCTCGGTCTCTTCTTCTTCGAGGCTAGGGATTCTGAATGCCGCAGCCGGCATCGATGATGCGTGGACGTACATCAGGCTCGCCTTGTATGGGCTGTGCCCGAGACCTAGGACATGACCGAGCTCATGGGCTATGGTCACGGAGTTGAGTTGCTGATCTCGCTTCGCCGCTTCGGGTGATACGCGGATCTCGAGCAGCTTGTTGCAACCTCGAATCCGGCCACGCGTCCGGCGGAATACTGTCAGCGCTTTGGTGTCAGGATCATCGGTGTCGGCCACATACACGATCACGGTGCTGCCTGCCTCGGATCGGATGAACAAGTCACGACCGAGGATGGCGTTCCAGTGGTCCATGGCGGCCGATGTCGCGCCACTGATCTCGCTGTCGAGGTCAATCACTTGAATCTGACCGGAGCACGCACAGCGCTCCAGGCCATCCTCCCATGTGAGTGGCTTCGGGTTGTATGAGCACCCAGAGAGAAGGCTGATGGCCACGTAGGCCAGGCCAACGATGCACAGGATGGTGAAGAGTCTGTCGATGCGGTTCATTCCTTGGACTCCTCCCATTGCTCCTTGAGAGCCTCTTTTGCCTCGTGGATTGCGTGGCGTCTCGCTTCTGACTTCGGCCCTTTGATCCACCCACTGACAATTACGTTTGCCTTGATGCGCGCCCAGTAGTTCCACCCGCAAGCCTCCGGCCTCAGGACCACTGTGAGCTCATACTCCATTGCGTCCTCCGATCACGTCCGCGAGACGGATCCACCACGGCCTTCTGCTCAGAGTGCGCTCGATCTCGCGAGCCTGCTCGAACAGACGGTCGGCCTGGTACTCGAGCAATCCGATTTCGCCGACCTCTCGAATTGTGGCGATCGGCGCACTGCGCCTCTTGATAGCGCGTCGCATCGCCAAGGCAGTCCTGCGAAACTCGTCGGCCATCTCTCGCAACGACTGTGCTTCTTTCGCTGTCATTGATCGACCCTCTCAGACACAGAGATATCCCAATCTCCGATGTATCGCGATGCCAATTCTCGGGCATCGGATTCTGCATGTTCTCTCGCGAGCTCCTTACTCGTCCCATGTGGATACCATGTCGATCCGATACTCCTGCCATTCAGGTAGACGGCCGGGATCCATCCGTATCCAGTCCTGCCATTCTCGATAGCTGAAAACTCGATCCTGATCCGATTGTCACTCATTCATGTCACCATCGACGTACAGCGACCAGCAGGTGACGATGCACGTCGCGACTCTCGGAGAGTCATCGCAGCTGCGACCGCAGTGCACGAAATTGCGTCGCGAGATCTCCACAGACATGCGGTCCTGCACGCGTGCGGCAATGACGCACGACAGAGCGAGCAGCAGAAACGCAAGACCCAACCAGCGCAGCATCGTTACTCCTCGACTCAGTCGATGATGTGCACAGTTACGTGCGCATCGGCCAGACTACGGCCTTCGTAGAACTCAACGGTATCGATGGCACGACGCTCGATCTCGTCCACGTCTGCATTGGACGACAGAGGCTCAGGCGATCGTAGAGAGTGCCACTCCAGCTCGCCATCGATCAGACACCAGACTCGCCACCCGCTGCGGAGATCATACACAACCTCGATCTCGACCAGACGGCGACCCGGCATGGACGCCCGTCGCACCTTGTACGTGACTGGCTCTCCGGCAATCTCTCGGATGCGCTCGATTGGCAAATCACCACGAGACATGGCCTCGCGGTCATCGATCGTGAGGTCAAGCGGAATCTCGGTGACGGAGGATGCATCAACAGCGATCCGTAGAGGCAGCACACCGATCACGTCTCGACCACACACGTCCGCCGCGGTGACATGCTCCATCACCTGTGTCTGGTCATTGATCAAGCCGATCTCACGCAGATACTCGACCAGTGGTGCGTGTCGTGTCACCACCAGCGCTCTTGGGATAATCACATGCATTTCGATCTCCTGCGGCGGTAGTTGTTCGTCATCAATGTCTATCCTTGCGCCACATCGCGCAGATCAAACGGCAAGCGCCAGCTCAGATTGAGATCGGCGGCTCGCTGCACGAGGGCGCCGACGCGCGACCACGATCAAATTGGAGGTGCGCTCGGTACGAAAGCACGCCAGCGCCGGCAGGTGCCGGCGGATGCGCGCCACCAGATCCCGCTCGACGCTCTCGATGGTCGATAGGTTGACCACCAGCACGCCAGCCGGCGCCAGCTTGGACGCCACCGCGGCGAACCACTCCGCGGTCTTGAGGTGCCCCGGGATGCCGTCACCACCGTAGGCATCGAGCAGGATCAGATCGTAGGGCTCGGTGACGGCGTCGACATACTGGCGGCCGTCGGCGACGTGGATGCGATAGTGCCCGTCGGGCTCGACTCCGAAGTGCGCCTTGGCAACCTCGACCACCACCGGATTGATCTCGACCACGTCGATGATGATGTCCGGGCGCACTCGGTGTACCAGGTTCGTGAAAATCCCGCCGCCGAGGCCGACCATGAGCATGCGCCCGATCTCTGGAGTGTACGCCGCGCCAATGGCGGCGTAGCGGATGTATTCCATGGACACAGACTCTGGATCCGAGATTGACACCACACTCTGGTCGACGGAGGTGTAGGCCGAGCCGAAACGCAGGATGCGGTGCCCACCACTCTCCACGACCACCACAGGCCCAAATGGGCTCGGCTCACTGTAGACCACGCGCATGTCGTCTCTCCATCTGGCGGTAGTGCCGAGGATGCCTCCCGTCGCCGAGAGGCACGACTCGGGGCTAGCGCAGGAAATACACGTCTGGCTCGGACCTGTAGATGGACGCGATCGCCGAGCTCCCGTCGTCGTCTTCGGACTCGTCGAGGGAGGCCCAGCACAGTGTGCGCTCGCCGTGGTCGTCGAGGTCGCCGTCATGGCCGTACTCGAGCTCGGGGTACTCGGAGCGGAGCGCTGCGGCAGCATCAGCGATCGTGTCGTAGCCGGCGTCTATGCGGCCGTTGGGGTATCGGATCTCGTAGGTCGTGGTGGCCATCTCGTCTCTCCTCATGGTGTGTGTCATGCCCAATACATATGCATGGCATGTGCCACGCATACGTGGCAACGTAAGTAGCTGAAATTGCTTGCGCGCATGCGCCGAAGTAAGAAGTATTTGCGTGATTCGTCAGATCCGGCTGCGCAATATTTGCATAGGCACAATGAAATCAAGTAGTTCGCACTGCGTCATGGCAAAATTTGCGCGATTTGCCCGTAGTGCTTGTTATTGTTCTGCTTTTGGACCACGCTCTAGGATGCGATCTGAGTGCGTTTCGTGGCCTCGGCAGAGCGTCCACGCGGAATGATCTCTACGCAGACGAGAGGCGGCATTCCGAGGCCACAGCATGCATTCCTGAAGTCATGAATCCTATGACATGAACGTGCTGACTGGATTACGGGTGGAGCTGCCAGCCGATGTAAGCCCCTCCGATCACCAGGACGATTCCGGCCACACTGAGCATGGTCGCCCGGAGCCAGGTCGGTAGGCCAGTCTCCACCGCAGGCGGCCGGGAGAGCTCCTCGGTCACGTTGCGGTGCCGCTCCCGAGCCTCGCCGAGCTCGATGCCTGCGGACCACGCCGCAGCTTCGATGAGCTCGAGACGGTCGAGCTGTCGTTGGAACAGATCAGGCAGACCATCCATGGCGACCCACCACCGGGTCATCGCGAGATTGAGGCGCCATGGGAGGAGCACGCCGCCGTCGCGATAGTCAGCGGCAGGGAGCTCCCCCCACGGCATCGGCGTCAACCGGGGAGCATCGTACAGCCCCCCGGTGATGACGTGGACATTGGGGGCATCGACCTCAGTCTCGGCGCCGGCGCCAAGGAGCATCATCGTTACCAGCAGCATTGGCTACCTCCTCGAGTGCATCGGCGTCCGCCCTCGTGGCGGCAACCGCATCGCGCTCTCTGTCCTCTCGCTCCATCTCGGTGCGCGTCTCGACAGCCTCGAGGCCATCATCGGCGATCTCGATCAGCTCGTCACGTGCATCATCCGACATCGCGCGTCGGCCGAAGAGCAATGCCCCGACAGACGCGAGCAGACCACCGATGCCGCCCTCCGCGCCGAGCAGGTACACACCCAGCGCGACGACGAGCACGACACCGACAGCGATGCCGATCCACTTCAGGTGCTTCACGGGCTCTTCCCGCGGATGACATCGACGACGCGACCGACACCGATGTACGCGAGCAGCGACCCGAGCGTCGCCACCATGGTCGCCGGCGGGTCCGCGTCGTGACACCACTTCCAGCAAGCGATCGAGAATAGGACTGCGAACGACGCGCGACCGAGGCTCAGCGCCATCGACCCGTCTTTCGGCTCGAGAAATGCTGCACCGACGTACTTCCACACTGCCTTGCGCGCCTTCGAGACAAACGATTCTGACATGACTACCTCCGTAGTTCAAAGTGAGGCCCATCGAAGTGGGCCTGGTCTCCGCTGTCGCCGTCGCAGTCCCAGTCTCCTCCCCAGCGGACCGGGATGCCGAGCCCCGTCGATGCGCGCTGGAATGCTACCTGGATCGTCGAGTAATTCACATGCGACCACGTCATGTTCCGGTCTGTCGTGTCAACGTCGCCGTCTCTGTCGAGATCACCGACGGCCATCACGTCGATGGCGTGCGCGTATCCGTCTGACTGGCGCATGTGCTTTGAATTCACAGTCCATGTCTTGCCCAATTGCAGCAGTTCGAGTTGACGCGCATGGCTCCGCATGCCCTCGGTGATCGC
>Ga0315550_1000956_pt1 | contig 17806 bp, 19 predicted proteins | sample SalMarSW160190MG_2_FD_203100 | JGI IMG/M metagenome (GOLD analysis project Ga0315550, IMG submission 203100) | Salt marsh sediment microbial communities from the Plum Island Ecosystem LTER, Massachusetts, United States - Salt Marsh Sediment SW1601-90 ... | reverse complement strand
GTCTTTTTTTACTCATGCCCTTTAATAAATGCATCGGCGTGATCCCGATAATCGGGATGTGCCAGGCTGAGCACATTCCGCATAAGCGGATAAGGACGAGTTGCTCTACATCCCGATTATCGGGATCCTGTGAGGCCCCGTGTTTAGGCCTGCCCTGGCGCGACTTGGCTGGAGCATTTTATGCAAACTGTAATAAATCGGTTGTGTAATCTATAGAACTCAGCCATTGCATGCCAGGTCTGGGCCAGGGGCATAGATAAAAAAAGACATACACGTGCTCCTTATGAAATCCATAACCTTGAGGGCATGATGTAAAAAAAGACATCCCCATGCTCCTACGTATCACCAAGGATACCTCTGTGGCCTTAACTAAAGGCCAAGGGGATTTTTCAAAGAGCTAAAATGTCATAAAAAAAGAATAAAATAAAATATGGTTTATGCAACTATCCAGTAGGAGAGAAAAACCGCAGGTGGGAATGGTTGTTGATTAGAGTTTTGGGGGTTCAAGAATAGATAATCCAACCAAATAAAGTCCTTTAAATCTTCCTTCATCATCTTTCGTGATATGCCTGATCTTTGTTTTTAAGTATTCAATAGGTTTTAAGGCATTATTCGTGTAGTATTTAAGTTCCGATATGGAGCCAACCTTTAAATAATTCAACAAATTAGAGTTTTCTTTTACTAATACACATATTCCTTTTGATGATATATCCCAAATTTTGAATTGATACGTAAATGCGCAGTCATGGAGTGAAAATTCTACACTATGATATTGATCTATGATGTTTCGGGGTTCTGATCGTTTTTCGGTAAAATCGTCTTTCATACACCAACCTTTTACCGTGCACTATGTGAGGCAAACAGCGTTTGAGATCATACCTTCATGGCTTTTTTTGAAAAGCCTCGTGTACAGTGGATTCATGCATGTGAATCGAGCACGATTTTTTTTAAAAAATTATGAGCGTTGAATATACATCATTAGCCAATGTAACTGCTGCTTGCAGAGTCTGATTCCCAGGCTGTAACCTTACTAACCTTGATATTTGTATCATTAAGTTCGTTGCTTAACCCCGCAAAAATATAGGCAGCAATATTTTCTGACGAGGGATTCTGATCTTTAAATTGAGGAAGCTCATTTAAGAATGAATGATCAAGTTCTTCCAAAATTCTGTGTGTAGCATCTTTCAGGTCTTTAAAATCTATCAATAGCCCAGTATCGTTGAGTTTTTCTCCCTCAACAAAAACTTCTATCCGCCAATTATGCCCATGAAGTTTCTCGCATTTACCCCTATAGTTTCTCAACTGATGCGCAGCTGCAAATTGCGTAATTATCTGTAACTCATGCATATAATAAGCCAATTCACGGTGAAAAACGTCTACTTTTTTTTGCCCTTATAGTGTCTTCCGCAGATATTGCATTTTCCATTTATTATTATTCCAATGCAATTTCCATCCGAACAGGAGATTCTATCCTCAAAATCAATACTATCTGCGTCTCCAGCACTTGTTGTTGTATCCTCTTCTGTGGAAGTAGTGTGCAGGTCTGCTCCGCAATAAAGGCAGTAGCTGCTCTCTTCGGGAATTGATTCCTGACATTCAGGGCACGTAATGCCTGGAATCTCCTTATCACAATGTGGGCATTTCATGTATGCTCCTTGTAAGAAGTTTAACGTTTTTCTATTTCTTTAATGTATCTTCCTGCTATTGTCAATCATTGATGACCTCCATCAAAGGATTGACGAGTAATATTTGATTGACAAAAAAGGATTTTTATTAATAATAAGCAACCATGGCGGTGTAGCTCAGGTGGTTAGAGCATACGGCTCATATCCGTAGTGTCCGGGGTTCGAGTCCCTGCACCGCCACCATATTTATTGTATAAACAGTATTGACATATTCATTTTTCGAATTATTTTATAGGTATTATGACCCTGCACTATTTTAATGAAAATCATCTGAGTGTTGTTGGGGATGCCTTAGATATTGCTGAAGATATGACAAGCAACTATTTTAAATTATCGCTCTTACACTGGAGAAGAAATCGCTTTGATATAAAAACTCTTTCTTCTTTATTCGGCGAAAAAATTAAAGATGATGTCTTTGCCCTATTGAAGAAATATAGCTCAGACGGCAGAGCAGAAATAGAGGCGCTCAATAAACGAGGTGAATTTTACCTTATTTATTTGCAGGATCACCACATTTTGCAAGCCCTTCAAAGGGACAGCAACATTAAGCTTCTCCCCCTTTTGGCGTATATACTCACCCATGAGTTGGTGCATATTGTACGGTTCTGTAAATTTCAAGTGAGATTCGATACTCAGGAGGAGAATAACAGGATAGAAGAGGAAAAAATTGTAAATCACACAACGTATGAAATTCTGAAACAATTATCGTTACCTAACCTATCATATGTTTTGGGTTCTTATAACCCTGATAAAACGAATATTGATATCTGTATGGTGTAATGAGTATGACACATGGAGAATAAATAATGCCTATCTATGAATATAAATGTAGCAAATGTGGCCACATAACTGAGATGTGGCAAAAATTTTCTGATCGACCTTTAGGTGAATGTGAGATATGTGGCGAATCGGTGAAAAAGATTATTTCGCAAAACACCTTTCATCTCAAAGGGTCAGGCTGGTATGTAACTGATTACGCATCAGGGACGTCTAAAAATAGACCAGACAAAAAAGATGACAAAGAGAAAAAACCAAAAAAAGATGACACGAAAAATGCGTCGAAAGAGGTAAGCAAAAAAGCACCCCCTACAGACACATGAGCCCTGGAGTAACTAAAATACCATACCATAACTTTTTTTTAAGGAAAGTATTAGCAGTAATAAAAAAATGAAATATAGATATAGCGGAAGGATACAGGATAGATTAATAAATCGATTAGAAAAAAAGGAAAAAAGGGAATCCTTTCGGAGAGATCGATTTTTTAAATTTAAACTGTCAGAAATGCACAGCAAGCTTTCCCAGGCTCTACTCCTTAATAAGATAATTGAGACAGAAAATTCTCAAGCGATTTCTGATCTCATTATTCAGGGCCTTAACAAGGCATATAAAAGCAGTGAGTTTGACTTTAAATATTTCACTGCACCTATACGAACCCTTGTCCCTCGTCCAAATCCATATGCCCTGTATTTAACGCAACATATTCTGGAAGTAATAATCAATGATCCCAATGTAATAGACGTGTATGGAACTGACCTTGAAATCTATACGTTAATAGACGGTATTATCAATCAGGTGAATGAAAAATTTGAAAGGACTGAAGAAGAAGTAGTGAAACAGCTCTCCCACAATAAATCCCTTATTAGAGGATCGCGGGATTATGAAATTGCCCTCGAACAGCTGTTTTACAAGAAAGTGGGGGTGAGTGAGATTCCTCCCAAGTAGTCGGGCAGCAAAAAAACCAATGTTGATTTAATTATTCTAAAGGTTGTGTATCCTCAGAGGGCTCTTCCTTTTTTCTCCCAGGATATTTCATCTCATACATCGTTTCTTCTAATGTGTCTAAATCCTCTACTCGACAGACTTCTACATCAGGATACTCATCATTTATTATCTTTTGTGTTATCTTGCCAGGGCCGAAGATAATGATTCGTGTTACCTTATATTCTTCAACGATTTTTTTAATGGTCTGAGCCCATAAAACCGGATGATCCAGCTGATGTATAAGCTCTTCTTTGATCTCATCTGGATGAGTGATGATCTTTGGATCAATGTTATCATCTGTCAGGGTATTTGCAATAATAGGTATTTTAGTACTTTTAAAAGAAAACTCTTTTTGTTCGATATACTTTTTTAAATTCTCACTGGCAGCAACCATAAGCGGTGTATGCCATGGACCCAAGACCGGCAAATCTATCGCCCTAAATTCTGATTCCTTGAGCAACTGCTTTGCTGCACCGATGTTTTTACTTCTACCCCCAAAGACATTCTGTTTGGGTGAGTTATAAAGAGCTATGTGCAGGATTTCTCTTCCTGCGTAGTATGTAATATTTCGAACATCCTCCTGAGTAATGTCCCTATTCTTATGTATGATGGCTACCAGTCCACCATCAATATCTTTGGCACACGAGATCATAATACGTTCGCGCTCATTAACCAGGTGCAGGCCGGTATCGTAATTCATACCCTCTGCTGCGGTAAGCGCAGTGTATTCACCAAAACTATGTCCAGCCATGACTACCGGCTTGAGGCTTAGTTTCTCTTCCTCCAATCTTTCTCGAAAGGTTGAAAAGGCTGCCCACGAGGAAATGTAGGTCGCGATCTGAACCTGTTTATCTAAATGGGTTTTAAGCCCTCTTTTAATGCCAAGCTCATCGATATGACTGACTCTATCACGAAATTTGTCAGGTATTTTGCCGAATATTATCTTTTCAAACTCCTTATTCAATAACCTGTTTGCCCTGTAAAAGACAAAGGCAGCAATCTCGAAATTATCATAGAATTCATGTCCCATTCCTAAATATTGAGATCCCTGACCAGGAAAGATATACGCTGTTTCAGGTTGCATAATTAATTCTCCCTCCGCTCTTTTTTTTCACCCTGCTCAATGTCAAGTAACTATTGCAGTCCCCTTTGGAGTGCCTGCCATGAATGTAATGTCTTTATATGTTCTTGTTTCACCACAGGGTATTATACATGCACTTCTGTAGACATTATACTGAAGGGGAGTCACATTGTACAGTAATTGTCGGATTGTTTCCATTAAAATAGGCCTCAATAATTTCTATGAGGCCTTTATAAAGAAACTTTATGGGTCTATTTTCCAATGGCAGTGACGGGCTTACTTGGCTTACTTTCGAGGCCATCTTTATCAACTGCTGTTACGGTATACTCCTTACTCTTTCCTGGTTTAGGATACACTATACTACAGTGTGGCTCTTTCACCGTATTGACCTTTCGCGGACCTAAAAATCCTTTTTCAAAAACATTGTATGATGTAATATCCGACTCAGTGTTATGCGACCAGGTTAGGACCGTGTTTCCTTGTTCAACTGTTGTAGTAAGCCCTTTAGGTGCCAGTGGTTTCGGTTTTGTTTTGATGGTTATTGTATCTGAAAAATCACTTATTAGGCTATCTTTATCCTCGGCTGTCATTTTATATCGATATTCTCGCCCATCCTGAAGCTGTTTATCCACATACGAACTTCCCCCCTCAACAAAGGTTATCTCAGAAAAATTATTTTCATCACCTGAACTCCTGAAGATATGGTATTTTGCGATATCATCCTCTGGATTTGGGTGCCAGAAAAGGGGTATTTCTTTCACGTGAAGGCTTTCCCCTCCAAATCCAGAAGGTCTGACAGGCCGCGGTTTGGTGGTTGCAGAAACGATGTCTGATGGCTTACTTTCAACGTCTACCTTATTATAGGATGTCACCTTATAATAATAGGTGGTGTTGTCCTTTAAGAAACCACCTCCACTGAATGCAGAAAACAGTATACTATTGGTTCCCTTATCAAGGTAATTGTTCTTATTTTGATTATCTAACGTTTTAATCGTGGTATATCCCTCTTCCCTTGCGGTTGAGCGATACAATTTATACCCTTTGACCTCTTTCTCGGTACACATATTCCACAGAAGTTTTACCATTTTGGCCAACCCGCTTTTTGCCCTTAGCCTCCGTGGTGTGGGAGGTCGTCCCTTGGTTGTAGCTGACACCACATGTGACATGGACCCCTCTCTTTCATTATCTTCAAAAAGAGAAACCCTGTAGTAATATGTTGTTTTATCTTTCAGGCCTTCGGTATCGATAAAACTATCAGTCTCACGACCAATAATTGTTGTTATTTTTATGAATCCTTTCTCAGGTGACGTACTCCTGTAAATAACATAGCCTTTAACATGCTCTGAGAGAGTTGGTGTCCACCTCAGTTCGAGCTGTCGTATCATATCCCCTGTGGCCGCAACCTCGTTGACTACAGGCAGGCAACTGCCCTTCATACCACTTGAGAGGTCACTTTCCAGATTTTTTTCATTGTAGGCGCTTACCTTAAAATAATAGTGCTCTCCATCAGCGAGATTTCTATCCAGATACTCTATATCGTCAGCCGTATCAATCCCCCCGCCTAAATCTTTTTCCGTCAGATGAGCTATCTCCGCATACGGGCCCTCTTCTGTTGTTGACCTATATACCTTGTAGCCCATTAATTTGTGTGGATCAGGACTTTTGGTTGGATTCGGTGACCATAGTATCTTGCTACTCTTTACGTGAGTCTCGGTGTTGATAATAATAGGCGGATTTGGAGTCAGTGCTGTTTCAGCGCGGATCGTTGGGGAGAAATCACTCTCCTTACCTTTTGTAACGAATGCCTTAATTCTATAATAGTATGCAGTATTTTTCTCTAAGCCCTCATCAACATAGTTGTTTTTCGTTACCTGTGCTATTTTTACAAATGGGCCTTCTTCTGATTGGCTGCGGAAGATTTTGTAGCCTTGAGATTTTGAATCAGGAGCACCTTCCCAGTAAAGACCGATTTTTGAACTCCCAGGCCTCGATACTATTTTCACTGGATGTGCTAACCTGCTTTCTGATGAGGGTGCTTTTATTGCATCACCCATTTTTACGGTAATAATCTTTGATATGTTACTGCTGAGCCTCCTGATTTCCTCCCGTAAGCCTGAATCTCCAAACGATCTCACCTTTTTAGTATATACAAAAGACTTCTCAGCAATATTTGCAACCTTACAAAAAATTTCAATTACCGGGCCATTCTTTTTGACAGTACCTGCAACAATCATATCCAGACCAAGCCTGTTTCCAATAGTAACCACATTGGAAAGATCGCAGTTCTGCTGGAGATCATTAAGGCATAAAAAGGACTCTAATTCTTTACGATTAAGGATGTTGAAAGATGATTTTTTTTGTAAAAAGTCGATGAGTATATTAGTAACAGTTGCGTCATACCCCCTGGCATCTAAGTTGAGCACATTAAAGCTGAACACAGCAATCTTTGCAGTATACGTATGCGCTGACCTTGGATAAAGGGCTAGCATGATACACAGAAGAGCCCAAAAAAAATAGGGAAATGATTTCTTTTTCATCACCTCGCCTACACAGATTACGTACACATAAATTACTATCCACTCACTACATATCCTGAGTCAGTGTGGCAATCATCTCAGCGGATTTTTTAGATATTGGACTTGCGATACCCTTAAGGCGTTCATCATAGATAGCGTCGGTATACCCCTCTATGGCATCTTCGTATCTACGCCTTTTTAATTGTTTTTCTCCCTCATTGAAATAGACTAACTCCAGGCTCTGGAAGTGTTTTAAGATATTTAAAGCAACCTCTGAGACCTTTTGGTTCGTCAGCGTATCTAATACCTCCACCTCTGAGGGAAGTTCTAAGGGATCTTCTTTGATATTTGCTGCAGGAAGACCATGATGATAGTCATCTTTTTTTCCAAGTTTACCGGAAACAGTATCGGCAAAAATGTTCTCTCCGGTCATAGTCTCGACTAATTTATAGCCGATCTCTACAAAACTCATTATTTTAGTGGTCCCAGTCTCATAGGTGAAAAGCTTATACACTGGTTTTTCTATTTTCATGGATGGAGCTGTTTTCATCTCCTCTTCAGTGGGGCTGGTATGCACAATCCGCCATCTCTCAAAGTCCGGATTACTCTCTGTCCGGGTATCTATCTGAACCCTGACGGTGTTTGTACTTGGATAATTTTTGCTTTTCGAGGAAAAATGCAACACATCCCCCAAGATAAATGTATCTATCCCTCTCATCTTGCCTACTCTTTTTGCGGTATCTATATCAACCAGCCCGGTCTGGCCTAACTGCATCTCTTTTAAGATAGATTGTAGGTTTTCACGCTCAATAATCTTCAAATCCCCACTTGCATTTTTGGATAAATAGGTGACGAGCTTGCTGGCAATGATCCTGCCGGCATCCTTATTATCTATCGGATACGAAAAGTCAAAGACCGCAATAGATTTCCTGATCCTATGTTTAATCTTATCCTCTACCAGCTGTAATTTACGAAAAAGTCCCTTATAATCAGGCTTAATGCTGTCCAGTAGGTTCAGCCATACAAGCGCATTGCCCCATTTTTTTAATTCTATATGCACATTACTTCTTTGATCAAGTTTCTGACAGAGGCTGTGCATAAAATCTTTATAAAAACGGCTCTCAACAAGAGAAGGAGAATATTGTAACGATACAAACAATTCCTCAGACGCTCTTTTTAGCTTTCTCTGAGAAGACAGTTTCATTGCGTTATCAAAATGTGCCTGACCACCTTTTCGTTTTAATGCGTCAATCCTTTTTATAAGATGTTCATTGTCTGGCTCGTATTCCAGCGCCTTTTCATGAAGAAAGATCGCCCTATTCCAGTTCCTTGCCCCTATGGCCTCCTCTCCCTTTTTGATGAAATAATCGATATTGTCATTGGCCTGAGCGGTTTTAAAGAGCTGCTGTGTATCGTAATACTCCGGATCTATTTCAATAACCGTCTTGAAGGCACTTGCCGCCATCCCCCAGTCCTCTTTTTTGCTGAGTTCTATCCCTTGTTTATACACTATTTGTGCAGCATTTTTTTCTGCCGTGGCTAGTTTATCCTGTGTTTCTTCGTATCCTGGAAATAATTTTTTCACTCTTCTCAATTTTTCTATAGCATCCATCCACTCTTTATTGGCTATATGGGAATGAGCCTGAGTATACAGAGATGCGATAGTTGCCAAAAGAGCATTTTTTCTTTTCTCGAGATCAGTAAACAGAGTGGTGATTGTGTTATTCTGTGGATCTAAACTGTGAGCACGCTCTGCCTCCTTCACAATCCTATCTAATTCTGGAAAGGCAGGATTCGGGTTATCTGCCAATAGTTTTTCTGCCTTTCTGTAATGAACAAGGGCCAATTCCTTTTTAGCATTGGCTAAAGACTGCGCATATTCCTTGTTTTGCGGATTTTCTTTCAGTGCCTTCTCATAAAATCCTATTGCATCACCCCAGCGTCCCTTTTTACTGAGTTCCTGGCCAGTGTTGAAATTTTTCTGACCCGTAACACATCCAAATACAAACATGAAGGATATGATAACAGCTACAAGCAGGCCTTTTCTATTCATATTCCCCTCCCCTTTAAAGCAGACCATCTCTTGCATATAACCCCTACATTGGAATAGATTACATACGTGATTGGTTTTTTCTCACGGTTAAAAAACGCCATAATTATGGTGAAAGACCGATCTCTAGTCTGTTTTGGCTTATTTCAGATACTCTAATGGACCTGCCGCCTATATTTCGTCCTTCTAAGTCATTAGCTAACGACTGGGTATCACCCTGAAAATCTAATTCCAACTCTGCCCTTCCCTGAGCATATGATCTCAGCCGCATGTCCGTTATTCCCCGGACTTCATTCGTCAGGAACGTCTTAAATGAGCTTAGCTCATCAAAAGAGTGAAATTGTGAGGCAAAAAGTTTTACCTCAACCGTATTCGTTAGCTCAGATGACCATTTGTTTAAGATATCATTCATCAACGTGACAGCCAGCAACTCAGCGCCCTGTTCTGTAGTGGGTTGTATTAAACCTTGGATGCCAGGTATTCGTTTTGTCTCGCTTCCAGTGGTAATAATAGTACCTGTGTCAACATTGACTACCTTCGCAGATATCGTCGCACGATTAGAATACATTTCAACATCACCAACCCTAAAGGGATTGCTGCTGGTTTCCACGCCACATAAAAGTATCACCTCAGCTCCAAAACGCTGTCCGACCTGAGCTGCCCCCTGTGGATCACGAGCCAGGCTCGTAAGACGGTCATGTGCTAAATTTTTTCTTACAGTCTCTGAATCAACTAATTTAAAGCCCTTTGATAAAAAATATTTTGTCATACCAGCTTCCGCGATAAAATCCGCCTGGTCTCTTCCGTCAAAGAGAATCATCAAGCGAGGTTTCGATTTTCTTGCAATAATCAGGCGAATGGCCTCAAGGTCATTTCTAATCTGACCTGTACTCACTACCGCCTGAATGGTCACTTTATAGATATTGCCTTGCCTTTGGTCGAAAAGCACCTCATAGGATTGAATGTATCCCTTTGATTGTTGCAGGATCTTATCAGATATGACTTGATAATTTTCAACAAACGTCTCATTACTAATCATTACGCCAACTGCCTGCTCAACAGCGAGCCTCTGGGCATCGGCAATCGCTCTATCCCTTGCAATAGCAACAAAATCCTTCTGAACCGACGCAGTTCCCTGAGCCTGAACTATTTTTTGTGCATGGGATGTAGAAAAGGCAGGTATGGTAAAGAGACAACATACCATGAGGACAACAATATATTTCTTCATTAGGCTACTCCACATAAATGAGTTACAAAAAAATGAATCTCAGCTAAAGGTTAGCAATTTAAAGGATCATGAGAAAAATGTCAAAAAGTAAATTACAATGACCCTATTATCATGTATAACTTTAACTATAATGTACAATATATCGATATATAGAAATAAAAGAAAAAATAAGCTTAATCCAAAACATGGATCAAGCCCCTTATTCTTTATACCACGCCGCAGAATCGCTCTGCGGATATGGAGTTTTCAGATATATCCAAAAAGAGCAGGAAGGAATTGATTGAAATCATAGGTTATGCATCAACTCCTCCCGCAAGAAAAAATACCCTCGCAGAGGATTAAATAAGGCAAAAAAAACGTATGTATTGAATTATAGATGCAAAAATCATGCAAAATGAGGCACTTAGAAGATTGCTTTAGATTTCAGATAGTTAGGGTAACATAGAAAAATACTATGTAACAAATGTGTAAAAGTATACAGCATTATGGGAAATTAAATTCCACTTTTTAGTAAGATTTTAAATATCCAGGTATCAAGCATCCAGCATCTAATATCTCTTACTCATAAACGTCGATCTCAAGTATAAACCACATACAATGCCTACCAGGGCACCACAAGCATTAGCACCCATATCCGTTACTGAAAAAACTCTCGATGGCACAAAATGTTGACCGAACTCAAGTCCGATGCCAAGCGGGATCATCAACAATGCCGATATCCATGCACCTTGAACGGTTCGAAAGCCGATAAACGGAAGAAAAGAAAGCCAGAGATAGGCACAAAAATGGTATAGGACATCAGCCCACCTGAAATCTACTGGGAACTCTACTCTGGGTGCGATAGAAAGGTAGCATACCATGCCGATTGATAGCCCCCAGAGGAAACGCATGATAAGAGAAAATAGCTGTGTATTTGAGGACTTCTTAGTGTATATCTCATTCAACATGGCACCCATTATACGATATCTTCGCAAAGCCTGGCAATTCTTTTCACCCTACAAGAGAGGATGAGCTTTTTTCCATTCATTTCTTTAGCCACAAGGCAAAAATGCACATTCATAAAAAAAGCAGGTTCAATATATGACCCTGCTTTTTTTGTATCATAGATACCTTTAGTTATCGCTTCTTACAATCCCCTCCTAAATCCTTAAAGCCAGATAAGGCCAAAACCACGAAATACCATGCTGGCGGGTCAGGCACTGGCCTGTATCGCGTGTTACTCGTATACAGCATTTTTAGGCAGGTGAACTGTTACGTGGGTACCCTCATCTTCAGATGTTGTAAACCGGATATCGCCTTTGTGGGTGTGGGCTACGAGTAACGCGTTGTGGGTTCCCAGTCCAGTGCCACCATCTTTACCGCTGGTCGTATAGGGTTTAAAGAAATTCTTGCATATCTCCGTAGGTACGACACCGGTGTTGTGAATGTCAATACAATGAAAACTCTGCCCTAATCTCTCTAGCGTATCAATGGAAATGCGAATAGTGCCTCCTTCAGGCGATGCTTCGATTGCATTTTTAATGAGATTGGTAAACATGATTTCAACTAAGTCCTCCTCACACAGAATCATATATTCGCCTTTAAGATGGGTAGGCTGACCATATATGGTGAACACAAAATCTGTGTTTCTTTTTAATACCAGAGGCTTCAATGTTTTTTTTATTCTCTGTAACACGCTAAAAATATTAACCTCCTGGGGCTTGAGTGTATAGCTCCCCTGCTCCATTTGAAAGAGATCGCGTGTTCGATCAATGAATGCAAGCATTCTCTCCCCAAGTTCCTGTATCATGCATGCCGCGCTATCTTGTTTATCGGTGAGATTTTTACTTTTAAGCAGCAGCCCTGTAAGTCCGATGATTCCTATCAAAGGACTCTTGAGGTCGTGGCGCATCATGCGGTGAACGTCATCGCGAAGACGTTCAATGCGCTTTTGCTCGGTGACATCCCGGATGATACCCTGATATCCTAATATCCTTCCCGTGCTGGAGTGTCTGACACTACCGGTAAGGAGACAGTCCATCTCTGTGCCGCTCTTTTTACAAAATTTTACCTCATAATCTCTTACTGATCCCTTTGTCTCTATTTCCTGCTGAAACGTATCTCTATCACCAGGATACACATATATTTTCTCTACATTGAGTGTATCTATCATTTCTTCTTTTGTATATTCAAATAGCTTTAACAAGGCCCGGTTGACATCAAGGAACTTACCCTCTCGACTTGTAATATAGATCGCATCTCTTGATTCATCAAACAGGGTGCGGTATTTTTCCTCGCCTTCCCATATCGCTTCATCTGACCGCCTGAGCTCAGCAGCTTCGCGCTGCAACTCCTTAATGCTTTGTTCTAATGTTTTATAGCTTGGGTTATTGGTCATAAAAAAAGTCCAGGATCATAAAAAAATCAACTTTGAAAAACGGGCGAATCCTCTCTTTTATGTATGCTTCACACACTATTGCCGGGTATTACCAACCACAGCCTCAATAATTTTATTCTCGATCCTTTCAACCCAAAGCCGATAGCGGTGCATATGGGTTATCTTTACACCCATGTTGACGGGCCAATCAGAATCAGGCATACTATTAATCCAGCACACTCTCCCTTGGGCCTTAAGAAGAAAATCACCCTGATACAGCCTTGTTTTCAATGCTAGGTCCTGACCAGGTTTAAACCCATTAGTGCTGTCGATTTTAATGCAGAGCCCCTCATAACTCACATCCTGGGTTTGGCCCTGGAAAGAATGGCTGTGAAGCAATTTCCCCAGGCACTTTCCCTTGATTGGAAGTGCAAGAGGCACTCGTTGTGAATGTCGCTTTTCAGAAAATTCGACAGCCATTGCTGTGTTTCTCCTCTACAAGAATTTCATTTCTTTGGTGAAGTAGCTTGCATTATACATAGCATAAATAGAAAACTTTTTTTAGATAAAATATATACACCTTAATGAAAGGATGGCAATCAATGCTTTTTACCATCTTTTCAACACTTCACACAGAACGAAAGTGTGCTAATTTCCGTGCTAAGGTCTTCTTGACCCGATCAGTAAATCCAAAAGGATACAAAGAAAACACATCAGAAAGTCTCTCTTCCAATTTACGATAAATTGTATCGACGTTTGGATCACTCAACGTTGAAAGCCAACCATACTGCTTTCTGATTTTACTTCTTATTCGTATTTTATCCATCTTATCGAGTTTTGCCATAAGGGTGATGCCATCCTCAAGGATTTGAAGTATTTCCCTTACATCATCCGGTCTTAAACGGGCCATGCATACCCTCCGTTACTTGAAAGTTCATATTTCTTTTCTTGCCCCTACGTGCGTTGCTTCTCCGATGCCGGAAGATAAATGAAAAAGGTAGTTCCCTCACCCTTTTTACTCGCCACATCGATACTCCCTCCGTGGCTTTTAATAATTCCATAGGCTGTCGCAAGACCTAAACCTGTGTCTCTCTCCCTCTGTTTGGTGGTAAAAAATGGATCAAATATCTTCTGTTGGGTGTCTTCATCCATGCCGACTCCGGTGTCTGCAAGAGTTATCTTTACATACCTGCCGGGTTTTATCGTAAACGGCGTAGTATCCTTCTCATCAATGGTCACATTTTCTGTTGCAATGGAAAGATCTCCACCTTTGGGCATGGCCTGCCAGGCGTTGGCATACAGATTTAATAACACCTGCTCAATCTGGCTTTGGTCTACCTCTGCTGGCCAGAGATTCTTCGCATATTTTTCATGAATACTGATCTCTTTCCTGGTGCTGCCAAAGAAACGGCTTTGGGTTTTAATGAGTTCATTCATGTCTGTAAGCTTTGCCCCATGGCTTTCACCTCGTGAAAACCGTAAGAGTTGTCTGGTCAGGTCTGCTCCACTTTTCACACCCTTTTCGATACTTTTTAACCTTTTGTAGTCTGGGTGATCACGAGTTTTACCTAAAAGCATAAGAGAGGTATGCCCCTGGATACCCATAAGCATGTTGTTAAAGTCATGGGCAATGCCTCCTGCAAAGGTGGCGAGGAATTCCATTTTTTGGGTCTGGATACGTTGATCCTCGATCCTCTTTTTTTCCGTGATATCTCGCATAAAACTGAGTATCGCCGGCCTGCCCTCCCAGGCAGTAAGCACGGAGTTAGGTTGTGTCCATAGTTCTTTTCCATCTCTGGTAATTACTCTAAACGTATAGGCAGTCGGGACTTCTTCTCCGTTGAGCCTTCTCCTGTACCTATCAAGAACCATGTCCCTATCGTCAGGATGAATAAAATCATTAAAGGGGATTGTTGACAATTCTTCTGAACTATACCCCATCATATCTTCCGTCTTGTGATTTGCGAATTTTACCACTCCATCCTGCGCAATGAACGTGGCATCATTGGCGTTTTCTACCAGAAGGCGGTATTTTCCTTCCAGACTCTGTAATTTTTCTTCCGCCTTCTCACGTTTTACCATTCCCTTCTCTAACACCTTAACCCTTTGATCCAATTCTTCATACGTCGGTTTTTGCGCCATTCAAGTATCCTCCTGCTAAAAATAAACAAAGACCACTCACACGCGGGCCTTCACTATGCGTATGTCTCTTGCCAGCTCCATAATTAGCTGTGTTTATCTCTGGATGTGGGCATTTTCTTCACCAGTTACCATTCCTAGATATGGATAGTGGAAAATATGCAGAAGGCTAGTATGCAGTGCGAAACCTTTTTTAACCTTCTGAAATAAATAGTTGTAAAAGGTTGCTTTTTTGTGTACTCAGGTCGGCCAAGAAAAGAAAGGGGATTTGAAGCGGTATCTAAAAGCATAGCCCTTTTTCCTGGCGAATAGGCACTTAGAATCAGTTTGCCAGCAGTTATCAATAAATGGAGGTTTGGCTTGAATTACTGCTACTTCTCTTCATCAACTAAATCCTCTAATCTATTGAGAATTCCATCTAAGGTAATTTTCCGTTGGTCATCCAATTTGTGATAGAGTCCACTTCGCCGATCTGCATTATGTCTCCGGTTTTTATTCTTTCTCCGCTCAGTCTCACTACGATGTTCAGGCCCCATATAATGCGCATTATTAGGCACTCTGCGTTCGTTGTACGTCCTCTTATCTTTGTTTTTTCTGCGTTCAAAGAATAACATTGTTGCATACCCTCCTTTCGTATCCAAAAATCCACAGCATCGTGAGCATGGATACCGAATTGAAACTCAAATTCATGCGTGACAAAATATGTATTCTTTAAAAAAGTATTAATTACGTGTGATGGCGCACCAAGTGGCACGCTATAGACCAGTGATTGAACTATTGTGAGCTGTTCTACGACAATTGAGGAGCTACATGCGAAGATGTGATTGTGGTAGGAAGAACTCTATAAGCCGCACATTCAGAGCAACGTTCACATGTAAGTTGTTTCAGAATCCAGGAACCATTATTTTTATCCGCCGTCCGTTGGGCGGGTTTGACCCCAAATTTAAATACTATCTTACAGCATTCTTTAAAGCTTTCCCTGGTACAAATTTGGGTACCGTCTTTGCCTTGATCTCGATATCTTTACCAGTCTGTGGGTTTCTTCCCTTCCGAGCCTTTCTTTGTCCCACCTTAAAGGTTCCGAACCCCACCAGAGTTACTGTATCGTTCTTTTTCAGTGCCGTGGTAATAGATGAGAATACACAATCCAACGCTGCCTGAGCCTCTTTTTTAGTATTTAGGACCTTTGCCACCTCTTTAACTAAATCTCCCTTGTTCATGGTTCTTTCTCCTTTCTTTTAGATGGTGGGAAAATCCACTCCTTCCCATTAATTGTATTACTCAAACTCTCAGAACATCTGAAAGTTACCACTCTCCTTGATTTCAGAATAAAATAAAATAGTTCACTCATCCGCGAAGGTTTCCCGTCTATACATATGCCGACAACCTGAAGGAAGAGAATAATGATTACCAAGGTTTTATTTGTTACGCCCCATTTTTTAAGGTTACCCGTAAAATCTTGTTTTTTCGTATAGATGCCACCAGTAAGGAGCAGGATGCAGGTTGCCCAAAGAAAAGGCGGAAAGAATAATAATCCAGCCAAAGCAAAAACTGTGTTTACATTCGAACGCCGATACCAAAGTATTTTTGAGTAGTCTTTGGTTTCCATGGAGACCTCCTGCACCAATTGTTTTCAGATTATTCGCTAACCCAATGATTAGACAGAAAAGATTTTGTCCACAAATTCATTCATTAGAGCACGCTCCGCCTCCTTGAGTTACATGGTAACTGCAATAGGGTTAAGTTTGGCCCAGTGAAATCCGCCATAATACCGGCGGACAAGTACGCCCCGGTTGAATCATGCCTTCAGCATGTCCGATAAACGGAATTCAACGGGGTAAATTAATTTAGCTCTCGCCCGCTCCCCTTCGATATCACTCAGGGTCGCTTGAGTTCCCAGAGATCTCAGAGACAGACGTGGCTGCGCATCTGGAGGAATCGTTTAATGGGCCATTTAAGCGATCCTTTCATCAATACACGTCTGTCTGGTGCACCATTGAGATCTCCGGGTTCTCTCCGCCGCTCTGCGTGAGCAGACACCTGACCGTTAAAAAGATTAAAACTCATTCTTATTGACTTTCAAGTTTCCAGTCTCAAGTTTCAAGGCTGCCCTGCCTGCCCTGGCGCGACAACACAGGAATATTATCATGCTTTGCAAAGATTACGGTATCCATAGATATAAACCAACTCTTTAAAAGCCAGGTCTGGGCCAGGGTTTCAATTTTTCTTCTCTGTGTAATGACTGAGGTAGAGTTCCACCTGACGAGTCTGCTCTTCTGAAAGCTCCCCAAAGTGTAACCCACATCGTCTAAATTCAAAATTCATAGGGAATAATATGGGCCCCTTTTTTTCTTCTACATCATAAACCAGCGTGCACGGCACTTTAGGGAGGTAATAGCCGTTATTGATAATAAAAATATCTATCTTTAACGGTGTCTTCACATCCTCTCCTGGATTTGGCTTACTTAAATACTGAAAGCACAGCCCGCCTCGGCTGATATCTAAAAGTTCTCCCGATTTGGAAAATTCCGGTCTCACCACAACAAATGTGAGCTCTTTTGGGTTTAATCGTACATTCCTTCTGCGCTCAGTATTCATAATTCACCTCACACATATGATAATTGAAGTAAATGTTTCTGAATTGATGAGTGAAGAAAAACATATCCCCATTCTATTAGTTCTGATATCTAGCAAAAAATTAATTAAATCGTTAAGTCATAAAAAAATCAAGGGGGATTTTAAGGGGTATGTAATGGGTATACGGTATACCCACTTTTTAAATGGAGTGAGATACGAGCATATCATTTACCCGCTTCTATTTCAGGGGATTTACGATGTCTGATTTTTCAAAAATTGCTCATAAATTAAGAAAGATCGATAAAATTTTTTTTAATGTTTTTTGAGATGATAAAGGATGAAAACGTGCTATTTTTTTTGTGAATCCCTGGAAATAGGGATAGGTAATGAACTATATTGAATTACTCTAAAGA
>Ga0315550_1000954_pt1 | contig 17834 bp, 20 predicted proteins | sample SalMarSW160190MG_2_FD_203100 | JGI IMG/M metagenome (GOLD analysis project Ga0315550, IMG submission 203100) | Salt marsh sediment microbial communities from the Plum Island Ecosystem LTER, Massachusetts, United States - Salt Marsh Sediment SW1601-90 ... | reverse complement strand
TTCCTGCTGGAATGAAGAAGATTATTGTTGATTTTTTGAAAAAAGGTTATATAGATGTTTTTGTTTCAACAGGGGCTAATTTAACCCATGACTTGATAGAATCTTTAGGAGAAAAGCATTATCAAGGGAGTGAGAAGGCAGATGATGTAGAGCTTAATAATAAGGGAATTGACAGGATTTATAATGTTTTTATGAAGGGAGAGGTTTATAAAAAATTAGAAGATTTTTTTGAAAAAAATTTTGGGGAATTAGGAAAAGCTAAAAACATTAAGGATTTTTTATGGAAAATTGGAGAGCTTGTTCAAGGTAAAGATTCTATTTTAAGGGTCTGCTATGAAAATAAGATACCAATATTCTGCCCTGCTGTTGCTGATAGCGGGATTGGTTTAATGGTCTGGGGCAGGAAGATTTTTGGAAAAAATATTAATATAGATGCATTTGAAGATATGAAAGAGATTATAGAGCTTTCTTGGACATGTAAAAAATCAGGAGTTTTTTATATTGGAGGAGGAACTTCAAAAAATTTTATCCAGCAAGCTTTGCAGTTTTCAAAAGGGGCTGATTATGGGGTTCAGATAACTACAGACAGGCCTGAATTTGGAGGGAGCAGCGGGGCAAGTTTAAAAGAAGGTATAAGCTGGGGAAAGATGAACAAGCAAGCAAGATTTGTTAATGTCCATTGTGATGCTACAATTGCACTGCCTGTTTTAGCTGCAAGTGTTTTGTAGAAGAAATAAATTTTTTTAAATAAGTTTTTAAATAAGTTTTCATTAATTTTTTTATGAAAAAGAGGAAATCTGGGAGAAGATTGAAAAAGAGATTGAGTATGGAAACTATTGATTTTAAATGGGGATTAAGGGGGCTTAAGGTTTCTTTAGGTTGTTTATTTGTTATCATCATTTTTTTATTTATTTTCTTAATGGTAAATAAAAATAATCTTCCAACAATTTCAGAAGTTTTGTTTAGAAGTTTTGGAAAATTAGATTATCTTGCTGTTTTTGTTGGGTGTGTTTTGTTTATTGCAGTTCCTTTTTTATTAGGCATCAGGGCTGGGTTTTCTTTAAAAAAGAAAGTAAAGGAATAATAAGTAATAATTGAGAAGTTAATGTTTGGAACCAATAAAATTATAAACCCTTTAATTTTATATTTTTCATGGAAAAAGATATTGGCAAATTAAAGAAAAATGATACAACAGATATTGTTGTTAGAGTAGATGAATATAAAGGCAAGAAAGGTTTGACAATAAGGGAGTTTGTTACAAGTGATAAGTATACAGGTTTTACAAAGTCTGGAGTAAGGATTTCTGGTGAAGACTTTATTAAATTTAGAGACATGATTAATAGTATTGACTATAATGAATTTATGAGTGAAGGCGGAGAAGCTGAAGGAAGTGAAGGAGAGGATAGTGGAGAAGAAGTAGCTGAAGAAATAAAAGTCAGTGAAGGAGAAAGCAGTGGAGAAAGTGAAGAAAAAGTAAGTGAAGAAGGTTCTGCTGAAGAAGATGCTGCTGCAGAAGAGTTTGAAGAAAAAGAAGAAATTATTGAAGAAGAAAGAGAAGAAGAATTAGCTCAAAAAGAAAAGAAATTAAAAAAAAGAGAAAGAAAAGTAAAGAAAAAAGAAAAAGAAGCAGAGCTTAAAGAAAAGATTGAAAAAGAAGAAGAGGAATTAGAAGAATTAGAAGAAGATTAAGATATCAAAACATTGATTTTGCCTTTTAATGGATTCCCTTTAATAGCTCTTAGCAATATACGCCTTATTTTTTGTTTGTTTTTTGCAAACCATGCATTTTCCTTGCTTAGCTTGCTCTAGGTCACTTCCAAACAAGTCAAGGCCTTCTCCTAATTTCAGTATTTTGTCATAACATTCTCCTGATTCACACCAGTAAACCATGGCAATTTTTCCTTTATTAATATTTTCCAAAATATCCTTAGAATCATCTAATTCTATTATTGAATCATGCAATCTTGTTTTAGAGTTATTTAATAAGTATTCCTGGATTTGATTTATAGATTTTTGTATTTCTTTTATTAAATCTTTTTCATTAATTAAAATCTTCTTTTTTATGTGTCTTAAAAATAAAGTTAATTTTTTGTTTTTAATTTCTCTTTCTCCTAATTCTATTCGCATTGGAATGCCTTTTAATTCAGAATCATAGAACTTGCTTCCAACAGATTCTTCTTTGCTGTTTATTTCAACTCTAAATTCTTTTAGTTCTTGCTTTATGTCTTGTGCTTTTTTTATTATCCTGGATTTGTTTTTTGCATTATAAATTGGTATAATCATTATTTGAGTCGGGGCAATTAGTGGAGGGAGGACCAGGCCTGAATCATCTCCATGTTCTGAAATGGCAGCTGCTAAAAATCTTTCTCCATTTCCAGTACAAGTTTGCCATACATATTTTTCATTTCCGTCTTTGTCTATGAATTTTATATTGAATTTTTTAGCATATGCTTGCCCGAGATTGTTTAAAGAGCCGTTTTCTAAGACTTTCCCATTTGGCATTAAAGTATAATATTCTAAAGCTCCTTCTGCTCCTGGAAAACACTCCCACTGCGGTTTTTTTACAATTAGCGGCTGGACTGCTATTTTTTTCCAGACTATATCATTCATTTTTTTATGCAATTGTATTTCTTGTTCAGCTTCTTGTTTTGTTGCATGTGCTGTGTGTATTTCATACCAAGGGCCTATTTCCCTGTCCCTTATCAAAGGGCGGGTTTGTTTTGTTTCATATCTATAAGAGAAAACTGTTTCATAAATTCTAAAAGGGAGGTCTGAATAAGATCTTATCCATAATGAGAACATAGGGTACATTGCAGGCTCTCCTGTCGGCCTTAAGATAAATTCTGTTTTATCTTTTTTTCCTGCCCAAAACCCTTCTTCTTGAAATCCTTTCCACCAGGAGTCATTTTGTTCTGCATAATTTACTGGAACCATTAAAGGAAAGTACATTTCTTTTATATTGTTTTTTTTAAATTCATTGTCCCAAAAAGATTTTATTTTTAGCATAATTTCATAACCATAAGGCATCCAGACAAACATGCTTTTAATGTCATACCTGTTGTCTATGATTTTAGCTAGTTGCAGGATTTGAGACATCCATTCAGGAAAATCAGATTTTTTAGCATTAAGCTGTTCAGGAAGGTCAGAAGCTGTTTGTGGTTTTTGGTTTTTTTCTGCTTGCAGTTTTTGCCCTTTTTTCTCTTGCTCTGTTTGTGGTTTTTCTATTGGTTTCTCTTGCTCTATTGTCCCCTTATTCAGCTTTTCTGTTGCTTGTTTTTCTAACTTGTCTAATTGTTCTTTGCTTAGGTTTGCACCTAAATATATTCGTTGTTTTTCTACTTTTTCTCCTTTTCTTATTGATTTTACTCTATAATAATATTTTTTATCATTTCTTTTTTTAATTTCAGTATATGTCATAGTCATATGAAAACTTAGGTCCTCAAAAACTTATTAGTTTTTGGGAACTTTAACTTTTGCAAGATTGAAGTTTTTCCTAACAAGTCACCTTTCCTAAGATAGCTTGCAATTATTTTAGATATATATTATGTGTCTACATTATTTATAAATCTTTCTAAATTTTTCTAATATGTGGACGTAATATTATGTTGTACGTCTACATGTAGTAGAGAATGTTTTGATAGTGTGGACGTACAAACGAGCCTGCCAGGATTCGAACCTGGATCAACCGGGCCGAAACCGGAAATTCTATCCATTGAACTACAGGCTCATTAAAATAAAAAGATAAAAACCTATTTAAAACTTGTTTTTTTAATATATTCGAAAATATATAAAAGGATGGAAAGAGGTTAAGATGAATTTAAAAGGAGATTTTAAGGAAATTCTTTTTTCACAATTTGTTTCTGTAGGAGGAGGTTTACTTGCAGGGACTATGCTTGCAATTTGGACTGATAAAATTCTTTTAATTCCTGGGATGCTGATTTTATTGCCAGGATTTTTAGAATTAAGAGGAAATATTAATGGCTCGTTAGCAGCAAGGCTAGGTTCTGGATTATTTTTGGGTTTTATCAAACCAGGAAAAATTAGAAAAAGCAGGATTATTAGAGGAAATTTAACAGCTTCTTTTTCACTTGCTTTAATAATTTCTTTTATTTTAGGATTAGTAGCATTTGGTTTTAATATGTTGATTTTTAAAATTTATTTTCCAAAAATAATTTTAATTCCTTTTTTAGCAGGAATAATAGCGAATATGGTTGAAATTCCATTGACTTTATTTTTTACATTTTATCTTTTTAAAAAAGGCCATGACCCTGACAATATAATGGGCCCATTTGTCAGCACAACTGGGGATATTATAAGCATTTTATCATTGCTTGCAATAATATTAATAATATGAAACACTTAAAAAAACAATTACATAAACTAAGGAAAGTAGAAAAGAGCAGATATCATCCTCTTATTCATAGAATTCATAAGAAATACAAAATTTCAACAAGAACCCTGCATTATGTGAAAAGTTATGGAAAACATTCAGATATAACCAAGACAATAATAAAACAAAGCATCTGGATTTTGATATTTGCTTCATTAGTAAGCTCTTTTGGAGGCTTATTTTTAGAAAATATAAAAGAGCTTTTTGTAGTTATTGTTCCTTTAGTAATTTTGATGCCTACTTTGAATGATATGATTGGGGATTATGGAATGATAATATCATCACGTTTCACAACATTCTTGTATAGGGGGAAAATTAATAAAAAAATAGATAAAAATTTTAAATTAAAAGAATTATTTTTTAAAATTATATCAATTGCCTTATTGACAAGTGTTTTAAGCATAATTATCTCTTTAATAATCTCGAAATTTTCTGGTTATAATGCTTCCTTATCAACAATGTTTAAGATATTTGTGATAGTCATCATAGATGTAATACTCTTAGTAATAATTTTATTTTTAGTTGCTTTTTTTGGAGGATTATATGTATATAAAAGAAATAAAGACCCTGATAATTTTTTAATTCCAATAACAACCTCTATTGCAGACTTTGGAAATATGGTTGTTCTTACGCTTTTGGTTGTATTGTTTTTTTAAATGTGTAAAGAAATCCCCTTGATTTAGTATGTAATTTTTTGCTTACAAGATTTACTCATACCTCAGAGCATCAACTGGATTTAATTTTGAAGCTCTATAAGCTGGAATTGCTCCTGCAATCATTCCTATTAAAACAGAGAACAATAAAGCTCCTATTATCAATTGAGGACTGACATAAGAAGAAGAACCAAAACCTCCAAGAAATCCCCTTCCTCCAACACCTGTTTGTATTCCTCCTAATGAACTTATAGTAGTAGATGCAAAAAATCCAAGAAATACTCCTCCAAGTCCCCCAATTAATCCTATTAATGCAGAATTTAATAAAAAGATAATCATTATATCTCTATCTTTCGCCCCTATTGCTTTCATAATCCCTATTTCTCTTGTTTTTTCTAAAACAGAAGTAAACATAGTATTTGCAATTCCAACTGCTCCTACAATTAAAGATATTGCAGCAATTGCTCCTAAGAAAATAGTCATTGTATTCATTGTTTGCTGTACAGTTTCTTGCATTGATGTAGGAGATGAGACTGTAAAATCTCTTTTATTTGCATCTATTATTCCATGAGACAACATTAATTTGCTTGTTATTGTGTTAACAGTTTTATTAGATAAAGAAATATCTTCTAATTTAACAGATATTGAATCAAATTTATCTACTCCAGCATCCTCTATAATAGTTCTTGCAATATCTAATGGCATGTATACAGACCTTCCTTCAGCTAAAATTCCAACAGCTTTAAATGATTTTCCTTCTATTGTAATTTTGCTATTAAGTGGGATCCCATTTTCAAAAGTAGAGCTTACTATATTACCCCCTAAAACAACAGAATATGAATCTCCACTTGTTAAAAATCTTCCAGAAGCTAATTGTCCTGTTGTAAGGTCTTTCCATACACTTGTGTCAACTCCTACAATATTTATGGTTGCTGTTTTTGTCATGTAAGTCAAATCTCCTCTTCCGGAAATTTGTCCAAGAATATATTTTATATTTGGAATATTTTTTAACATTAAAACATCTTTAGAAGTTAGATTTTTTGTGTTTGTTGCTGTTGAACTTTCTCTATCAAATCCTCCTCTCCCAAAACTTCCTGGTCCTTGAGCTCTTGAAAAACCAGGGCTTATAGTTATAATATCTGCTCCAAAAGTTCCTAATCTTGATTCAAGCTGCTGTTGCGCACCCTCGCTTATTGAGATAATAGAAACAACTGCAGCAATTCCAATTATTATTCCAATTATAGTTAACCAGCTTCTTAATCTGCTATGAAGAAGAATATTTAAAGACAATTTAAAAGATTTAATTATTCTCATTTTTTGAAATCATACCTTTTATAATAAAGATTTGAAAATTTTAATTTTCATCTTTTCTCTTGCTTCTTCTAATTATAACAACAACTAATATAACACTTAAAATCCCACTTGAGATAAAAGCAATAAGAAACCAGTTGCTGCTGTTGCCTGAATTTTGTGAAGCAAAACCACTTACGCTTCCTGATGAAGTTGAGGAGCTTGATGAGTCTGTTGTTGATGATTGTTGAGCAGATTGAACTCCTATTGTTTTTGTTATGGTTTGTCTATTTCCGAGCGTGTCTGTATACTGAATTTCAACATTTAGATTAGAATTTCTTGCTTGAGGGATTAATTGAAAAGAAGCTACTGAATAATCCCCCTTATCTAAATTTCCAATTATCGAAGAAGTACTCCCACTAATTCTAAAATTTGATTGTGATGGAATTATAACAGTCACAGAATTTGCAGGATTTTTTCCAATATTAGCTATTGAGAGAATAATTCCACTTGAAGAAACATCTGAAATAGACACATCAAAATCAGTCTGCCCTCCAACAATTATCCCTGCTTTTGAGGTTTCAATAATTGTTTCTATTATAGTTTCATTCCCTTTTTTAACTTCTTTTTCATAAGTTAATGTAAGTGTTAATTCATATAATCCTGGCTCTGCAGATGAAGAAGCAAAAACATCAAAATCAAGAGTTTCCTTATCTCCTTCATTTATTTCTTCTATGCTTTTTGTATTGCTTGAACCAATAGGCAAGATATTTCCTGTTTTTTCTTCCCAAGAAAAAATAATATTTTCTAAATCAATATTTCCTGTATTTTCTATTTTAAAACTTAATTCACTTTGCTCCCCAGGAATTAAATTTGTCGGAGAAACATCTATAACTTCTATATTATAATTGTCAGCAGCAGCCACTAAATTCATTGTTATTATAAATGTTATTACAAATACAACAAAAATTCTATTTTTTCTTATTTTCTTTAATAATTTTTCCATCTTTCAATTTTATTATTCTATTAGTATTTTTTAGCCTTTTAATAAAATTTATATCATGTGTTATAATTATTAGGGTTTTTCCTTGTTTTTTATGAAGTTGGTAAAGCATATTAATGATGTTCTCTCCTGTTTTGCTGTCTAAATTTCCAGTTGGTTCATCTGCTAAAATTATTTCAGGGTCATTTGCTAATGCTCTTGCAATAGCAACTCTCTGTCTTTCTCCTCCTGATAATTCTGTTGGTTTATGGTGCATCCTGTTTTTTAATCCTACTAACTCTAACAATTCTCTTGCTCTTTCTCCTGCTTTATAATAATTATTTTGAAATTCCATAGGTAATGTAACATTTTCTAGTGCACTTAAAGTTGGGATTAAATTAAATTGCTGGAATATAAAGCCAATCTTTTTCCCTCTTATTCTTGCTATTTGTGATTTTTTTAATGAACGGATGTTTTTTTCTTCTAATAAAACAGAGCCCTGTGATGGAATATCTAAGCAGCCGATCAAGTGCATCATAGTTGATTTTCCACTGCCACTTGTTCCAGTAACAGCTATAAATTCTCCTTTGTAGATTGTTAAGTTGATTTCGTTTATTGCATCAACTTGGACTTTTCCCATTTTATAGGTTTTCCATACATTTTTTAATTCAATTATTTTACTTTTCATTTTGATTTTTCAATTAAAATTAATTTAATCTTTGAACTTGCTGAGAATCAGGACTTGAACCAGGTCTTCCCTGCATAAGCTGAGAACAGTATTCATGATTTGGATTTATATTTCTGCAATAATAAAAGCATTCCATTCTATTATTATTGCAATGATCAGTTATCTCATTAATATCGGGGGTGTTTTCAAAAAAAGAAGTTACACTCTGTATTTGCTCATCAGTCAACTGCATTTGCTGGAAATTCCCCCTAAATCCTGGTCCTGGAACATTCTTATGAAAAAAGAACATATACCCAAAAAACAAATTGCTCATTAATAATACAACTACTGCAATTATGAGTATAGTGTTTGTATTTTTCATTAAGTTAAAACTAATCTCTTATTTTTAAATAAGATGGATTTGAAATCCATTTAAATTATAAAAGCTTAAATATATAATTTTCTGTAATTAGATGTAAAAATGCTGATGCCATTTTCCAATTCAAAATTAAATAATAAAAATAGCAAATTGTAGAATGCCAATGCCATTTTCAAACAAGCAATTAAATGATTTAGAGACTCTTATTTAAAAATGCCATCCTTTATTAATCACTTAGCTACATTGGGATTTGGGACAGAAATAATTTACTCCTTAGTTATTATAGTCTGCAGTTTAATGATTTATTTTGGAACAAAAGAACTTTATGAATTAAGCTCTTATAAAGGAATCAAATATTTTAGACAGGCTTTTTTATTTTTTGCGATTGCTTATTTTTTTAGGTCTTTTATAAAGTTTATATTAGTTTATTTTAGTGCTAACAGAATTTTAGACATCCACCCAAGAATATTTGCGCCGCTATTTGGTCAAGTAACATTGTTTCTTTTTATATATTTTAGTTCTATGGCAATTTTTTACCTTTTATATAGCGTAATGTGGAAGAAATGGAACAGCGGTTCTAAAAAAATTTACTTTTTCCATTTGTTGGCATTTGTCATATCATTATTCATTATCTTATCAAGAAACGCCCTGGTTTATCTGGGAATAAATTTTCTCCTATTTTTTATTGTTTTATTTATAGTTTATATCTCTTATAAAAATAATAAGAAAGAGACAAGAGTACATAAACATAATTTGTATGTGATTTATCTATTGTTATCGTTTTTTTGGATACTTAACATAATAGACATTTTAATCCCAGAGTTTTTCCAGACATTTCAGCTCTTTGTATATATAGCTTCTTTAATTGTCTTTTTAATGATGCTTTACAAGGTTCTTAAAAAAGCAGGTTCTAATTAAAATGGCAAAACGGGGAAAATTAGAGATAATACATGACATATTGAAGATAATTTACGAGGACAATAATTCAATCAAATATACTCCCTTATTAAGGAAATCCAATATTTCAACTACAAGATTTAAAGAATATTTTTCTGAGCTTATTGAAAAAGGATTTATTAAAGAAATGAATCATAAAAAAGAGAAATTTGTTACATTGACTGAAAAAGGTTTTAAATTTTTAGAAAAATATAAAACAATTATTAATTTTATTGATGAGTTTGAATTATAATCTTTATAGGATTTAAAATTGTATTGTAAGCAATCAAAACTTGGATTTTTAGATAAACTAATTAAACCTCAATTTTAGAGAAAAAGTAGCTACCGATTAAATTAACAACAATAATGCAGCTAATCATAACTAAAAAATCTAATAATAATCCAAAACTACTTGTTGTTAAAGCCCCTCTTACACCATCAACACCATAAGAAAGAGGATTTATTCTTATTATAATCTTAAGAAAATTAGGTGCATTATTTACAGGAAACAGAGCTCCTGATAAAAAGAAAAGAGGCATTATTATAAAGTTTATAATTAATGGGAAAGCATTCATATCTTTTAATAATGATGCTATTGCAGTTCCAAGTGCTGTAAATAACAAAGCTATAAGGAACATAAAAATTAATGCTATTGGAACATCAATAAAATTTGTTATGTGAAATCCTAAAAACAAGGAAATTATTAAAACTAAAACACCTTGCAAAAACGCAACTGTTGCTCCTCCTAAAGTTCTTCCAATCATAATCTTAGTTCTTGAAACAGGAGCTGCTAAAGTTTCTTTTAAAAAACCAAATTGCCTGTCCCATATAACTTCTATACCATTAAACATTGCAGTAAATAAAATGCTCATTGCAACAATTCCTGGTGCAAGAAATTCAATATAACTTCCTTGTCCTGCTTGCTGGAAAACTGCTCCTAAACCAAAACCTAATGCAACTAAAAATAAAATTGGCTGTCCAAGCGTTCCTATCATCCTTGCCTTGCTTCTCCAATATCTCTTTAGCTGACGAAGCCACATAATGTATATTATTGAGTTCATCTTCTGCCGCCCCATATTTTTCTTCTTGTCCTTAAACCTTCAATAGAAGATGCTTTTTCATCCCTTATTTCATGCCCAGTTATTTTAAGAAAAGCTTCTTCTAATGATTTTGATTTAGTAGACTTTTTTAATTCCTTAGAAGACCCTACCTTTACAATTTTGCCATGGTCAATTATTGCTATTCTGTCTGCAACTTTTTCAGCTTCTTCTAAATAGTGTGTAGTAAAAAATACAGTCATTTTTTCATCTTTAGCTAATTTTAAAACATATTGCCACATATGATTTCTTGTTTGAGGGTCCAAACCAAGAGTTGGTTCATCTAAAAATAAAATTTTAGGATGATGTAATAATCCTCTTGCAATTTCAAGCCTTCTTTTCATTCCACCTGAAAAAGTTTTTACCTGCTCACTTTTCCTATCCCATAGTTCTACAAATTTTAACAATTCTTTGATTCTTTTTTCTCTAATCTCTTTTTTAATATTATAAAAAACCCCATGAAACTCCATATTTTCATAAGCAGTTAATTCATCATCCAGGCTTGGGTCTTGAAAAACTATTCCAAAAGAATGCCTTACTTCATCTTGTTGATTAACAGGTGAATAATTATTTACTTTAATTTCACCAGATGTTGGATGCAGGAGTGTTGTTAATGTTTTAATTGTTGTTGTTTTTCCTGCTCCATTTGGTCCTAAAAAAGCAAAAATCTCACCTTCTTTTACATGAAAAGAGATATTATTCACTGCTGTAAAATCTTTAAATTTTTTTACAAGATTTTTTACTTTAATTATATTTTTGTTTTCCATGAGGTATAAAGAATATTGGAGTTATTAAAGGTTATTTTGTAGTTTCAAAATTAATTCTTTCTTGATTTTAACATAATTCAATATAGTGGAGGTTTTTTATAATTTCTGTCTATTATGAAGTTTTTATAATAAGACTTAACAAATAATTTAAATATTCTCTTTTATTTCTAAATAAGTAAAAAATGGTGAATATCTTTTTATTTTTAGGAGTAGTATTTTTATTAACTTTATTAATTGGAAAACTTATAGAGAAAATAAGGGTTCCGTGGATTTTTGCAGCCCTTCTTATTGGTTCTTTGCTTGCTATTTATAATCCTTTTTCATCTATAACTTCTTCTCCTATATTTGAATTTTTAGCACAATTGGGAATGTATTTCCTGCTTTTCATGATTGGGTTTGAAATAGATTTGAAAAAACTAAAGAAAAGCAAAAATTTTATTTTTAAAGCAATCTTCTTTATCATTTTTTTAGAAGCTATTTTTGGTTCTCTTTTAATACACTTTGTTTTTGGATATTCTTGGTTCATATCCTCTCTTGTTGCTTTATCTTTTGCTACTGTTGGTGAAGCTATTTTAATACCTATTTTAGATGAGTTTAAAATAATTAATACAAAATTAGGACAAAGCATAATAGGAATAGGGACTTTAGACGATATTATAGAAATCTTAGTTTTAATTTTAGTGGTTGTTTTAATTGGAACAGGAGTCCATTCTTCTTTTAACATAGCTATAACACTAATATCTCTTGGCGTTTTATTCATCATTACTACAAGCTTAGTTTATCTAAGAAAACAAGGGAGAGAATTTAGGTTTTTATCAATTGAAACTTTATTCTTGTTTATATTTTTTGGTTTATTTTTGTTTTTAGGTGTTGGAGAATTAGCTCATGCTGCTCCTATTGCAGCCTTGCTTGCAGGAATTGCTCTTAATACATTTATTCCAGATAACAGGGTAGAGAGGGTAAAATCAGGAATCAAAATATTATGTTATGGATTTTTTGCTCCAATATTTTTCTTATGGGTTGGGGTGTCAATGGATATGAAGTATTTAATTACTTTTCCTTTATTAATTCTCTTAGTTGTTGCTGTTTCAAAAGGTGCAAAGCTTTTAGGAAGCTGGATTATCGGAAGAAAAGAACTTGGAACAAAACAATCTATATTATTGGGGATAGGGCTTTCAGTAAGATTCAGCACTTCAATTATAATAATAAAAATTTTATTTGAGAATAATTTGATTAGAGTAGATTTGTATTCAATTCTTGTTGCCTCAAGCATTGTGTTTAACTTTATTGTACCTGTTTTATTTTCAAATTTGCTTGTTAGGTGGAAAATAACTAAATTAAGTAAGGAGGGGAAAAATGCAACAAAAAAAAGGACTGACCAGTTTAGAAGCAAAAAAAAGGCTAGAAAAATATGGAAGAAATAAAATAAAAAAAGAAAAGAGAATAACTCCTCTTAAAATTTTTATTTCCCAGTTTACTTCTCCTTTGATTATTATTTTAATAATTGCTGCTATAATCTCTTGGTTGGTTGGTTTTTTGCCAAACCAAGAATCTAATTTGATTGACACCACTTTAATTCTAATTATAGTTTTTGTCTCTGGGATTTCAGGTTTTTTTCAAGATTATAAGGCTGAAAGGACAATAGAGGCCCTACAAAAAATATCTACCCCTCAAGCGAAAGTTATTAGAGACGGAAAAGAAATTGAGATAGACATGGCAGGAATTGTTCCTGATGATTTAGTTTTACTTGAAGAAGGAGATATAATCCCGGCAGACTGCAAACTTATTGAAGCCTTTAATTTAGAGATAGATGAATCTACTTTGACTGGAGAATCTAATGCTGTAAGAAAGAAAATAAATGATGAGGTTTTTAATGGGACTTTTGTGGGTTCTGGAAATGCACAAGCCCTGGTTTTAAAAACAGGGATGCAGACGAAAATAGGCCAAATTGCAGGAAAGCTTCGGGAGATGAAAGAAGAGGAAACCCCATTTCAAGAAGAAATGAGTAGATTAAGCAAAAATATTCTATTTATAATTTTAGGAGTTATATTCATTATTTTTATTGTAAGTATTTTGAAATATGATTTATACCAATCCTTGCTTGTTTCAATTTCTTTAGCTGTTGCTGCTATTCCAGAGGGCTTGCCAGCCGTTTTGGTTCTTGTTCTTGCTATTGGGGCCAAGGTTATGGCAAGTAAAAATGCTTTAGTCAGAAAATTGAATGTTGTTGAATCAGCAGGGGCTATTGACATAATCTGTACAGATAAAACAGGAACCTTAACAAAAAATGAGATGTCTGTCACAAAACTCTTTTTCAACAATGAAACTTTGGATGTATCTAAACTTAATAAAAATAATATAAAAGAGATAAGGCAGCTTCTTGTTTGCGGAGGTTTATGCAATAATTCAAAGACAGGCTACCAAAACCAGAAAAAGACTTATTTTGGGGACCAGACAGAGATAGCATTAAAAAAAATATATGATAGGTTTTTAAAAGAAGAGAAATATGAAAAAATCGGTGAAATTTCTTTTACTTCTGAAAGGAAGATGATGACTAATATTTATAAAAAAGGACAAGAGAGATTTGTTTTTTCTAAGGGTGCTTCTGAAGTTTTGATAGAAAAATGCAATAGGATTTATTTAAATGGGAGAATAATAAAAATGAATAATAAAATAAAAATGAAAATTTTAGAGAAAAATAAAGAGTTTGCTTCTCAAGCATTAAGAGTTTTGGGATTTGCTTTTAAAAAATCTTCAGATAAAACAAATGAGGTCAATAAAGAAATAGAGAAAAATTTAGTCTGGCTTGGCTTGCAGGCTATGATTGATATTCCAAGAAAAGAGATTAAAGGAGCCTTGAAGGAATGCAGGACAGCAGGAATAAAAGTTATAATGCTGACAGGAGATAATCCTCTAACTGCTAAGGCTATTGCAGAGGAGGTTGGTTTGGAAAGTGAAGGCATTGTTAAAGGAGATGAATTAGATAGACTAAGTGATAAAGAGCTTGCAGAAAAATTAAATTCAATTAATATATTTGCGAGAATTTCTCCTTTTCATAAATTGCGCATTTTGGACATTTTAAGGAAGAGATACAGGGTCGCTATGACTGGAGATGGTGTTAATGACGCCTTAGCTTTAAAAAGAGCAGATGTTGGAATATCAGTGGGAAGTGGGACAGAAGTTGCAAAACAAGCAAGTGATATAATATTGTTAGATGATAATTTTGCTTCTATTGTTTCTGCAGTAAAGGAAGGAAGAAGGTCTTTTGATAATATAAGGAAGTTTATTAGTTACTTATTTGTTTGCAATTTAGCTGAAGTTGGCGTTTTGTTTTTAGCTACTTTATTTTTGACTCTTAAAAACCCTATACTTATACCAATCCAGATTTTATGGATTAATTTATTGACAGATGGCTTGCCTGCGCTGGCTCTAGGGGCAGACCCTGCTCGCCCGGACATCATGGAAGAGCCCCCCAGGAAAAAAGGAGAATCTGTGATTAATAAAAGGTTTGCCTGGTTGATTGGGACAATTGGAATCAAAAAAATCATTGTTTTGTTTGCCACTTTCTTTTTAGTCTTATTTATTTCAGGAATTGAACAGGCGAGGACAGCATTGTTTACTGGATTTGTTCTTTATGAATTTGTAAGGATTGGAAGTATAAGGTATCAAGAAAAATTAAACTGGTTTTCAAATAAATGGCTTTTGTTTGCCTTGGTTGGGTCTCTTTTATTACAGCTTTTGATTGTTTATAGCAGGATTGGCCAATATTTTCATATAGTGCCTTTGGGAATATATGCCTGGTTTGTTCTTATAGGGGGGATTATAATTGGATATACTTCTGCTATAATGATAACTAAGATGGTTATAAGGTATGTCAAGGAATAAAGATAAACTTTAGTATATAATTTATGAACTCAATTAGTAATATCTTATCTTTTGCTTTAATCTCTTTATATGTTTATTTACGATTCTGAGGATATAATAACCTCTTGCTTGCTGTTAAATCAAATTTCTAAGATTATTGCTGCAATAATAGAGGCAATTATTATTATTGAAGAAATTATCTGCCTTATTGTTATTTTTTCTTTTAAGAAAATTCTTGCAAATATGAATATGAATACAGGGCCAAGGATAAATAACATTGTTGTGAAAATAATTCCCAGGTTTAAATAACCGTAATATAAAATCCATCTATAAGCAACCCAAATTGCTCCTGTTATTAAAATAAGCAATTTTGTTTTTGTTTTTAAATTGTTTTTTGGTCTGAAAATAATTAAAGTTATTAAAAAAATAGATAAACATCTAAGAAAATAAAAAGTTAAAGCAGAATAATATGGTAAGATTGCTTTGGATATTACAAGCTCAATAGCAAAGAAAAAACTTCCGATTAATGCAGCTATTATGTATTTGTTGTATACTAAGTGATGTTTTTTGATATGTGTTGCTATTAAGGCTGTGCTTGCTATTAAAGCTAAAATAAGTATTGAATATCTCCTTTCTGTAGAATAAGTTGCAAAAAAGAAGCTGAAAATAAAAGCGAGCAGAATAGTAAACAAGGGTTGCATTAGTCTTATTGGTTCAATTTCTGTTACTGTCTCTCTTTTTAATGAATAAAATATTAATAGGTTAGCAAGTATTGAAAAGAAGACCACCCCAGTAAATATTAGAATATTTTTTAATTCATAAGCTTCTGATTTTATATTCCAAAAGAAGAATAAGAAAGGGATCATGACCAAGATTAATGAAAGAAATCCATAAACAGCATAATTTTTAAAATTAACCTGGTGTTTTCTTAATATTTTTTTCTCTATAGTCATTCCGGAACCTTCTAAAAGGGCCCCTAAAATTGGTATCCAATACATTTTTTATTTCCCCTTTTTTGTTTTCTTTTTATTATTTTTTATATTAGTTTGCTTACATTAATTTACTCTAATGTCTTATAATATGTAGAAAATCAGATATTTAAAGGTTTTTTTTGAGAGGGTTTAGAGGTGCTTAGCAAAATAATACCCAATTACAATTAGGGCCAAAGTCTCATAAGCCTTTGGAATTTCAAATTTCCAGAGGCAGCTAGTTAACAAGAGGAAAATATAAGGAACAATTAATATTGCAGATAGGACATGTTTAACATTTTCATGTTTATCTTTTCTCTTTTCTTCGTGAGCTAATCGTATATATTTTTCAGGGGGTTCAAAATTTTTTATTTCTAAACCTTTTTTGGGCATTTTAATCAAGAAAGGAACTAACTTATTTTAGTAGAATTACAACTCTCTCATTTTTTGTTTCTTTGTTTCTTAGAACTATATCATTGCCTTTTTGTTTTTCTAGTTGTAAGAATTTGTTTACAGATATACTGCTCCTTATAACCTCTGCAATACTTGGAAGTCTTAATTCTTTTTTCAATTCTTCCAATTCTTTAACAGCTTCCTCAGACAGAGTTATATGCACTTGTTTTACCATTTTTCCTCCCTTGTACTTAGTGATTTAAACTTATAAATGTATCTATTTTTTATATTTTTTGTATATTATTTATACAATAATATAGTATAATTGTTTTTATAAAAATATATTTATTGGAGAATATATGATGGTGGATATAGAAGGGGAGATAAATGAATTAATTTTAAAATTACAGAAAGAGTTAGCTGAGAAAGAAATTATTGCTCTTGTTTATAATCCCTTGAATGCAGAGGGAATGAAGTATACTGATTGTAAATTTCTTAAACATATTTTAATTTCAAAAAAATATACTTCTCCCTTATTCCTTTTGAATGGGCGTGGTGGGGATTTTGATGCAGGGATATATTTTCCAAATCTCATCAAACAATCTGTTAAAAACTATTCAGTTTATGTTCCAAGGGTTTGTTGTTCTTCGCTATGTTATACTTTTTTTAAAGCTCAGGAACTACTTGTTGGGGAAAATACTTCAATCACCCAGATTGATCCTAAATTCCCTTATAAAGGGGAAATGAGGCGTGCAATTAAAGTTATGAAAGACCATAAAATTAAAGATGGTTTTTTGAAGGAAAGGGCAAGAGAGATCTTTCATTTAGTTGAGGAACAGACTAAAAGATTGATTGAAGGACCGTCTTTATTTCGCGAGAAGGGAATGGAATATTACGAATTTATGCATTTGGATGATTTAGTTACTCTGTTTATGAATAAAGGAGATCATTATGCTGAGATTAGTGTAAAGGAATTAGAAAGATTAGGGGCTAAAATTAAAAATTTAAGAGGATCAAATGCAGACAATTTTGCTAATTGTTTGATCTTAAAGTGTCAGGATTTTGCTATCCAGAATAATGTAAGAGCAATATTTGTTAGTTCTGTTCCCATAGATCTCCCTGGAGAGAAAGAAGGAACCTTTATCTGCCCCCTAACTTAGTTCAACTCTCTTTCCAAAACTTTTTTTGCAACTTGGAAATCTGCACGCTTGTTAGTTTCTTGCATAATTTTGCCCATTAAAAAATTAATTATTTTTTTATTTCCTGATTTGTATTCAGAAACAGATTTTTGATTGTTTTTTAAAATCTGTTTTATTATTTTTATTAGTTCCTTTTCACTATTAATTTTTTTGCTTGTTTGTGCTTGTTTTTTTGGTGAAAATGATTTTGGAATAAATTTTCTCATTATGTCTTTTGCAGCTAGAGGAGTTATTTTTTGCTGCCGTAAT
>Ga0315550_1000953_pt1 | contig 17835 bp, 15 predicted proteins | sample SalMarSW160190MG_2_FD_203100 | JGI IMG/M metagenome (GOLD analysis project Ga0315550, IMG submission 203100) | Salt marsh sediment microbial communities from the Plum Island Ecosystem LTER, Massachusetts, United States - Salt Marsh Sediment SW1601-90 ... | reverse complement strand
ACGATATCGCTGACCACCCGCGCCTTGATGCTGTTTATCTCAACGCTGATTGCCTGAATCAAGGCGTCGATCAGCTCTACTGCTGTTTCGGTTTTCATTCTATCCTCCTGTATCAACCTACTACGAGAATTCCTACTCGGCCCACACAGCGGTTCCCATAAGAACCCTTATGAGGGTTCAGACTTGTGCTAAATCGCTTGCGGCGGAAACGCTTTCCACAAATCGGACATTCAATCACGTAAGTCACGCCTGAGCCAAGACCAGGGAATATCTTGCCCCGTCTGCTTGAGAAGTACTTCTCCTTGCTGTACTCACCTGCCCTTGACAACTCTACCTCAAATTGAGGTTCAAACTCGACGTCAGTGTTCGAGATACTCTGGATCTTCGGATGCACAAAATTCTTTCTCCCTGGCCCTGATCTGCCTCCCGTTCGGTCATATACGTGGAGATACTCTCGCGATACTCCATCCCGCCTGGTTTTGTACGTTAGGGAATATGGCTCTACCTCCCTCTCCACTCCATCGTAGGCGATTCTTAAGAGCGTCATTGTGTGTCCCGCTTCCATGATGGGATTGCGGAGGTCGGGAGGGAAAAACGCGAGTCTTCCACGCATAATCGGAAGCGAGCCGAACATCGAACTGACTGTTGCCTTGAACCTGGTCAAGGCGCTGTCGAAGTTAATAGCTCCGTCCTTGGGAGAAACCAAATACTCCTGCCATAGTGAACGGATGATCTGAAAGGGAAGGCTTAGAAGTAGCTCTTCAACGATCCTAGGTCCTGCCCAGAAAATCGTCATCTTAAGGAATGTGTTGACGATTTCCTTCTGATTGACATTCAACGTGGGATTGATGAAAGTCGGACACACAAAGTCATATAGGTCCGCAGAATGCCTTCTTTGGAGCAGGCACTTGAGTTTACCGGCCAGCACTTCTTCGAGTTTGAGACATCTGACAGGAGCACTACACAGTGATCTATCTGAATATGGGTGGATCAAGTCGCGTGTTTGAACTGGTAAGAAAATCTTATCGAACTGCGTTACGTCCAATCTGATCTTAATCACAATGTGATCTGCTTGGCCGAAGAAGTCTTTGAAGTATAGTCGTGCTTCGTGGACTTGTTTTGAACTGTCAATGTTTCTCTTTCTGGCAACACGAGTGCGTTCCTTCACAAAGTGAACTCCAGAATGTTGTTCTACGAAGTCACACACACGGTTCAACTCGGAAGCGATGTACTCCTCGGACAGTGCACCAGCAGTGGTGAAGTCTAGGTCTAGCGAATAGCGTGCTGAATCGAGGTAAGCTTTGCGAAGGCAATTTCCACCCTTCAGAACTAAATGGTTCCTCAGATCGCTGACTGTGTAGATGCCTGTAAGCACCCAGCCAAATACATAATCACGCTGGACGTGGGATGTGTGGACTCCCAGCTCATCGGACTTGTTTACTATCTCGTCTCTGTTGATCATCAGTGTTCAACTTCAGGCTCAAAGCGGGCTAACATGAAATTGGGCCGCTGCCTCGCCTACGCGTCTCCCAACGCACCGGCAGACACCCAGCTCTGCGGTCTCTACCCTCTCTCCCCCAGCAGCCGGTCGATCTCCTCTCGCACCGCCTCCAAGTCCTCCAGCCCCAGGTAGACGATGGCGTAGCGGATGTAGGAGACCGGGTCCAACGCCTTCAACTCCTCGATCACGAAATCGCCGATCACGCGGCTGGGGATCTCGGTCTTGCCCATCTGGCGTATCCTGTTCTCGACCCGATCCGCCAGCCGTTCCAAATCGTCTGCCGAGACGGGCCGGCGCGCGCACGAGATGCGCAGGCCAGAGAGCAGCTTCTGCCGGTCGAACTCCTCCCGCTGGCTCCCGCCACGCTTGATCACCAGCGGCGTGGTCAGGATCGCCCGCTCCACCGTGCTGAAACGCTTTCCGCAGTCCTTGCACTCGCGCCGGCGGCGGATACCGCGCGCGTCGTGGGTCGTATCGATGACGCGGGTCTGGTCGCTGTCACAATAGGGACACTTCATTGATCCACCCCCGAGCAGAGACAAATAACACCAGATGTAGGGGTGCGGAGAAATAAAAACCCCATATCTGGCGGTTTCCCGTGTAGTGCAAATTATACCACACAGCCGAACGCGACACAAGCCCGTTTGCGCCCGTAAGCTTAAAAATCTAGCTCTAAAGGTCTCTTCCCCCCACCTACCCTCCCCCACCACAGGGGGAGGGACCGGCTGCTCCACCATGGCCAAAGGGGCGCGACCAGCGCGCCCCTTTGGCACAACCAGACAGCTAGATAGTCTTACTCGCTCGCAGCCCGGGGGATGGTGAACGCAAAGCGGCTCCCCTTCCCCCCGGGACCATCCTCGACCCAGATGCGCCCGCCGTGGGCCTCTACGGCCATGCGACAGAACGCCAGCCCCAACCCGGACCCGCGCCGGGTTTGGACCTGTCCCCGCACCTGGGTGAACTTTTCAAAGATGCGCTCCCTTTCCCCCTCGGGGATACCGGGGCCGGTGTCCACCACGTCAACCCGTACGACTTTGGCCTCGGGGTGTGCCTCCACCCACACACGCCCTGCGGAAGGAGTGAACTTGAGCGCATTATCCAAAAGATTGATCAAAACCCGCTGCAGGATATCCCCGTCGGCAAAAACGTCCGGCAGCCCCGAGGACGGGCGCGCCTCCAATGTCACTCCCTTTGCCTCCGCCAGACGGTATTCCTCCGCGATCGCCCCTTCGATCAGAGATCCCACGTCAAGGGGTTGGCGCTGAAGCTCCAAAGATCCCTCCTCCAGGCGAGCGATGTCCAGCAACGTATCCACCAGGCGGCCCATTCGCTGCATCGCCCGCTCCATCGCGTCCATCACGATGCCCACGTACTCCCGCTCGGGCTCAGGAATCGCTACCTCCGCCAGCAGTTGCAGACCGTTAGCGATCACGGTCAGAGGATTGCGAAGATCGTGGACGATCATATCGGCCAACTCTTCCCGGAGGCGCAGCAACTCCTCCAACTGCGCCTTCTCGGAGGTCAGCGCCTCGACCCGGCCCTCGGCGCGGCGGTACGAGCGGCCGAGGCTGATGCACACGGCATCTGCGCCAGTGAGGTGCCTCCCCACCTGCCAGACGACGGTCGCCGCCAAATCGGGGGACTCTATCAGCGCGCGGTGGAAATCGGCCTCGGGCACGTGAATGACCACCGACTCCTCCTCGGCCTTCACCGTGGCCGTGCGTGCCCACCCGATGGTCGATCCCAACTCGCCCACCAACCGTCCCGGCGAAACCTCCGACAGGAGGTAGGTCTTGCCCTGCTCTTCCTTGTAGGCCCCCAGCTTTCCAGACTGGAGATAGTACACCCCGTCGCTGGCCGCTCCCTGACGGATCAGCACGTCGCCGGGAGAGAGACGTTTCTCCCTGCCATACTTGCGCAGGACCTCGTCAAGATCCACCATCTTGTCACCGCCCCATAAAGCTCCCTCGGTCGCTCCACGAACGGCAGCGCGGCACGCGGGAAGCATTCCCAAACGTCGATTCAGGACACTCGTAACCGTCTAGCTGCGACGGCGCAAGAACGCGGGAATCTCTAGATCGTCCTTATCAAAGGCGGGCATGGGGAACTCGACCGGCTCGCTGCTGGGCGCGGCTTGCGCCGTGCTGGCCGCACGCGACATGCGGGAGCGCGGTTCGGCGTTGTCAAAGCCCGTCGCCACGACGGTGATGCGCACCTCGTCGCCCATCTTTTCATCGATGACGGCACCAAAGATCAGGTTCACGTCGGGATGCGCGGTCTGCTTGATGATCGAAGCGGCCTCGTTGACCTCATACAGGCTCATTTCGGCCCCGCCGGTGATGTTGAACAGGATGCCGCGGGCACCGTCGATCGTGATATCCAGCAGGCGGCTGGAGATGGCCTGCTGCACCGCTTCGACCGCCCGATTCTCGCCGCTGGCGCTCCCGACCGCCATCAGCGCCGCGCCGCCCTCCGACATGATCGTCCGCACGTCGGCAAAGTCCAGGTTGATCAAGCCGGGCACGGTGATCAGTTCCGAGATGCCCTGAACGCCCTGGCGCAGCACGTCGTCGGCCAGGGAGAACGCAGCCTGCAAGCTGACGCGCTTGTCGGTGATCTCGAGCAAGCGATCGTTGGGGATGACGATCAGCGTGTCCACCGACTCTTTCAGCTTCTCGACCCCTACCCGCGCCGCTTCGCCGCGTACCGAGCCCTCCCAGCCGAACGGACGGGTGACGACCCCGATGGTCAGTGCGTCCACGTCGCGGGCGACGCGAGCGATGACGGGCGCCGCGCCGGTGCCGGTGCCGCCGCCCATACCGGCGGTGATGAACACCATGTCGGTGCCCTGCAGAACCTGGTACAGCTCGTCGGCCGATTCCTCGGCCGCCTTTTCGCCCAGTTCTGGATCGCCGCCCACGCCCAGCCCGCGCGTCAGCTTGTCACCGATGCGCACGCGCTTGGGTGCGTTGGAGAGCATCAGAGCCTGAGCGTCGGTGTTGACCGCGATAAAGTCGACGCCGCTCAGCCCCTCAGCGATCATACGGTTGACGGCATTGCTGCCGCCGCCGCCCACGCCGATCACTCGAATTTGTGCAAAGCTTTCTGTCTGGTTATGCATCTTGAGCCTCCTATTGTGATGAAAGATTGACGCTTACTACGCCTGTCCTTGCGCAGATTTTAAATCGCGCTTGAGCGGACGCAGTGTCGCCAAACCAGGTCGACTTTGCTCGTGAATTGACTCCAAACTTTCGCAAGGTTAAGCAACCAAAAATCGGTGAATCATGATTCATCAACCAGGCAAAAGCGCCCGGAGCCATTTGAAGAAACGTCCTCCAAAACTGGGGATGGGCCGGTGAAGCTGCGGGCGCGTTTCGGCCACGTCCCAGCCCATCAATCCGGCCCCCACCGCGTGAGATGGGCTCGAGATCCGATCCACGAGGCCGTACAACTCACGGGGCGCCCCCACCCGCACCGGCAGGCCAAACACATCCCGACCCACCTCGTCGATGCCGGATAGCTGCGCCGTGCCGCCGCACAACACGACCCCGGCGGGCAGCAGGCCGTCGTAGCCCGAGCGCTTGATCTCCTGCTGTATCAAGGATACGATCTCTTCCGCCCGCGCCTCCACGATCTCGGCCAGCTTCCAGCGCGGCACGACCTGCGGCGTGCCCCCACCGGGGGATGGTGCGGTGAAATGCTCCTCCGGCAGCACCTGGGCCGCCAGCGCGTGCCCGTGCTGCACCTTGATCTCCTCGGCCACCGTCGGCGGCACCCGCAGCCCGATGGCGATATCGCCGGTGACGTACTCGCCGCCCACACCCAACGTGACCGTGTGCCACACCGTGCCGTCGATAAAAATCGCGATATCCGTCGTGCCCGCGCCGATGTCGGCCAGGACCACGCCCATCTCACGCTCCGTCTCGGTCAGCACGGCATCGCCGGCAGCGATGCTGGCCAGGATCAGTTCGTCCACCTCCACCCCGGCCCCCTCCACGCACTTGGCCAGGTTCTGAATCGCGGTGCTGGAGCCGGTGACGATGTGCGCCTCGACCTCCAACCGGAAGCCGTGCATCCCCACCGGATCGCGCACGCCCGCCTGCCCGTCCACGATATAGCTCCTGGGGATCACGTGCACGACCTCCTGATTGTGCGGCACGGCGATGGCGTGAGCGGCATCCAGCGCCCGCTCCACGTCCTCCACCGAGATGCCATCCTCGCGGCGAGAGATGCCCACCACGCCGCGACTGTTGAGAGAGGAGATGTGCGTGCCGCTGAGCCCCACGTAGGCGCGCTCGATCTTGTATCCCGACATGCGCTCCGCCGCGTCGACCGAGGCGGCGATGGACGCCGTAGCATCCGCCACGTTGATCACCACGCCCTTGCGAATACCGCGCGAGACCACCTGACCCACGCCGATGACGCGGGTCTCGCCATCGTCACCCACTTCGCCCACCAGGGTGCACACCTTGCTGCTGCCGACGTCGATACCTACGATGGTGTGTTCCACAGTTTGCCTCTTTTCGTAGGCCGGATTGGCAATCCGACCTACCACTCATTCGTCAAGGAATAATACGGTACCTCGGGGAAGCGCACGTCCACAAACTCGGGATCGATCCCCCGCGCCTCCAGATCCGCCGCTACCGCCTCTAGCACCTCGAGCCGCGCGCCTATCCCGGTCCCCTGCCCCACGATCACGCGCCAGCCCCGGCTGTCGATGATCACAAATCCCCGCGACGGCACGTAGACCAGCTCCGGCGCCATCTCGACGCCCGACGCCCACAGATCGGCCAGCGCGACGCGCGCGGGCTCGGCCAACAGGTCGCTCTCGTCCTTGGGCAGCGGCCCGTGCACCACCCAGGCCTCGGTGAACGCCTCCTCGGTGGAAAAGACCACGCCGTCTGCGCCCACGCCCCACAACTGCCCGCCGTCGTTCCACATCATCCTCGGCTGCCGCTCCGCGACGGTGATCGTGCAGTTCGACGGCAGTTGGCAGACCACCTCGGCGCTTTCGAGGCTGGGCAGCTCGGCCAGGATCTGGGCTTCCAGCCGGCCGGGGTTGGCCCACAGGACGTGCAAGCCGGGCAGGTCGCTGGCCCAGAAAACCTGCTCCGGCGACACGCGCACCGTGCCCACCACGTCCGCGTCGTAGACGTAAAAGCGATCGTCGAGCAGGCCCCACACGACCAGGCCCACGATCAGGACCGCCAGCACCAGCAGCACGCGCCGCAGCCAGCGCCACCACGGCCGCGGCTGCGACGGCGCACGCGACCGGCCCAGGGCCAGTGTGCCCGCCGTCTCAAACCTGCTCTTCGTCGTGCGTCGCCGTCTCGTTGATTTCATCAATTACGTCCCTCAATCCTCCGACGGCCGGTACGACGTCTCCGAACGCGCCTTGTCCTGGTACCGCTCAATCGCCAACTCGACCAGCCGGTCGATCAACTCCGGGTACGGGATGCCGGTCGCCTCCCACAGCTTGGGGTACATGCTGATCGACGTGAACCCCGGGATCGTGTTGACCTCGTTGACGTACAGCTCGCCGGTCTCGCCCGATAGCAGGAAATCGACTCGCGCCATGCTGGCGCAATCGATGGCCTGGTAGACCGCCACCGCCAACTCGCGCACGCGCTCCGTCAACTCCGGCGAGAGCGGGGCCGGGACCAGCAGCTCCGACGCATCCTCGCCCGCGTCGAAATACTTGGACTCGTAGCTGTAAAACTCGCGGCTGGGGATGACCTCGCCCGGCAGCGAGGCGATGGGCTCGTCGTTGCCCAGCACGCTGACCTCGATCTCGCGCGCGGCGGGCACGGCCGCCTCGACGATCAACTTGCGGTCGTACTTGGCCGCCTCGGCCAGGCCAGTCGCCAGATCCGACCGGTTGTCGCACTTGCTGATGCCCACGCTGGAACCCAGGTTGGCCGGCTTGGTAAACATTGGATAGTCCAGCGCCTCCTCGACACGATCCATCGCTCCCTCGGGATCGGCGTCCCACGCCTTGCGCTTGAGCAGCACTTGATCCACGACGGGAAACCCGTGGGCCCGCATCACGTCCTTGAAAACCGCCTTGTCCAACCCCAGCGCCGAGCCAATCACGCCAGCGCCCACGTATGGAATGCCGGCCAGCTCCAGCAACCCCTGCACCGTGCCGTCCTCGCCGTAAGGCCCGTGCAGCACCGGAAAGACCACGTCCAGCTCCGTCAGGCGCGTTGCCTCGATGGCCCGCTCCGTATTCTCATCAAGCCGCATCAATCCGCGGTAGGAGGGATCGCCCAGCAACGCCGCCGGGCGGCTGGCCTGTGCGTCGCCCGCCTTGAGCGCCTTCATCGGGTCGCCCGAGGCGATCCACTGCCCTGTCTTGGTGATGCCGATGGGCACGACCTCGTACTTTTCCTTGTCGATGGCGTCCATCACCGATTGGGCCGAGGCCAGCGACACCTCGTGCTCCCCAGAGCGCCCGCCGAAGATGATGCCCACGCGGATCTTTTTCACCCTACCACTCCCCCACCAACTCGATCTCCAACTCCAGTTCCACCCCAAATTGACGTCTCACCTCGGCCCGCGCGTGCTCGATCAGCGCCATGACCTCCGCCGCCGTCGCGTCGCCGGTGTTCATAAAGAAATTGCCGTGCAGCTCTGAAATCTGCGCCCCGCCGATAAAGCTGCCGCGCAGACCGGCCTGCTCGATCAGGTACCCCGCGTGGCTATCGGGGGGGTTCTTGAACGTCGAGCCCATCGTCGCCCCCGAGGGATGGCGCGTCCTGCGCCACTCCAGGATCTCGTCCGCCCGCGCCGCCAGCGCCTCGGGATCACTCTTCTCAAGCTCGAAGGTGGCTTGTAGCACCACGGGCCGCTGGCCCGGCTTTTCCCGCTTGATCCGGCTCGTGCGGTAATCGAACTCGAACCACGCGTTCGGTCGCTCCACGATCTCGCCGTCCGGCTCCAACAGCGTGGCGCTGCGCAGCACGCCGGCGACGTCGCCCTCGAAGGCGCCCGCGTTGCCCACCACTGCCCCGCCCACGGCCCCCGGCAGGCCGGCGGCCCACTCCAATCCGGCCAGCCCGCGCTCGACGGCCTGACGGGCCAAATGAGCCAGCAGCGCGCCCGCCTCGGCCCGCACCGTGTCTCCGAAAGCGATGTCCGCCGCCCGGTTGACGATGACCAGCCCGCGCACGCCTTTATCGGCGACCAACACGTTGCAGCCCCCGCCCAGCAGCAGCCAGTTCACTCCGCGCTTCCGCGCCAGCGCCGCCGCTTCCACCACCTGGTCCACGCTCTCGCAGACGACCAGCAGGTCGGCCGGACCGCCGACGCGCATGGCCGTGTAGGGCGCCAGCGGCTCGTCGCGTTTGACGCGCTTGCCCAGCGCCTTGGCCAGTGCACCCAGATTGGATTCAGCCGTCATCACACCCTCGATCCCGGCGTCGCGGCCGCCGAACAACAGCGGGCGACGCTTCAGCAGCCCGCTCACGAGGCCCATACAATCCCCAACTCCCGCGCGCGGTCCACGTAGCGCGCGATTTGCCCGACGCAGGCGTCGTACAAGTCCATCTCTGCGCCGTGCTCGTGGTACGTCTTGAACCAGCTCACCGTCTCGGCCGCGGCCTCGTGCCAGTCGTAGACCGGTCTCCAGCCGAGCCGATTGGCCGCCTTCTCCCAGCTCAGCCGCAAGAGACCGGTCTCGTGCGGCGCCCGGGCCTGGCCCGCGCTCAGATCCTCCCACTCGCCCGCGCCCCACAGCTCGATCAGCTTTTGCACCAGGTCGCCGACGCTGACGGCCACGTGCTCGGGCGGGGCGAAATTCCAGGCCTCGGCGAAACGCCCCCCCTCCTGCACCAGCTTTGCCGCCAGCCACAGATACCCGCTCAGTGGCTCCAAAACGAGCTGCCACGGACGCACCGAGTGCGGGTTGCGCACGAGGATCGGCTCACCGTCCATCAACGCGCGCATACAGTCCACCACCAAGCGATCCTGCGCCCAGTCGCCGCCGCCGATCACGTTCCCCGCCCGCGCGGAGGCCAGGGCTGTACCGTGTTCAGCATACGTCTCCACGGGGAAGAACGACCGCCGGTAGGAGGCAACGGCCAGCTCGGTCATGGCCTTGCTGGCGCTGTACGGATCGTGCCCACCGAGGCGGTCGATCTCCCGGTAGCCCCACAGCCACTCCCGATTCTCGTAACACTTGTCGCTGGTGACACACACCACCGCCTCGACCGAATCAGTCAGCCGCACCGCTTCCAGGACGTTGACCGCGCCGCCGACGTTGATGTCAAAGGTCTCTTTCGGCTCGGCGTACGATAGGCGCACGATGGGCTGAGCGGCCAGGTGAAAGACGACGCGCGGCTCGTGCTCCTCGATCACCCGGCGCAGCGCGTCCAAATCGCGCACGTCGCCGCGCACGTCCACCACCCGTTGCCCCAGGCGAGTCGCCCCGAAATTGCTCGGGACGGTCGGCACGTCCACGCTGTAGCCGACCACCTCGGCCCCCAGCTCCTGCAGCCAGATGCTCAACCAGGAGCCCTTAAAGCCCGTGTGGCCAGTCACCAGCACCGGCATCCGGTGAAAAACACGTCCAAAAGCGTCCTGCATAGCTACACCAAGCGTAAGACTACTTTCCGCCTCCGTTTGCTCTCTTTTTCACCAGGCGCATCTTGAAAGCCATCACCTCGCAGGTGAAGCCCTCCCGCCGGGCGCGCTTGCGCTTGCGCACGCCCTTCAACCGAGCCCCTCGCCTTCGATCACGCTTACTATCGCTCACTAGTGCTCTCCTCCTGTACCGTTGTTGCCGGGCCTGTCCGCACCATCGCCCAGCCGCTTAATCGACGGGCCGATGGTCACCAACTGTGCCCGCTCGCCTTCCAACACCTCCAACAACCACTCACCGATCTTGTCGCTATCCCCGGCGCCCAACGTCAGCACCACGTCGCCGGGCCGCACCTCGGTGGCCAGCCATACCACTGCCTCGTCCAGCGAGTCTGCGTGGCGGACATCGGGGTGCGCTATCGCTGTCGCCACGTCGGCGTTCGTCAGGCCCAACGTGTCGCGCTCGCGGGACGCGTAAATCGGCAGCACGACGACTTGATCCGCCAGGTCGAACGCCCGCGCGAACTGATCCAACAGCACCTTGGTGCGGCTGTAGGTGTGCGGCTGCCACACGGCCCACAAATTCTGGTTGGGGAAGCGCTCCCGCGCCGCTCGCAGCGTGGCCCGGATCTCGGTCGGGTGGTGCGCGTAATCGTCCACCACGAGCACGCCATCGGCCTCGCCCTTGATCTCGAAGCGCCGCCCCACACCGTGAAACTCGGTCAGCGCACTGCGCGTCACCTGGAAGGGCACGCCCAGATAGTCGGCCACTGCCAAAGCCGCCATCGCGTTGGAGGCGTTGTGCGCGCCCGGCAGCCGCAGCCGCACCAACCCCAGCGTCTCCTCCGCGCGTACGGCCAAAAAGTCCACGCCGCCGGCAAAGTTGGGCCGCACCTCCTCGGCCCGCCACTCCGCCCCCTCGTCCAACCCAAAGAAAGCCACCGGCTGCCCCGCATCCTGCCGGCGTTGGCCCAGCTCGCGCGCCGCCGGGTCGTCCCAGGAAGTGACCAGCAGTCCATCCGACGGCACCAGGGCCACGAACGCCTCGAACGCCGCCCGAAAGTCGCCGAACGTGGGATAGCAGTCCGGGTGGTCGTGCTCGACGATGGTCACTACCGCGACATCGGGCCGCAAGCTGAGAAAGGTGCGGTCGTACTCGTCGGCCTCGATGACGAACAGCTCTCCCCCACCCGCTCGGGCGTTCGTCTCCAACCCCGCGATCACGCCGCCGACGATGAAGGTCGGATCGCGTTCGGCGGCCAGGAGGATGGAGGCGACCATCGCCGTCGTCGTCGTCTTGCCGTGTGTGCCGGCCACTGCCACGCCCGTTCGCCCCGCCATCATCTGGCCCAGGAACTCGGGCCGCTTTAGCACGGGAATCCCGGCCGCCTGCGCCGCCTGCACCTCGACGTTGGAGGCGGGCACCGCCGAGGAGATCACGACCAGGTCCGCGCCGTCCACGTTTTCCGCCCGGTGCCCGGCAAAGACGCTGGCCCCGTCCCGAGCCAGCGCCTTTGCCACCCGCGAGAGCACCAAATCCGAGCCGGAAACCCGTGCACCCTGCTCCATCAGCACGCGGGCGATGGCCGAAAGTCCGGCCCCGCCGATGCCGACGAAATGCACGTGTCGAATCTTGGTTAAATCAGGCACGGCAACTCCCTATCAATAGCCTCCAAAATCAACGAGGCATAATGCCTAGTTGCTTCCAAAAACCGGCCAACGAGTCAAACCTGCCACGCGAGAGGGGCGGCACGATAAGCACGGTTTTACCTCCATACGACAACCTTCTTTCTGCTGGCCTTCGGTTGCCCCGTCTATTGGCAATTCGATACTCGCGTCCAACGCGTCCCACAACCAACGCAATAACAGAATGCCCCTCTCCATCGGTAAGAAGCTGTCCACACTCTCGATGATGGAGTCTTCCTTCGCTTTCATCTCCTCCACCCTTGCCGAAGGCCGGAAGCATCGCTCGAAATTTCCTCTGAGCATCTGCCCATCCCGAGCCACTTTTGAACTCCACAAACACAACTACCAGAGGACCGTCCTCAACTCGTCCGATCAGCAATCGGTCTGACCGGGCAATATCTCGATTCCCAAAATACCGTTCCAAGTCATATGCCTTGAGCACCTCACCGACATTCCGCTGGACGGATATTGAGAGACGTTGTCCACCTGAGCCCGGATCGGAAAGACTACACGTGGAAACGGCCCGGTCGACTGAGCTCGAGTCAAAGACACAGTACGAAGATAGATCGCACATTCCCGCCCTCTACGCACCGTAGGCCTGTAGATACTCGAGTCGATTCAGTTCAATCCCCAGTTGCTCATCCACCCCCGTCAAGTGCTCCTCAGAAACAAGTCCCGTTTCCTCGTCCACAATACTCTCTACAACGCCATCCTCGCGGAAAAGGTAGGCTCCCACATTTCCGCGCTTCAGCCTCACCTCCGGCTGCGGTATCCCCGGCTCTTTCACAGTCTCTTCCAGATCAGATGCCACCAGCAAGTTGTTCACTGCGTACAACACTGTCGGCGAGTGGGTAGTGATTAAAACTCTGAACCCCTGATTTACCAGATAGGCCAATATCTCAGTCATAGCCACTTGAGCTTCGGGATGAAGGTGTATCTCTGGTTCCTCTACGTGAACGTAAAACGGAGACTCGATCAATCTCTCCTTGCGCCAGCTAAAAAGCACTTCCGATAACAACACGAGTGGCCAATTGGCTTTCTGCCCTGACGAGGCCATATCTACGTCAATCTCTTTTGCCTGGTCCACTTTCCACTTCCACACTTCGCCCCGTCGGTAAACCTCGCCAACCAGTGCCTTCTTGCCCCGCTCTCGCACCCACTGGCCTTCCTGCGTATTTGGTATCCCCCCACGCCAACTCTTGAAAGTGCTGGCAGCCTCCTCCATCATGTCCGCAAAGATAAGAAGAGGGGCAGGAAAAGAAAGCACTTGCCATACCGAAGGGCCTCTCGCGTGCGAGTACACGACCCGTTCGGTGGGTACGTAGACCGCGCGCCGCCTTACCGGCTGTTTTCCCGCTCGTATCCGCGCAACTTTCATCTTGAGAGACTCACGCAGATTAGCTCCGCTTAGATCAAAACTTACTTGAAACCCTGAAGGATCAGCCGCCTGGAATCCTGCACGTTTGATCTCGAATTCCATCGGCGGCTCCTTCTCAGGAGAACAGTATCCGACAATCGCAACAGGTTCATCAGTCAGTTCAGAAGGCATGTCTGCAAAGACAGAAAAATCTCCTCCGGCGCTACGAAGATTGTTCAAGACCGCATTCACAATCTTGTTCTCGCTTGCACCTGGCCCCAACCTGGATTCGTGATACCGCACGAGAAAGGGCAGATTCCTGAAAAAATAAACCAATTGGGAAACCAGCGACTTGCCCGTCCCTTGTTTGCCGATAAAGATCGTAAACGGACGTATCTCCATCCCCCCTCGCGGAAGTTCCCGGATGGGCCCAAAAGCTCCCGTGATCTGCAAGTTTTCCATCTACATGCTCCCCTTCTGACGGATCAGAATCATCCAATGTGTTCGATCATATAAACACGATCAGCACAAACACGAACGAAAGCGCCACCGCCAGGTACAACACCGCGTCCGACTGTTCAACCACCCGCGGCGGCAAAATGGTCAAGAGGTTCGCCGAGGTGGTGTCAGGCTTCGGCGGCACGATACCCCCGATCCCCTTTGCGTCGGGAAAGTAAACGAGCCACATCACCGGATTGCCATCCTGATCAAACACCGGATTGCCGTTTTCATCGACCACCTGTTGCGGGCCCCGCTGATTTTCGGGCACGCCAAAGTAGGACATGTCCAGAAACGCCAGCACCGTGCCGATGATGAGAAACCCGTTAAGCAGGCCGATAAAGAACCCCAGCAGGATGTCCTGCAATCGCTCGCGGGCCACCTTGGCCCCGATGCGCGAGATGACCGTCGGGCTAGCGTACCCGAAAATGGTGATGATGATGAACACGACGGTGCGCGTGTAGAATTTGGTATTCGGGGCCAGGTTGTTGAACAGATCGCGCAGCGGCGGCAGGAAGGTTAGCAGGACGTGCTGGAAGAACAGCGCCACGATCACGCTGCAGGCCACGATGATCTCTTTGGCCCAGCCGCGCAAGCCGCCGATCAAGCCAAACAGAATCATCAAGGCGCCAAAGACCGTGTGGATGGGTATCATCTACAATCCCCCTTCGCCAGCGCCAACAACTCGCGCGCCAAACACACCGCTGCATCGGGACGGGCCAGCACCTGCATACGCTCTGCCATCGCCGCGCGCGTCTCCCGCTCGGCCAGCAAACGCCGCAACGTGGGCAGCAGTTCCTCGTCCAAGCGCTCCTCGTCTAACCGCACCGCAGCCCCCCGCTCGGCCAGCCAATCGGCGTTGACCCGCTGATACCGCCAGGCGTGTGGATACGGCACCAACACGGCGGGCAGCCCAAAGAAGGGCAACTCGCCCAATATCGACGCGCCTGCCCGGCAAATCGCCAGGTCCGCAACTGCAAACGCTTTTTCCATCTCGTGTACGTAATCGTAAATGTGATAGCGCACCTTGAGCGCCTCCGGCAGCGCCTCCCGCTGCGCCTGCACCCATGACCAATCGATCTCGCCGGTCACGTGCACCACCTGCGCCAATTCGAGCACCTGGGCCAGCATCCTGCAGAACGGCCGGTTGATGCCCTGCGCGCCCGTGCTTCCGCCCATCACCAGGAGCACCGGCTCATCAGCCGCTAACCCCATCGAAGCTCGCGCCTCGGACGGGTCAACCGCGCCGAACTTGGCCCGCACCGGGTAGCCGGTGACGACGACCTTGCCCCCCCTCTTTCCCCCCCGCTTGCGGGGGGGATGAAGGGGGGGGAAATGCACCGCCGCCTCTTCTACCGTCACCGCCACCCGCGTCGCCAGGCGGGCGATGAAGCGCACCGCCCAGCCCGGCTCCAGATCGGGCAGGTAGACGAGGATCGGCACCCGCAGCGTCCAGGCCGCCAACGCCACCGGCACACTGGCGTACCCGCCGGTTGCAAACAGCGCCGCGGGCCGCTCCCGCAGCCCGGCCAGCAACGCCACCAGCCACCCCAGCGCTAATTTGGTCAGGTTCCACGCCACCCGCCAGGGTGGCAATCCATGGATGCCGCCGACCGGCACACCCAAGAAACGCAATCCCGCCTGCCGGGCGAGCCGTTCCTCTACCTTGCCCTTTCCACCGACGTAGAGAACCTCCGGCGCCTCACTATCTCCGGCGGCGCGTGTGGCGGGTGCGGCTGCCTCGGCTATCGCTTGTACGACGGCCAGACCGGGATAGACGTGCCCCCCGGTTCCCCCACCTGCGATCCAGAGTCGCAGGCTGGAGCGTCTTGCCGCCCCGCTTTTGCGTCCGTTTTCCAATCCGTTTGCCCCGCGAAATACTCAGCAATATTCCCACCCCGGTCAGCGAAACCACCATCGAAGAGCCGCCACAACTGATGAACGGCAACGCGATCCCGGTGAAGGGCAGCAGCCCCGTCACCACCGCGATGTTGACCAGCGCCTGAAACACCAACCAGCAGGTAATGCCACACGCCAGGAGCGCCGCGAAAGCGTCCGGCGCCTCCCGCGCGATCTTGAAGCCACGATAGGCCAGGATCACGAACAGGCCGATCACAAGCAGGCAGCCGAGAAAGCCCATCTCCTCGCCCAACACGGCAAAGATAGAATCGGTGTGCGGCGTCGGCAGGTAGCCCAGCTTCTGCCTGCCTTCCCCCAGTCCCACGCCGAAAGGACCACCGCTGCCCAGGGCGATCAGCGCCTGCCGGATGTGATAGCTGACGCGCGTCGGATCGCCCCACACCTCCAACCATTCCGCCAGACGTCTCTGCGCGTGAGGGAACTGGTTGATCAGGACGAGAAACGTGACCACGCTGATGGCGCCACCCACGGCCAGCTGCAGGATGTCGGCCCCGGCGAAAAAGAACATCGCCAGCGCGGTCAGCACGATCAGTATCGACGTGCTCACGTCCGGCTGCGCCACGATCAGGCCGGCCACGATGCCGATCAACACGGCGAACGGAACTAATCCGTAGGTCACGTCGCGGATCTGGTCGCCCTTGGAGGCCAACCAGGTCGCCACGTAGATGCTCATCGTCAGCTTAGCCAACTCGCCCGGCTGGATCGAGCCGCCAAGGAAAGAACGCTTGGCCCCAAAGACCTCTTCGCCGACGATGAGCACCGAGACCAGCAGCAGCAGCGTCACGCCCATGACGGGCACAGCCGCCTGCTGCCACCGGTCATAGGGAATGAAGGCGACGGCGGCCATCACGCCCACACCCAGGCCAACCCACAAGAACTGCCGCGACGCGATGTGGAAAGATTTGCCGTACTCTTGATACGACCAATCGAAGGTCGCGCTGTACGTCATCATCAGGCCGATGACGACCAGGCCCGCCACTGCTAGGACCAGCGTGTAGTCGAGACGCGCGCGCGCCGATCTGATTTGCTTCACCGACTGCGCCTGCCTCTGCACGCCTGCTCTTGCCGCCATCTTTTTCTCCCTTACAAGTTCCTGACAAACTCCTTGAACCTGTCGCCGCGCTGGGCAAAGTCTTGGAACGCGTCAAAGCTGGTACCACCGGGCGAGAGCAACACGACGTCGCCGGACTGCACCAATCCCGCCGCTGCCTCCATCGCTTCCTCCATCGTCTCCACCTGCGTGATCCCCTCTAGCGTCAAACCAGGTTGCCCTGCGCCGCCGTTCAGGCTCTTTTTCACTACCCGGGCGATCATCGGCCCCGCCTCGCCAAACGTCACCAGATGGCGCACCCGGCGCGTCGCTTCACCGGCGAACTCGCCCCAGGGCAGCTCTTTATCTCGCCCGCCGGCCAGAAGCACGATGGATTCATCAAACGAACGCAGCGCGGCCAACGATCGTTCGGGAGCTGTGGCGATAGAGTCGTCGTACCACCGCACGCCGCCCAACTCGCGCACTAGTTCCAAGCGGTGCTCCACGCCGGTGAACGTCGTGGCGACCTCCCGCATCGACGCCAGCGCCACGCCCGTCAACCCGGCGATGGCGCTCGCCGCCAGCACGTTCAGCAGGTTGTGCCGGCCCAGCAGCTTGACCTCAGAAGCGTAACAGATCGTGCGGTCATGATCGTCCATACGCAACGTCAGCGAACCGTTGGTCTTGAACGCTCCCTGTTCCACCTCTGCGCCGCCGCTGAACCAATACAACTGTGCCGCCGTATCCAGGGCCAGCGCGCGGGCGTTGGCATCGTCGTAGCCCAGGACCGCAAAGTCTTCCGGTCCCTGATGGGCCACGATGTTCCGCTTGGCGGCGCTGTAAGCCTCCATCGTCTCGTGCCGGTCGAGGTGGTTGGGCGTGATGTTGAGCACCGCCGCAATGTGCGGGCTGGTCGTCATCAACTCCAACTGGAAGCTGGAGAGCTCCATCACCACCTTGTCATCGGACCTGATCTCGTTCAGGTCAGCGATGAGCGGGTTGCCAATATTGCCGCCCACCCAGGTGCGTGCGGACGCTGCGCATCCGCCGGATGCGCAGCGTCCGTCGCCTGCGGTTCTGCACATCTCCCCCACCAGCGCCGTCGTCGTCGTCTTGCCCGCCGAGCCGGTGATGCCGATCACGGGCGCGGGACAGCGCTCCACAAAGATCTGTGCGTCGTTGCTGAGCGGCACCCCGCGCCGGCGCGCCTGTGTGACGATGGGAACGTCGGTGGGCACGCCGCCGCTGAGGCACAGCAGGTCG
>Ga0315550_1000947_pt1 | contig 17891 bp, 17 predicted proteins | sample SalMarSW160190MG_2_FD_203100 | JGI IMG/M metagenome (GOLD analysis project Ga0315550, IMG submission 203100) | Salt marsh sediment microbial communities from the Plum Island Ecosystem LTER, Massachusetts, United States - Salt Marsh Sediment SW1601-90 ... | reverse complement strand
TGATCTTTCCTAGGTAATAAACCGAATAGATTCTTTAATGTACCAGTTATACCAGTCAAATAGTGAGTTTTAGCAAGAGCAAGTGAAATAAAAAATTTATCTTTCACAAGTATATCAGGAAGTTCTGGTTTTTTAAAGTAATTACCTTCAAACTCTATCTCGGTTAATGAAGAGTGACTTAAGTTGATTAGTGATACATCATGACCTGATTCCTCGAGTTTTGTTTCTAATTTTTTATACCCAAATTTATCAAAAGCTTGATCTGCAAACTTACTCATACTATCTGATTCTACAATTTTAATGGACAAATCCTTGTTCTCTTTGAGAATTAATCTTATTAACTCCTCAACTACTTTTACTTTTACTACTGCAAAACCTGTCTTATCTTCTTGAGTACATATATTTGGCTTTATTATAACTGGGGATTTAAGGCTGTCAAAACCATTAATAAGTTCAATACCTTCTCTTAGAGTTTTTTTTAAATCTTGTTCAAATTTGACCAAGGCTACAGAATCTAGCATCATTATTTTACTATGAAGACCTTCTATTAAATATTTGGAGAATCTTTTTTAACTTCAGAAAGAACTAGTACTGTCTAACATGTCAATTCTTATCACCGGAATTACAGATTTTCTAAACTTTTACAAGATTCTCAAGTATTCTTTCCAAATATTTTTCAAATTCATCAATTTCTGAATCTGTGAATCCTCTATAGAAAAGATTAGTCATTTCTTGTGATACTCCTGCGTATCTCTCTTGAAGTCTTTTTCCTTCTTCTGTCAAATAAATCAGTATTTTGCGTCTATCTTTTTTTGATGGAACTCTTTGTAAATAACCTGATTCTTCTAGCCGGTCTAACATTGATGTTAATGTAGATTTAGTTAGAGCTGTTTCCTTCGTAAGTTTTACAATTGATATCCCATCCTCTCTCCATAAAGGAAACATGATCCTTCCTTGTGCTGTGTTGATCATATCTAATTTGCTTTGTTTTAATAATTTTGTAAAGATTCGTCCCGAAATTTGGTGAATCTTCGAAATAAGGAAACCACCTTTGCTCTGTCTTTTCATTATATTCAATTATCCTTGTTTTTATTCATTCTAAATTTTCCGGTATTAGAAAAGAAACTTTGCATGGACTTTTGTAATAATCTCCTGTTTCAGCTGTAAAATGCAATACAGAGTAATCTGGATCATCTATTCCTAGAGGATAATATTGCTCACAACCTTCTTCCCAGAGCATTTCCCTAGATTCTTTGTCTCGTTTGATTTCAGTCTTTCCTATTAACATCAGTCCCTCCCACTCGTCAAAATCAACAAAATAAACACATGTTTTATTGCTGAGTTTTAATTGTGTTATCCTCTTTGATGAAGTATTTGTGGAAAACCATATCTCTTTCAAACCATCATGCTTGGCATTTATCATCGCCTTGATGTTTGGAAAATTGTCATTACCTATAGTCCCTACCATAGCAATATTGCTTCTATTAACCAATTCGAGAGATTTTTTTATTGCTTCTTCTATCATTTCTCCTTTTTTCATATGTATCACAATATAGTTCGATATCGAATAATATTATGTCGAACTATATAAACTTTTGTCTCAGTTGTAATTATATAGTCATAAATAAAATCATAATTAGAGGAGAAAATTCCTCTATTTTCATTATTTACTCTCTTTTTACTCTAGTAATTGAAGTAATACAGGTTAATCCAAGAATTGAGAATAGTACTATCCAAGAAGTTGGTTCAGTATCTGCTGGAGTTGATGGTGGATAAGGTAGAGGGAATGTATGACTTGCTATTTGAAATTCTACTTTTCCGTCTATCATATTGATCATGACTTCAATATCTTTCAGATTATCAGGATTTATTGTTAAAGGATCAGCTGTCAGAACAATTAAATCAGCATATTTTCCTACTTCTAGAGAACCTATATAATCCTCTTGCTTAACAGCATATGCTCCTTCTATAGTCATCATTCTTAATGCTTGTTCCACTGTTATTGTATGATTTGCCACCCAAGGATCAGGTTCATGTATTGTACCATTTACATCAATTGCTTTTCTAGTAACTAATCCCCAAAGATGTAAGAATGGTCTGATATTTGGTGATCTGCTCCAATCGTCTTCATCATAGCCATATAAATACGAGAAATCTGTTTCTAGATAAGCATGAACCATACTTGGTAATGAATATCTGTTCATGTACCAGTCTTTCCATGTCTCATTGTAGAGTGCATCATATTCATCTTGCCAATATGTTGGAAAATATCCCCTAACAGAATGAATGGTGTGTAAATTCTGAGCTTGAGCTATAAGATCTGACCTTATGAAACTGTTGTGCTCTATTTGGTGTCTATAATTGTCATTTGTAGAACCGTTGAGTGCGTATTCTATGGCATTAAGCACTGTTTCAGTTGACCTATCTCCCATTGAATGAAATGCGACAATAAAACCTCTATCTTGAAGTGTATCAACAATTGTATTAAGTTCAGTTTGATTGAAATAGAGATCACCATAGGTACTGTTTATCCCCCAATCAGCCATCATTTCAGGAGTATAAGGAATACTCATTGCAGGTGCTCCTCTATTCCCCCCAGCACCATCAGAGTAGATTTTGAAACCAGGAATTCGTAATTTTCTATCATGGTCATTAACTGGAGCAACATCTGGTTCCCACGCACCAACTAGTACAGGATGGCCGTCTTCTAACCAAGCAAAATTGTATATTAGAAAACAATTAACTCTCAGACGAAGAGTACCATCTTGTTCTGCACTTTGCATCCACTCAAGTTCTCCAATATCTATGCTTTTTTCATTTAAAGTAGTATAGCCATTAGCTAAAGCTAGATTCTGAGCATCATAGATGTTTCCTGTATCGCCTACCCAAAACAAAGATGCCATATAGTGTGTGTGTCCATCAATTATACCGGGCATAATTGTTCGTCCTTCAAGGTTATAACACTGATTATTTGTTGCTTCATAGTTCGCTAGAATATCTTCAGTACTACCTAAAGCTACGATTGCTCCATCTTTGATCGCTATTGCTTCATATATTGAACTAGTTTCATCTAGAGATATGATTTTACTGTTAGCATAAATATAATCGACAATGATTGGATTAGTTTGTTGAGAGTGTGTTTCAATAAGAGTAAAAGGAGAAGCAATCATGAGGAGGATAAAAACGATTGAGAGCTGATTTTTCATAGATAACAAAATCACTACCTTAGATTATAAAAGTTTTCTAGTTTTTATCAAAAATTTTTAATGGTCTTATCTGTGTTTGACAAAATGAAAATTCAAAAGATCATTTCAAGTGATAAGAAAAGCGATATCCCTGAGAAATACTGTGAAAGTATCTTTCAACTTATGCAAAAAAAAGAAAGAGAGAATCATACTTTTGATCCTCCAAAGTTGGATTATTTTAGAAAGCAATGGAAGATTTCGGATTTATCATGGCAAAAAACTATCAGATTTGCAGGAATTGATGAAACTGATAATGTTCAAGCATATGCATGGTTAGGTTTCAATATTAAATATGATAATTTAGACCAAGCATGGTTTCTTGTCTATTTGAATGATAATGAAGATAAAATGACTAATAGAATTATTATGTTAAAAGAAATGGTTAAATCTGTACCAGCTCAAATTACTAAAATTTCAACTGCCTTTATGAATGATTCAGAAGGTGCTGAATTTTATTTTTCAGCTGATATAGAACCTTCTTATGAAGAAATTCTGTTTGATTTGAATCTTGAAACAAAAGATCTAGCTGAAGTTTCAAAACAAGCTAAAAAGCTAAATGAAAAAGCATTGAAATCAGGATATGAAATTATATTTGTTGAAGGTTTAGATTATAATAATTATGTGGACTATTCTTCTTTTGTTGATCTTGTGGAATGTGTAAGAAATGATATGCCTAGAGAAGAGCTTTCAATAGAGGACACGAAATTGAATCTTGAAAGATTTAACGAACTATGCTTAATTAATCAAAAAAAATGGGATACTTTCTATACTTTTATCGCTATTCACAAAGATACAGGTAAACCTGTTGGTCTTACTACTTCTGTACTGGATAATTATCAACCTCATGTTGCTTGGCAGTGGGATACAGGAGTTCTTCCTGAACATAGGGGAAATGGTCTTGGGTTAGCAATGAAATATCAAATGTTAGAGACATTACTATCGACTACAAAAGCAAAAGTTTGGTCGACAGGAAGTTCTTCTGTTAATATTCATATGCACAGGATAAATAGAGCTCTTGGGTACGAAAAATGGGATTCTGAAAAAATAGTAGATTTCACTAAGACTGAATTAGAGCATTTCTTAGAAAAGTATAATACTGATACTCACTGAATGAAAATTTACTTGATTTCAATCTTTGAATTTAGTAAAAAGAGAAAGTAGACAGCATTATTGGACTGATTGAGTAGTTTGACTTGGATTTGTCTTGCTAGCTTCAAGAAATTTTCTCATTAACACCCCTCTATCATCCTTATCTATAACCTGATAACCGAGTTTAGAATACCATCTAATTAAATCAATCCCTTCTTTTGTAGGTTTTTCTTCAGTTCTCAAGGATATAGAAGTATACCCGAGATTTGTTAAAATTGTACAGAGTACTTGTTCCATTTTCTTACCAAATCCTTTACCTTTCTCTTTAACAACGAAAATATCAAGATAGATCCCATGTTCAAGCGCATCTTCATCATTTTCAGTAAAAATGATAAAATCTTCAATAATATCATTTACTTGTCTGTATAAAACGAAAGTACCTTCTTTGTTGAGTTTCTGCTCAAGCTCATCAAAAGAATCTTGTAATTCTTGACTAAAATTAGTTTGTTCAAGTTCCAAGAAATTTGAGATTCTATTTAGCATATTCTTTCCATTCATGAGAACATGCTCTAAACTGCTCATATGGTGCTCTCCTTAATTCTTTGCTATTTGATTTTTTTCTTCGCTTCGTTAGTACCATTCTCAGCTTTTTTTCTTAGTCTCATTGCCTTCTTATTTAGTTGGGGGTATCTTTTGATTGCTGAAAGAAGGATTTTATGAACCATTTCATCATATGAGAGTTTTCCTCTAACAGCCATTAAAGGATAAAAGCTGATATCGTTGTTAACTGTATCATAATCCAAACCTGGCAATGGATTGACTTCAAGAAAATACGGAATTCCATCTCTAATTCTAAAATCTAATCTAGCAAAATCATAACAATATGCTGCTTCAAAAATTGCTTTAGCATATTCTATTAGTTTCTCTTTTAATTCTGGTTCTATTTTTGCTGGGCATTCATAATACTTTAAGTCATCGTGTGATTTTGCATAACTATCAAATACAAAATCGTTATCTGTGAATTTTTCAGTTTTGATTCTAATCAAAGGTAAGACATCTATATTGTCCCCATTACCTAATAATCCAATACTATATTCATCTCCAGAGATGAATTCTTCAACAATAACAGGTTTGTTTAATTTTTGCATATATTCTGAAGCATAATCAGTTAATTCTTTTTTATTGTATACTAACTTCACACCAAAGGAACTACCTTCATATACTGGCTTTATTACAAGAGGATATTGTATTAGTTTCGCTTTTACATCCTTTTCTAATTTTCTAATCATCTTAGTATAATTGTAAGGATTTAGAAAATAATCTCTAGGAGTTGGAATAAGAAGAGAAGCAGCAATAGTTTTAGATATTTTCTTGTTTTGTCCTATAGCTGTACCAAGGACATCAGCTCCAACAAAAGGTATTCGCATGGATTCAAGAATTGCTGGTACTAGTGATTCTCTATTTTTCATATAGATGAAACCTTCAGATCTGTTAAACACTATGTCTGGTTTTTCTGCTCGTAGCTTCTCTATAAGATCAGGAGAACTAGCATCTACGAAAGTTGTATCATATCCATGTTTTAGGAGAGATTTTACTATTAACTCGATAGTATGTTCTGGATCAAATTCCATCTGAAATTCGTCTTCTTCTGTTCGCAAATTACATGTTACTACTACTTTGATTTTATTTTTCATTTTAACTTCACTCCACTTTCATTATTTGTTTTTTCTTACCCTCTAGTTTAGTTACAGCAACGATTTCTGCTGGATTATCTTCCTGAGGTGTTTTTGCACCTACTTTATATGGTCTTTCTTCATGCAAAGACATAAGCACTTTGGAAACATTTGAAACTCTAGGTACAACACTTCCACGTGCAGTAAGTATACAAACTATTTTCTTATTCTTTAAAGAAGGATTATTCTTTACACACATATTTACAGCTAACAAAGAACTAGTTGATGCCGGAAGGACACTCAATCCCTCAAAATCATATAACTGTTTTGAAGCATTAATCATTGAACTATCAGCAAGATTGAAAGCATATCCTTTGGTTGAATTTAAGAAATCTAGAGCTTCTTGCCCATCAAATGATTCATAACTTATAAGAGGTTCATTAATTTCAGTTTCTTTTAGCAAGTCAGGTTCTAAAATTAGAATCTGTTTCAATTCTTTATTTAGACTTGTTACTATTGGATTACCATGAATAGTGGAAGCAGCAATGAGTGTTGGAATTCGTTCTATTCTTCCATTTTCAAATTCCTTTAAGAATCCATAATATATACCTGCAAGCGTAGTACCATTCCCAACAGGAATGGAAATCAAATTAATTTCTTTTAATTGGTCAACAAGTTCTTTAGCAATTTCACCGTATTGATCAAAGGAAATTGTCTTAACAATCTTATTATTTGGTGATGCATTGAACCAACCATTTTGTTCACTTATTTCACCACATTTTTTTACAACATCTTCATATTTTCCTGGTAGATAATGTATTGAGGCTCCAACTCCTATAATATCCCTTAATCTAGTACTATGATAATTTTCTGGGATATAAACTCTGCATATGAGTGAATTTACTTTAGCATAGTATGCTATTGAAGCACCAAAATTGCCACAAGTTGCCACAGCAACAGTCTCAAATCCTTCTTTTTTTGCATATTGGCATATACTACTTGCGATTCGATCTTTATGAGTTCCTGTTGGATTTATTCCTTCAAGTTTGTAGTATAATTCAGGTATCCCCCATAATTTAGAGAAGATTTTAGACTTGATAACTGGTGTATTTCCTGGTTCTATTATCATTGTACTGTTACCCTCCAAAATTATATTTTGTCAAAAACATTATTTGTTGTCTCATCATGAATGACCTTTAGTTGGTTAATTGTTTCTTTAGATTTGATAGTAATCGGATTTTTAAAGGTAATAAAATAATCAAATAATTGTTCAAAATCCTTTTCTTCCTTTTGAAATAATTCATGAGCTTTAATAGTTAACTGGCTTCTATTCCCTCGTTTATAAGCCAATTCAAAATTAAATAATTGTTCGTTATGTGCTGTTGTAGTATTAAGATATTGATACTGACTCTTTCCACCAAAGATCGAGAAAAAGTGTGCGTTTCCCCCTTTCAACATATCTTGATTATAACCTGCGAATTTAGGATCAATACCTACAGCTACTAACATTAGATACATTTTTGCACATATATCACAAGCATGACACCATCTCTCATTTTGTCCTCCAAAACAAGACATAATGTATTTTATCATCTCTGGATAGCGATTTGTAAGTGTCGCCATAACTAATATGTCTGTGAATGGTTCAATATATGAAGTCACGTTTACCTTATTTTCAGTAATTTTACGAATCATCGCTGATATCTCATTGGTCCATTGTGAGGATTGGTCAAAACAGGGATTAGCTTCATATCCTTCATCATTATAATATAGAGTATTTGTGGTAAACTCATTACCAAACAGAATTGCGGATGATTCATGTAATCTCACATAAGGTAATAACATAAAGGAATATTGGGTGTTTTGTGTTCCCCAAGAGAGCTCTGCTTCATCAGGAGTGCAATTGAGATGTTCTGGATCTCTTAATAATGAGATGTTGTTATCTAGAACCTTTGTTGTGATATTTTGTTCTTTTTCAAAATCCTGTATCAGTCTTATCTTATTTTTGTACTCATATTTCATACTATGTTCAATAATATAAATTGGTTGAACTTCTTTCCCTAATTCTTGAGCAAGTAGTAGAGATAATAAACTATCTTTCCCAAATGAAAATGCTAAACTTACTTTATCTTTATTAGCTTCATAAGGATATGAAATCTGTTCGTCTTCTAAATAAGGAGAAGTATATTCAGGTTTTAAATTGTAAAAGCGTTTTAAAAGAGACTCCATTGTTAAATTAGAATCGTTTGTTGTACAAGAAGGTAAATCGTAAAGTATGTTTTTTAAAATCTGAGTTTGGAAAAGAGGTATTGATGAATTATATCTTATAGCTTTGTTTTGTATTAATCCTAAATGATATGTATACATTAAACTTAAGTTATTTCCAATTATATTAGCCAAAGTAAAATCATTGAATTCTGGAAAATCTACATAATACTTTTCATCATTAACAAATAGATTAAATCTTTTGTCACACTTATAGGAAACATTAATCGTTTTATTCAATCTAATCTAGCACATTTTTCTATTTATTTGTAATGATATCTATATTTTATGTAGAATATAAGATTATCTTTTTTGTAATTTTTTTCATAAAAATAAGAATGATTGTGGAGAGCTTTATCTTGTTTTTTTTAACATAATGACACTTTATTAAAAGAATTTAATGAAAGAAAAAAAGGAAGAGAAATTAGAAAGTAGTAATTAATTTCTTTAATTCCAAATTAATGGTTCTGTATTGTTCTCTATGTTTGATTCTTTGAATGATTAGAACAATTGATAGTAGTACACTTCTGATAGTAATAATGATAACATTGAAGAAAAGTTCCATTGGGTAGTATTTTCCTTTAAAATTAACTTTGAAATAGACCCAAGGAGCTTTGATTATTCTCAAATCTTTCTTTTTGTCTTTGATATTACTAATCTGTTTATATTCATCATCAGTGTAGGGAGTTACATACATTATAGTTTCAACATCCCAGAGAATACCTCTGAGATTGATAGGATCTCTCCAATTTCGTTTTTGACCTCCTTTTGGTCTTCTTATTAGACTTATGAAGAATTCCCACGAGCCATATCCTTTGCCGTATCTGTCCCAAACATAAAGTAGTGCATGCCAGGATAGCATTAGTAATGTAAGAAGTAATATCGTCCATCCAAAAGTAAGACTATATCTCTTAATAAAATCTTGATTTGGGAATATTGCTTGGAAAATAAATCGAATTACCATATCTCCAATACTGAAGAAATATGCTGTTAGTGCAAATACACCGAATCGACCCACCCATCTTGTTCCTTTCTCCCATTTATCTACTCTCACCATTCTGTTGAACTCTATTTTTAGCACCATAGCTGTAATCACAATGATTTGTAATCCAGCTGCAAATAAAGCAAACCAACGTGGATGAACATGAAATCCAAGATTCAAGTCCATATCATAAAAAGCAATCCAGTCTATCAAACCTAATACTGTTAAAATACCTCCTACTAAATAGAGCCACTGATACTGTTTTTTCTTTGGTTCATCTTGAGTAAGTATGGTTCCCATTCCAGCACCTATAAAGTAAGATCCCATCATTGGAAACAAAGGTGCTTCTCTTCCCACCAACCAATTTAAAGGAACCCGCCACACTTTAGACCACGCCTGTATCGTCGTTGAAATTAGAGGTTGTGATTCAGCTGTACCTATAATCCACCAATATCCCGGTGTTGTAAATTTACTGAAATTCTCACCTGTTGTTATATCAAGACCATAAACGTTAACTATAGCTTGGGAAACATAAGGGCTTATTATAATTACAATTATCCCAATTCCAAAACCAAGGATTGCTTTAATCATCCAGTTGTCTTTAAGTTTCTTTGTTGCAAAGATTAAGAATAGAAATGATGTTACAATCATCATCAAACCAATGGATTCGATAGCTTCAATCATAAAGAACATACCTTTATGCGAAGTCCAAGATTCTGCAAGTGTTATAGTCGTACTTCTACTCCAGCTTTCTAATACGCCCCAATATGGGAAAAATGTTATCCAGAGTTTTCCAACTAAAATTAGTACAATACCCGCGATGATTTGTTTGGTCCAAATGACCCAGATATTCTTGCCTTTTTTCAATGCTCTTTCCATTGCATAGAAGTTGACAATGGCTGATATCATCAGGAAAAATCCTCTCCAATGGATAAATATAGCTATAAGTATCGCAACAATAAGTAGAGGAACTCCTCCTTTGTTTAGAATCACATCGATATTAGTATTAGCAAATGCATCCCAGTTGGTAAAGAGGAAATGAAAAACAAGAGTGAAGAATATAGCTATTCCTCGTAAAAAATCAATAGATGTTAATCTTCTCATATGGAGATTTCATTTGAAGTCTTTTATAAAAATTTTTAGAGATAGATATAATTTCTTTAACATAAACTTATTTTTTCTTTATTTTTAATTTTAATTTCATTAACCATTGTTTTACTATCTTTATTGGCTTTTGCATTTTCTGTTTTAATTTTTTTATCAGTTTTTTAAATAACTTCTGTAACCTCTTTTTTCTTGGTAACGCAAAGGAGATAGGTTCTAAATCGTAAAGAGATTCTTGAACTTTTATTCTAGCTGAATCATAGTTCTTCTTACCTGCAACCAATCGTATGAATTTAATCAAAAACCATTCCCAAGTTCCAATAAATCTGATTTTCTCCCATAAGCGAATGATAATATCAAAACCTACTGCTACAACTATCATCATAAATATAGACCAGGCCATACCAACTTGATGTCTCGTTATAAAATTGATTATGAAATATCCTCCATACAACGGAGGTTGTATTGGTTGCCCTACGATTGACCAACCTCTTCCTATATTGTGCCAAATTGTAAAATTAAAACCAACAGTTCTTGTGCAATAAATACGCATAAAGACATCTACAAACTGTATCATATAGATTGTCAAAGCTACTATAGACCACCTGCGAATGAAACGTGTTCGACGTGCATATTTCTCTAAATCTGCTTTTGGTCTAAATTCAAATATAGCTAGAAGAGCAATTAGATAATAAATTTGTAAACCCATATTTGCTAGCATATACCACGTTTCATGAATACGCATATTGATGTCAAATTTAGCATCATAGACATAAACAAACATCAAAATTCCACCAATCAAAAGAATGGTTGCTGCAATTGCTCCATAGTTTAGGATTTTTCTAGAAGGTTTGGGTTTAGCTAAAAAGTAACCAAATATACCTCCAATGAAAGTCACTCCGAAATTTGGAAAAATTGGGCTTTCTGGACCAGCCATTGACATCCAGAAGAAACGCGTAAAGTATTCAGAAACATTTTGAAAATCTCTTGCATGTGATCCTTGTTTTCTTATGTCATAACCTAAGTAATCGACTATTGCCTGATGAAGATATGGTGCAGAAAAGATGAAAATAGCAGCTAGTACAGCTGAATAGATGAAGAAAATCCATGATTTATTATGTATTCCTAATTTAAAGAAAATGTAACTTGTTATAGATAATGCTATAATAGATAATCCAATTATCTGTAGTGTCTCAAAAAGATAAGCTAACCTTAAATCTGTTGCTCTAATTTTACCTGTTAGGATGAGATCGTTGATTGTTCCCCAAGGGCTGAGAAATCCTTCCCTAATTATCCCTAATAAATAAACAACAAAACCTTTGAAAATATTCGTTGATAGGAGTTTTTCTGGATTATCTCCTCTTTCTAATTTCTTCATGAAATTGTATTGGTGAATTATTGCCGATATAAAGAGAAAAAATGTTCGGGAATGTCCTAGTATGTAAAAGATTGCTCCAGGGATTAAAATAAGTGGATTCAATGTAGATATATCCGCATTAAAGTAAGGACTTAAGTCAACTACATTTGTCCAAGTATGAAAAATGGTCATGAGGAAAATAGCAACTCCTCTAAGGACATCTATAGTGACTATTCTTTTCATTGATAGAGACAGTTTTAACGTGTAGATTATAAGTTTTTACGATGTGATTTTTCTTCAAAAACAAACTTAATTAACAAAAGATTGTCCTGCGATTCTTGTTGGGTTTTTATACTATTTTACTAGACTCTTTAATGAAAGTAATCATGTTGACTTTAGAATCAAAAAAAGAAAAGAAACACAATTCCTCTCCTTTATTTGATTTTGAATATAACCAACTCCTCACTATAGGTCTCAACCTGATTCAACAAGGAAAAATCGATTCTGCCATACGTTTCTTTCAAGAACTATCTCTCTCAGATTTGTCATCTAATCTGACCTATTTCTACTTAGGTAATTTACACTTAATTCGTGATGAATTAGATATCGCTTTAGGTTATTTTTCTCTTGCATGGGAAACAAATTCCAATCCAGATTTAGCTCCACGTCTACCTTCTAAGGTTCTTTTTACTTTAGCTTCTATGGACAATCCAGATAAAGAAATTCTTAAATTATGGTTGAATAGGGCAGAAAGATTCCTTCAAACATATAGCTGTGATGAATTGCTCATTATTGACTTTACTCGAAGATTACTGGAGAAACTATGATGTCGCAAATTATTCATCAAATAAGAGAAGAGGAAGAATTATCAGACTACAGGATAGATTATCTGTTTGTCGATTCTATAAAATCCTTTTATGGCATAGTTGATGGTTTAACATTAGAACCTGTTTGGATACCTAAAAGCGCTGTTGGAAAGGATCTTAGAATAAAAACCTGGTGGGTAAATCAATATAAATCTGGTAAAAGTATTCGGAAAAAAGTGGAAACAAAAGTTGTTCAGACTAAACTCAAAATTTTTTTTGATACTAGATAGAACCAAGATTAATCCTCTGCTTCGTACGTTATTTCGCATATTCTGTGTTTACTTTTGAGTAGATTAACTGGAACTTTGCTAGTTTTTCTTATCCATTTCTCACAGCTATTACACATAATTTCATTAGGATAACGCCAGTAATTACATACTACAAGGAACTTTACTTCTTCTTCAGACTGCTCTATGAAATGGTCTGAAATAAAGGGAGCTTTGTTGAAAAGTTGTATTAACTTAATCATAGGATCTAAATCATAATAGAATTGTTCTCCAATATCAGCATGAATGGCATCTATTGTTTTTCCTCTTTCTTTCATCCCCATATCTTTTATTGTCTGATCTTCCTTGTAAGACCTTATCTCTCTGTTGTTCCCTCCTGGAGCAATCTGGAATATACAATCTTTCACATAACTGTACTCTGATGCACATCTCATTTCATCACAAATAATGGGTTCATCTAAGATTTTACTAAATATTGCTTCTAACATTCCCTCTATGAATGCACAAGTTTTTGTGGCAATAACTCCTAATGATTCAGTCCAAATTGAGCTGTCAATTGAGACTGTAGCTACTTTTTCTCCTGGATCAAAATGGAGAATGTTAATATTTCCCCATCTTTTAAGAATTGGAGAATTAGTTAAAGCAGCAGTGTAAGATCTAACTGAACCTTCCTCATCAACTCTAAGATCTTGAGCAATTTGCTTTCCTGCTTCAAAACCAATTTTTCCTAAAACTTGGGAAATGGCATCTTTAGTTCCCTCCATCTGTCCAATAAAGACTTCTTGAAAAATACTGATAGTATTGTCTTTTAATGATTTCAGCAGATTTTCAACTTCAGGAAAATCTTCCAACACTGGATTGGTATAAGTTATAATTATAAACATCTCAGAAAGGAGAACAAGTTTGCTAATTACTTTTGACATTTCTTCTTCTAAAGAAGAGATAGTAAGGTATTCTGTAATTGTGGGATCAAAGATGACAAAAGAAAGCATGAACTGCTCCACTCCTCCCCTTGCAATTGGATTGGGAATTGAAAAGAACATACTTGAATATACAACATTTGCCATTGCATTTACGAAAGCTTTATTCTCCTCGAGAAAATTGAAATCCATAAGTCTAGTTAAAGAAGCTGTAATTCGAGTATCTTGAATTTCTGCCACATTGAATAATAACCTTGGACCCAGTCTTTGGTCGAAGTGAAACAACATAACATTGATTCTATTTCTCAAATCAGCTCTTTCAGCCATTATTCATCATCTTTTTTTGTGGCAAATATATACGCTAAACTATACGATGGGTTTATTTCTGCTGTTTTTAGGATATCGGAAGCTTGAATAATATCTATATATTCGTTTTTATCAAACAAAAACTTGTAGAGTAAATCCGATCCCATTCCTGTAATTATAATCCTATTAAGGTCATATTCTTCTAGTTTCTTTTTAATAATTTGATTGATTTTTTCCAACATTCTCAATTTAAGTAAGTGTGCAATTTTCTCAAGATCATTCTCACTAAAACCATCATCACTAATACAGAGCATCCTCTTCAATCTGTCCATTGCATCTTCTTTGAATTTTGCTTTTTTATCTGGAGTGTCTGTAATATAATCATTCGGTTGCATATCTTCTGTAATGAGGAAGAGATCAGCTGTTATTGCATGTGGTTCGAAAGGAAGATTGTATGTTTCTCCATCAAAATCGAATTTTGGTTGTATAAAAGCAACGTTAGTTTCAAGAAAACCGTAAAAAACCAATTCATCATTTTTAATTCTTTCAAAATCACTTTGAGACTCAGAAAGAATCTTTCCATCTCTTATTGGAATAAAACTTGTAGTCCTTGTTGAGAAATCTACAACTAAACCGTCTTTTTTCAACATTTGCCAGAGACCTTTACCTAAAGCTTTCCAACCCACAGAAACTACCTTGGTTGGATTAGCTAATGCATCATTAACTGTTACGAATGTTTCATCATGTGTATAGAAAGTAATATTTGCAGGATGAATGAATTTAGTAACAGATAAAACAATAAATTCTACAGTCTCTTGAGCAGAAGCAAATAGAGGACTAGTTGTTGTTATAATAAACTTACGAATGTGATAATCTGCATAAGAACGCAAGAGTGTTTTAAGAACACTTTCAACCTCTTCTTTCTTTGTTCTGATTGGGAGATATATGCGTTTGAAATGTAAAGGTTCTTCAGGATGAACAGGATCCACAATAACAATTTTAAGAGATGTAACACCAAAATCTAATACTGCTATATTTCTTTTAGTAACAGAAAAACTTGCTGGGTTATTAGCTTCCATCTTGATAGTATCTCTTTTTTTAATTAATAAAAGCTAGTATTCTCTCCTCAGCGTTTACGAACTCCTACACCTTCAGGTTCATCATCAGTGTCAGTTATTTTTTGTATTTTTTTGGACTTAGAAAGCTCTTTCTCTTTTTTCTGTAGTTCTGGAAATTCATCCGGAACATTAGTGGTGAATTTTGCTTTTGGGTAGATAATTCTAATATTAAGACACACTTCTGCCAAATCTTGATTTGTAAAGAACTCTCCGATAAAGTATTCTTTCCCATCTCTAAGCTGAACAATCAGCATGGCTTTTGTTTTTTGCCTCCAGAAATCTAAGGAAAGTTTTCTTGGTACTTTTGATAAACCATATTTTCTTATCTCCTTTATTGGAATGCTCCCCTTCTTTACTCTAAAGCCAGTCATTACAAAAGGAGTTGATCTATATTGAATCTCAGTATTTACAATTTTAATGAAATCTTTAGTGTAGAAGATCTCTTTAATTGTTCTATTTCCAAAGATTAAAAGAGGAAGTACAGTAACAAAACTTCGGATAAGCCAATCTGAAATATTTTCCGGACGGAGAATATCTGCTATCAAGAAAACATAAATACTAGCTATCATAATGAGACTGAAAATTAGATTGAGTATGAAATCCTTCCATCCTGTTCTCTCAGGTTGTTTGAAAAGTATTACATTCTCCTCTTGATTTTCCTTATCCATCTATCTAACCTTCTCTAGATTTCTTTATTGTTTTAGTGATGATTTCTATATTCTTCTCTGGAACAGTTATAGGAATTACGCATCCTGGTGCAATAATTATTTTATTATTCGCTTTCTTCGATTGATTAACAGAATCTAAAACGTTATTCTGAATCTCTTCTGGTTTTCCATCGACTAGTGTTCTGGTTTCATCTAGACCTGCTAAAAGTCCTTTTGGAAAAATTTCTGAAGCTTCAGAAAGAGACGGCCAAGTTAGTCTATCATGCCAATTTAAAGCATCAACTTGAAGTTTTGCTGCTTCTTTGAATTGTATATTTTCACCATGGACATGAACAACTATGAATTCTGCTTTCCCTTTTATGTTAGATAGAAATTTATTCAAGAATTTTATCTCAAAACGTTGAACCTCTTCAAACGAAAACTCAGTTTTTCTAAAATGCTGCGATGCTAGAAATATCCCTTCTGCCCCTGCATCTATTACTGCTTCAGCATATTCAGTAATATCTTCTAAAAGGATAAGCATAGACTCGACTATAGTATCTGGATGTGATCTTATGTTTTTTACTAAATTTGGATCCATTTTTGAAGCGACCATTAGAGGAGAAAATACTGTCATCATTTTTGGGAGAAATTCTAATTTCTTTTGAATTTGTCTTACCGTCTCGATTTGCTTGCTTAGCTCTCCTTCACTTGCACTTACAGAATCTAGTGTTTGCCAATCTTCTATTGCTTTAATACAACAATCTGAACATCTTGTACTACCAGTGATAGGATCATATTCTTTGTCTATAATACAACCATAATCAACAACTGGATATCTCCCGTGTGGAGATATCTTCATCAAATCGAAATCATATTTATTATAGAACTCCACATGTGCTTCAGCTAATTGATTAGGTTCTCTGTCGATAATGGGAAAATGCTTCCATAAACTAAAAAGGGGATAATCAGAATTATTGCCTTTGAGTGTATCTAAAAGTAATTCAAGCTTATCCATGAGGTTTCTTTTAACCTTGAAATATCAAGATTTTGGTTCAAGGGAAATTCAATTCTAAAGGAAATGCTATAGATTTCAAATTTTAAAAAAGCATTCAATCGAATAACTTAAAAATCAGCACATAATCGCAAAATCGAGAGAAATGTCTGGACAAGAGAAAAAAGTTGTCAGGAAGAAAAAGAAATTCGGTTTGGTCGTAGAATTTACACCTACAATTCGAGATTTAACACCTGATGAAGAAACTAAGAAAAAAATTGACGCTGAGCTACAACGAGCTAAAGGGATTACTCCAGCATATTTAGCAGATAAGTATAATATAAGAGTTAGCACAGCAAAGAAGATTCTGAAAGAAGCAGAAGCAAACAGTATTATAGAAAATATAAGCAAATCTAGACGTACTAAAGTTTACTCTGCTATTAGTAAGTAATCTATAACACATTTACTTTTTTAACATTTTCTGAGTTAGTTTTCATGAACCTCTTTTCACGAATAAAAATCTGATGAGAATGGTGCATCAGATAAACCACTTTCTGTTACATAAAAGAGAGCTTCTCTTTCAGGCATTCTAGAACTATCGAATAAACGTGCGATTCTAGAACTTCCTCTCGATTTTCTCACGAATATTCTCTGCTGAGGTCTATGTGCCCACGCAAATCCCAAAGCTGGTTCTTCTGGACTTCCAAAAAGAAATTCTTCAACATTAGCAATAATTTGGTTTGTAACTACCACAGCTAAATCAAATTTCACTGCTAAGGCAGTTAATTTTTCTGCTATTTGCATGATTTTTTGTTGTCTCTCAACTAATCGGTCCTTACCTATAAACTCGGATCTGAAATGTGAAGCAAAAGAATCAACGATTAGGAGTTTGATATTTTTTTCTGGAATAATTTCTTCAAGTTCATCGACAATACTGAAGAGGTGGTGAGTATTGAGAGCTGATCCAACATAGATGTTGCTCAAAGCTTTTTCCACATCAAAATCTCGATAAGATGCGATTTCAACAATTCTTCTTGGTGAGAATGTTCTTTCTGTATCTATAAAAAACGCATTTCCGTCTAAACCGCCTTCTTCTTC
>Ga0315550_1000945_pt1 | contig 17906 bp, 19 predicted proteins | sample SalMarSW160190MG_2_FD_203100 | JGI IMG/M metagenome (GOLD analysis project Ga0315550, IMG submission 203100) | Salt marsh sediment microbial communities from the Plum Island Ecosystem LTER, Massachusetts, United States - Salt Marsh Sediment SW1601-90 ... | reverse complement strand
TAATGGGATAATCAAAAAAAGTCCGGGGGACCTTTCGGTCTCCCGGTTTAGGAGGGTTAGCAATCCACTTTGGGGGAGAGTTGAGCTAGAACCTGTACTGAAGCATGGCCGTCACGGTATCAAAGCTTTTCGATTGAGGGTTTATCTCTTTGTCGAAGTCCGTTCTCGAGTACTGCAGCGTTACTCTCAGGCTTTGACCGTCTATGAGATAGTTGACTCCCGCGCCTATCCAGTTCAGCCTCTGATCGAACACATCGAACAGGTCGGCAAACTTCCATTTCTCGTAGCGCACAAAGGGCTGGACCTGGCCCGGGCCGATTCTTTTTGGCAGAAGATACGCGGCCTTGACATACCAGCCGTTCTTCGCACCGTCCTGGCCTATGCTGACGCCGTCCGGGTTATTTCCCTGGTATGCGTTGTTGAAAGACTCCTTAAGATAGGCCCCTGAGAGTGTAACAGCCGATGTGCCGTTGGCAAGCGGATATTCCATGAAGGCATCTACAGTATACGCATAGTATGTTTTTGCCCCGGTCTGTGCAACGGAATCGCTATAAACCGCATTAGGCTCAAACTGTCCGGCCACACCGACAGTCAGCACCTTTTTCTTGCCCAGGTAGGTACCCTTATAACCATAGGCGTATTCCGGATCCAAGAGGGACACGTGAAAGCGGGCCGTGTACATAAAGTTACTCTGAGGGGAATTGTTGCCGCTATTGCCTTTGGATACTTCCACCTTGTATTGACTCTTGATGGCCGGCAGGTTGCCCCAGAACACAACGCCTGTGTCCCTGCTGTGTTTGAGCGCGTAAATGAAAAGCGAACGGTCCAGGGTCAGCGGCTCGAAGCAGTCTTCAAGGTTCTCCCTTGTAAACTGTATCTTCTGCTTGCCCGCGTAGAGCCTGAATTCGTTGCTGAAATCCGCCATGAAGTAGGCGTCCAGCACGTGGAAGTCGGAACCAGGCACATCGCTTACGGTAAGGTCGTCTATGTTCCTTTGGCCGACATACTCGATCTGCAAGATCGCTCCATAATTGCCTGCGCCATGTGCCCACACACTGAGCCTGTTTCTTCTGAAAAAGAGGTCGGTGGAATCGCCCTGTCCGCTGGAACCGGAGCCCATGTTTCTCCATACGCCGTATAGCTGGCCCTGGTAATCCAGTTTAATAAATGCCCCTTCGTTGCCCATGACTATCGGGGGAAACGCATAGACATTTCCGGCCGCAAGAACGAACGAAACCAAAATCAGGGCAAACAGCAGAAGCTTTTCTTTCGCTCCTTTCATGATAACCCTCCTCCCTGTAAGTACCGCGCAATGAGTCTTTATCAGTGCTGTTCTTTTGTTTGCTAGCATCCTATCGGCCCTCCTCCGCTGCCTCCGCCTCCGCCGCTACTGCTGCCTCCGGAGGAGAAATAAGCGCTATCCTGTTCATTGATCTGATTGAGGTCGGTGTCGAATGAGTTTAAGGGGTAGACGCCGCCATTGGTCGGGTCTTCTATCGCGCTGCAGTCGCTCACGCCTGTGGGATAATTATATGTAAGGTCCTGTGTACGACCGTTGATATCTGTCCGCCAGGGTGAATTGGCTGCAAGTGGACCGCAGTTGTCTGCCGATCCCGACAGCATTCCCCATTGGCTCCAGGAGCCGTCCCAATTCGCAACCTGCCAGCCAAGGACACCGTCAACCGCTAAAAAGGCCCCTGATGCGATAACTCCTGTGCGACAATGAACGACAAGCGACTTGGTAGAGTCAATCCCGTTTTCGGCAAGCATCGCCGCCATGTCCGAGGCGGGCAGGAGGACCTTGTAAGTTTGACTCGTGCCGGTTACAGTCTTATAGAAGAAATTGGCGTTTATCGCGATGGCTCCCTTGACGTGGCCCTCAAACGCCACATAAGTACCCTTCGTCCACACCCCGGTGGTCTTTTTAGGGTCTCCATTGTAGGAGGCGGTTGTATTGTAACCGTCGCCGTCTTCGCCCCTGGTGTCTATTACAACGGTGTTGGGAACTTGGCCGTCCGCTATGTTAATCATCTCACCCAGGGTGGCCCTGAGATCGCCCCTGAATGATGGATTCTGCCGGACACTGTATGTGGAAGGTGTGACCGCGGGGGACGCAGTATCGGTCAGGCCATATGAATCGGCATAGGCGGCGTCAAGGCCGTTAAGTACTTTGAGCCTGTCCTTGGGGAAACCCCAATAGCGGAAGGTCCAGTAAGCCCTGCCGACAAAATAGTATTGCGCTATGCTTGTAGCCGTCGAATCGGCACTTGTAAAAACAATGGTGGTATTTCCGTCAATCCCGTATTTCTTTATAAGGGAATCCATTGTGGGTCCGTCAAGGACCATATTGACGTCCTCAATGACGCCTCCGTACCGGTTTTCATAAAGACCACTCCTGTCCACCCACTGCGCACCCGGGATATGGCCCGCTGCATAACTGGCCTGACTGCCGAAGTCAAGGATCACCACCTTGTCATAGCCGGTTCCGTTTACCTTTCCGCTGTCCACCCAGTTCTTGACTGTTGCTGCGTTTACTACAACACCCGTTGAGGTGGTGGAAGGAGAGTCGTAACTAGCTGTTCCCCCTCCGCCACCGCACCCCGGGAGCACAAGAGCAAGTGCTAGCACCAGGAAAAGGTACAGACTTGTTCTCCTCTTAGGTTGCCTTGGCATTGTTTACCTCCCTGACATCATTGTTATCTCTGTTTGCACAGTTTAGCTTTCAACTATAATGCCCATGCTGCTATCCGCTGGTTATTTCTGTATTAAAAAAAAGAATTCACCTCCTTCGTCTCTCTGAGACAATAGATTGTATCCGCCCCTCTCGCAGAGCGAGGGAATGGAGTGTTTAACACTGCTGTCGTTTGCGATCACCTCCAGGACCTCTCCGGGGCCCATTGCTTTAAGCTTGCTCATTGTCATTACCATCGGTCTTGGGCAGACCAGCCCCTTTACGTCCAGTCTCTCGTTGACTTTTGTCTCAGTGCTCATATGTCCTCCTTTGACTTTTTATCTTTCCTCCGGAATTCAGCCTTCCATATATTTCTTAAAGGTCCTGCCGCTGAACCACGTCATCATCAGGGCCCAGAGGATGATTAAACCTATCATCAGTGCTATCGCCAGGGGATAGCTTCCCAGTATGTTGGGCAGATACACGTCTCTTATGTTCTGCGAGCCGTAGGGTGCAAAGATGTGCTTGAACCAGGCCTCCTCACGCATAGGGAACAGCCATGCGGAAACGCATATGAGGGTCAGAAGGCCGACCCATATCTTTACCTGTCCCTCGGCCGTCCTCCAGAGACTGTCGCTGACGCAGGCGCCGTTCAGTGACATACCCAGGCCAAACAGAATTCCACCGAGCACCACGCCGATTCCGGCCGGGCTGACAGCAAAAATCTCGGCATAAGCCAGGTCCGGGTTGGCCATGGCAAGCAGTTTCATCGGCAGAAAACCAAGTATAAGCAAAATATAAAGGAGCGCCATCGCCCTGGACATGTCGGCGAACCCCGAGAGGAACGGCTCACGGTACGCATGGGCGAAGCACATGCTGCCGCGCTGCATTGCAAAGCCGGTAAGTGTAGCCGCCGCAAACGAAAGCGCAAGCGCCGGATAACCCATATTGCCGAACCTGAAGAGAACGAAGGCCATTACAAATGTGAGCGCCAGGGCAAGGTGCGGCTGGTATTTGATGGAACCCGGCTCACCCCCATCGGCCGTTCCGGGGAGTTTCGGCCATATTGTCCTTGTTTTCTCGAAGTGCATCAGCGGCCTGTAGCCCGCGCCGTCGGTTAACGCCACTTGCATCGCCAATCGTCGTTTTTCCAGCCACACGATCACTTTCGCCCCGAAATAGGACCCTATTGTCATCCCCATTATCATCAGTACGGCCTGCACCCCCATTGCTCCCGTGTTCGTAGTGCTCGCCAGCGGACAGCCGAACATGAAGATCGTGCCGAAACCCATCAGCAAACCGCCGCTAACTGCAAGGCCATACTCGCTCTTGTCCATCGGTACCTTCAGAGCGAACTCTTTGGCCAGAAGGGCCGCTACAAGGCCGCCAAAGAGAATACCGAGCATTGTACCCACAGTTGGTTCAAGGATGGGATTCGGAAGCTGCCTGAAAAAATTTATAGTGCCGTCAGGCCAGACATAACCGCTGAAAGGGTAATGCGGAAGCCCTATCTTTCCCAGGAGATTGTTTATCAGGCCTCCCAGTTCCTTTAAGCCGAGAAAGGTGCCGATCGGTTTGGACTGGTCATATGGATTATCCCCGCTTACGGTCCTTGCCAGCGACCAGACCGCAATTGAATACGTCACTATACCGGAGATCGCCATGAAGACCGCTGCAAGCCAGAGGGGCCATTTTTCACGGAAGAATTTCTTGTTCCAGGCCTTCATCCATCCCCGTACTCCAAAATCGAAATCATCCATGTGCTTTCTCCTCCTTTCCTAACAACCGCCCACACCGGCCGGAAGCAGCATGAACTGGATTATCCCCTTGCCCAGTATCTTTTTTGTCTTTGCGTCCACCATTACAACCAGCATGTCGAATTTTCCCAGGGGCATGCCGGGCGGACAGGAAAACTCTGCCCTGGACTTCGCAATCCCGTTTGCGACCGTAACAGCGTTAGGAGTAATGCTTATCCCCATCTCGGCATATTTCCTGGAAATCCCGAATTTCACATTCGTCCCATCGGCGTTTTTCAGAGTGAATTCAAACCGCAGGCGGGTGGCCCTGCCCAGGGCTATCTGCGCCCTGGTGATGCCGGGACGATTCGCGTGCCAGGCAAATTGAGCACCCTGCGCTTCGTCCGCCAGCGCCGCTCCGGCGCCATTTTGGGACCCTAGACCTGTAACAAATATGCCCAGGCCGATAACAATACACGAAACCAGACAGATCACCATCCTGAAACCGGGTCTTGCCCGTTTAAGCATGTTCGATACCTCCCTGTGTTGTATTTTCTGATTTGTTTTTGGACGGAACCACCAGGCACATACATTCCGAGCCTGTAGGCAAAAGTATGTAAGGTAATTTGCCGGTGAGGATTTTCACGTTTTTTCCCGCGTCAAAGGCCTCGATGTAGAGGTCGTGTCTGCCCAGAGGCACTCCCCTGTGGATGTTCAACAAGAGATGTGACGTAGCAATATTGCCTTTGACCCTTACCGTATCCTCAACCAACGTGACACCGTTATCCCTGTCGCTGCGGGAGATGGCAAACCTCACCTTTGAAACATCTCCTTTTACTACGAAGGAAAACACGACGGTTAAGGGACGCTCATTGGTAACCTTCAAAGGCCGTCCGGAAGACATTTCCGGGGACTTGCCGGACTGGGTTACCACCCCCCAGGTGAAAGCGTCCCCTGCAAAAGCGACCGATGCCGCCAGCAGGATAAACAGCATGATGACAGGGTAAAAGGCGCTCACGACTCCTTTCCGCCCTATCTTTTCATTCGCCTCTGTTACATTCAGCATCTTCCTGTTCATTGCCGCTTTATCCCTCAGAAGACCAGGTCGTTAGATTGATCTTTGAGATCGTTAGGGGCCTGGGTATGAATCTTTGTCTTTGCAAGCCCCTCCAGTGGCGCATCCCAGGGCGGAAGCATAAACCACATCGCCACAAAAGCTATGATTACAGCCGCCCAAAGCCACCGCAGGGTCAAACCCGCCTTTGCTTCACCGCTCATCGTTCAGCAACCTCCTTTTCCTTTTTGGAATTGGTTTTCCAACCGGGAGTAAATCTCGTCCCTGCATTTTTTGCAGAATTCACGGTCCTTATAATCCGTGTCTGAGAGATTGAATGAGAAGAACATGACACACCTGTGTTCCGAGCAGTGGCTGAGGCCATAAGTGTGTCCAAGTTCGTGTATCGCAGTCTTTACGGCGCGCCCGGCAATCTTTCCGGGGACAGCTCCTTTTGTGCGGAAACGGGAAAGAGATATTACCGATACCCGTGATTCAGGGTCGGCAAGACCAAAGACGTGATTTACCCCGGGGTGGGAAAGGTCCGTATTGGTGACGCCAAGCACCCTTTCGAATGACATGCGAAATGGGAAGAGGCGCTTGATTACATCTGATGCCGCAGACTGCCGGGCTCCGCCAAACTCCGTACGGTCGCTGCTTTCCTCGATTATCGTTACCTCTTCGCCGAACGCGGCCCGGGCGGCATCCCGTATGTTATCGAGAACCCCTTCGCTTACTCCGCCAAGCGAAACAACAGCGATCGCCTCGTTCATGCTCGTTTCCTCCCCGGAACCCCGTTTATTTATTTTTTTTGAAAAGTGGGGTTTGTTGGAGTGATAGCAGCAAGAGGGATGCCAGAAGATGCATGACCCGGATGAGGCCAATAAATGGCCCCGGCCAGAGTTAAGCCGGTCGGTCTGCAAGAAAAGTACATTTCAAAATGCAAACAATTTTCGTTTTGAAATGTTTCGAGCGGAGGAACCGGAAGGGCATGGGCGGAATTCAGTTTTCCAGTTTCAGCTTTTTTAATTTTCTCCAGAGAGTGGTAATGCTGATGCCGAGGGCTTCGGCCGCTTTTGCCTTCTGGCCGTCAAATGCGCACAGGGCCCTTTGTATTAGCAACTTTTCTGTTTCCTCCAGCCTGAAGACGCCCGGCTGCTCGAAGGGGTCGGCCTTGTGCTTAGTTGTAAGGATTTCTTTTGGGATAGACCTCAGGGTTATCTCCTTTGAGTTTTCGATTACGACGGCGTGTTCTACGCAGTTTTCGAGCTCCCTGACGTTTCCCGGCCATGAATATTCGGCTAATGCGGTCATAACCTCCGGAGAGAAGGAATTCATTTCTTTCGAGAACCTCTTGCGGTATTTGTAAAGGAAATGGTGTGCAAGACAGGGGATATCGTTCCTCCTGTCCCTCAGGGGCGGGACTGAGAGGGTTATTATATTAAGGCGGTAAAACAGGTCCTTCCGGAACCTGCCTTCTTCCGCCTCTTTGGCAAGGTTTGCGTTGCAGGCGGCGATCACGCGAACGTTAACCGTTATCGGCTCAACACCTCCCACCCTCATGAAGTTCCCCTCCTGCAATACCCTGAGCAATTTTATCTGAAGAGACTGGGAGGCATTGTTTATCTCGTCAAGGAAGATAGTGCCCCCGTTGGCCGCCTCGAAGAGCCCTTTTTTTTGGCCCGAAGCGCCTGTGAAAGAGCCTTTTTCATATCCGAAAAACTCGGCCTCTATCAGCGTGTCGGGAAGAGCTCCGCAATTTATCGGCAGAAATTTTTCTTCAACCCTGGGGCTAAGCCTGTGTATGAGCTTTGCTATCATCTCTTTCCCTGTTCCCGTTTCCCCCTGTATGAGCACCGTCGTGTCCAACGGGGCCACTTTCTCCACCATTTTTTTGAGCTCCGTTATTGCCTTGGTTGAGCCCACGAAATCAAGGCCGAAGGACCTTTCAAGCTCGATCGAGAGTTTCAGGTTTTCATCGACCAGCCTGTGGTATTCCGCCGCCCTCTTTACCGTGAGCAGGAGGATGTCCGGCTCAAAAGGTTTCTCTATATAATCATAGGCCCCTTTCTTCATGGCCTCAACGGCGGAATCAACCGTCGCATAACCCGTAAACATGACAACGGGCGTGTAAGGACTTTCCTCTTTTGCGCAGGACAGGACGTCCATGCCGTCGAGGTCCGGCATCTTCAGGTCTGTAAGGATGACATCAAAGGCATGCTCTTTGATAAGCGCGAGGGCACTCCTGCCATCGGGGCTTGACGTAACGCTGCAGCCCTGCTTTTCAAGGAGCTCCTTAATCAGGCCCCTCATCCTGAAATCGTCGTCTACTACAAGAACCCTGAACAAAAAAGCCCTCCTTGTTACCCGGTTTTGGACGCCACCGCGGGAAGCGTAAAGATGAATTCCGTTCCTTTCCCGCTCTCGCTCCTGACACGAATCGAGCCCTTGTGCTCCCTGATGATGCCCGAACAGATCGACAGCCCCAGCCCCACGCCTTTGCCGATGGGCTTTGTGGTAAAAAACGGGTCGAATATGCCGGGGAGTATCTCTTCAGGTATTCCGGGACCGTTGTCAGCTATCCGAACCTGAATGAGGTTGTTTTCACGGCCGGTCTTTATCGAAATAACCTTGTCTTTTCGCTTTATGCCCTCAAAGGCCTGGACCGAATTAAGTAGCAGGTTCAGCACAACGAGCTCTATCTGGCGCGGATCCGCCCGCACAATGAGCTTTTCGGCAAGTTCGATATCTATTTTAATCTTCTGCAAACTGATTCTGTTCTGGAGAGTGCGGATGGTTTTCCTGATAATTTCATTTAGGCGCACATCAGAAAAAGAGGGTACGGACTGACGGGAGAAATCCAGAAGCCCCTTTATGATTTCACTGCCTTTTTTTGCCTGTTCCACGATTATTTCAAGCTTTTCCCTGCGATCCGGCCTCAGACCGGATTGCTTGTCCTTCAGGAGCAGCGTCGCGTAGCCGATGATATTGCCGAGAGGATTGTTCAGCTCATGGGCTATGCCGCCGGCCAGCAGCCCTATTGCCGTGAGTTTTTCGGCCTGGCGCATGAGTCGTTCCGCTTTCTTCTTTTCTGTCACGTCTATTGAGACCTCGATGACGCCCGTGACCTTGCCGTTTTCGTCCTTCAGCGGGGACGTCACTATCTGGAAATGCCTGTCCTTTTTTTCCACCTCGCGGATAAAGACCGGTTTGCCGGTGGCAAGGGTTTCAACGGCCGGGCAGTCCAGACTCGGGGAGTCCTTGCCGCAGTAAATCTCGTAGCAGTGCTTTCCGATTACGCTTGTATTGGCGGAAACGAGGAGATCCTTCTGTTTTTCGTTGCAGTTGACGATCCTCATGTCCTCGTCGATTATCGATATGCAGACCCCGACTGTGTCAAAGACGGCCTGCAACTGGTCCTTTGCGACGGTGAGCCGCCTGTTTGTCTCTCTCTGGTGCTCCAGTATCTGTTCGAACGAACGGGCTATTATTCCTATCGGGTCCAGTTCTATCAGAGTGTTGTCGTCCAGTTCCTCCTCGTCGAGGGGCTTGGTGCCCATAACGGAAAGAAGGTGGTTTACCTTGTCCCTGATGTATTTCTTCAGGCTTTCGCTGCTTGCCCTCAGATCGGCTTCCAAAAATTCCCCGGTTTCGCTCATTTCTTATGCTCCAGAGTTATCTCGTAATATCTCTCTTTCTGAGTGACCGCCACACCGTACCCCATTGCAAGGGCCGCGCCCGGTATGGTCCTTGTGGCGTCCCGATGGTCGGTTTTGATGACAAGCCTGGCACTTGCCTCAGTGAGCCTTTCCCTGTTGCTATTCAACTCGCTCAGGGTAATCAGCAGGCACGCCGGACATATCTGTCCTCTTATGTCGAGGACGATGTCTTCAGTCGTGTTTTCCATTGCAATCCCCCCTTTCTCCATCCTTCGAGTACCTGTTTTTTAAGAAAGGCGGTCCCGAGATATGAACCGCCGGCAACACCGAAAACAAAAACTATGCTCTGAAGCGCCAGTACCGGCAGACCGCCGATTATATGCCATAGATTACAACCCCCGGCCATAAACGCCCCGACCGCCATAAGCATTCCCCCGGTAAAGGCAGAGAAGGCCTGCCTGGCGGGAGGCAAACGTTTTATCCTGAATTCCCCGAGCCTTAAAGAGGAAATAAAGGACCCGCCGGCAATGCCTGCCATCAGGGGAAGCTGGGAAATGGCGATGGAATCGATAGCGGGACCCGCCCCGCCATCCATTATGCCGCCGTAAAGGAGCCTTGGCGAGTATAAATGGAAATACGGGATCTTTTCCCCGACAGACGGCAGTAACGTGGCGCTCAAAATACCGGAAAGTTTTTCAAATCCCATGTTTACCGCAAGAGGCCTTCCGGAAAGGGCCAGTAATGCCGTGATAACAAAGGCCATCATGAAAGACGCCTTCCAGGGGGCGAGATATCCGCGGGCATAACCTGTCTGTGACCGCGTCCTCTTTCCCTTCCATCCCCAGGCAAGGAAAATCATTAAAAGAAAAGCTGCCAACACGGGGTCCGCGGCACCCCCGATTATATGCTCCAGGGCGGTCTTATTTGAAAAAAGCACGGTTGAGCCTGCAAATGAGTAGATATAGGGATAGAGCGCGGCCGAGGCGAGCCCGCCAAAAAGTACGCCGCAGAAAGTGATAACGCTTACCATACTCCCACCGCCAAGCCTGTAAAGGGTGGTAGTCAGGCAGCCTCCGCCGAGCACCATGCCTGCCCCAAACAGGACCCCTCCAACAAGGCTGGCAGCCGAAGGCATGCCGAAAAAGGACGGAGGATAGGTGGATATAACCTGAAAAAATCTCATCAGATAGAGAGAAAAGGCGAGCAGGGCAACCAGAAGGAGGAGTGCCCTCAGTCTGAGATAATCCCTGAACAGGAAAATATCCCGGAACGCGCCGGCCATGCAGAAGTCGGACCTGTACATTATGGCGCCAAGCGCCAGACCGGCCGCAAACTCGGTAAAAACAACATAGAAAATACTAATAGCGCCCGTACTTCCTCCCTCTTTACGTCCCCCAAAAAGCCTGTCTTACCTCAAAAAACGTCTTTTTTTCTTGATTATAGTTACGGACATCCCTTAAAGTCAAATCTTTCCCTGGCATGTAAAACTCTGAAAGTCCATCTGGCACATAATTTGCTCTCTATAGCTACGGCTTCAAAAAAAATTTCAGGGGGAAAAGACATGGCCAATAAAATAGCGATACTTGTAAGAGACAGGCAGGAAGAGGCGTTACGGATGTCGCTCGGGATGACCCTGCTTGAAGATACCATCGATGTTTTTGTCCTCGACAGGCCGGTGGCGGACTCGCAGGAAAACATAATGAACGTCGAAACAATGAAAGAGATGGGGATGAAACTGTACACGAATCTGGAAGGGAACTACGGACTTGAATTCATGGCCACGAAGGACATCGCAAATCGGCTTCTATTGTACGACCATGTATTACCGTACTGAGCGGGAAGGATGGAGGTGAAATGAAGATACTTTACATTTTTCACAGCGAACCCGACGGCACGGCGGAAAATTTTATAAGGGAACAGGGAAAGGGTAACGAAATCGCTGTTTTCGATCTGAGAGCCGGCAAGGATTACGGCCGTCTTCTGAACATGATAGAAGCGAGCGATAAAGTCATTTCATGGTAGATATGAGTAAAAGGTGGAACTGAAGATGAAACTCGGCATACTCGTCAACACGGATAAATGTTTTGAAGACGTGGTCGGCATTACAAAGGAGGCGCTCTTACGGGGGCACGAGGTCAGCATATTTGCGATGGATGCCGGCACGAGGTTTTTGGAAAAACCGGAGTATTCGGGCCTCTGCAGGCTCAAGAGCGTCCGGATGGCGTTTTGCGATCATAGCGCCAAACAGGAGAATGTAGAGACGGCATCGGTCCCCGCGGAAATAACACGTGGAAGCCAATTTGACAACGCCGTTATGAACAACGAATCGGATGTTGTAATTGTGCTCTAGCAGGCTGCCGGAAAACTTTTCCATAGCGGGAAATTACAGGTTGGCCCCGGAGCATGGCCCGATTTGAGAAGAATGCCTCCGATATGTTAGTTTTATAAGAAGGCCCGCAGTGAAGGTTTTCAATTCCCGCCATATTAAAAGGCTCTTTACAAAGGAAGTCATTCTTGGCTTCCTTGCACTCCAGTTTTTTCTCGTGATCGCCGTTTCCGGATACAAGGCATGGCTGAACTCGAGCGCCGAGTGCGTCGCATGCCATGGAAACAGGGGAAAAATGGCAAGGCTCGGCTACCCCGAGCTTTATGTCACCCCGGAGATGGTTGCCAGGCAGAGCCATCATCAAAACGTGACCTGCCGGGACTGCCATCTTGGAAACGGCAGGGCCGGGAACGCGGACGAGGCCCACAAGGGGATGCTGAAGGCGCTTTTCATCGGATATGACGGGCACGTTTTAAAAAGGAGGGACGTGCTTTCCGGCGCCCTGCTGCCCACCGGTCCGGCCGGCATAAGGCAGCTTCTGCCGAAGGTGAAGTACAAAGGCAGGCTGTATGTGAACCCGGAGGTCAGAAATCTCCTCTGGCAGGACAGAAACCCGAAGACTTTGAATTTTGACCCGTCAATCGCGGAAAAGACCTGCTCGAAACCCTCCTGTCATCCGGACCAGCTTAAACAGTTCGAGACGACGGACATGGGCTCAAACCGCAGGCAGCGCACCATGAAGAGCTGGCTTGAGCCTTACGGGCCACACAATTGCGGCCCATCCTTTGCCGACCTGCAACCCGCAAAAAGGATCGAAAGAAGCGGCTTCGATTATGCGAACACAAAAAAAATCGCCGCTGAAATGAATGTGACTTTTACCCGCAGCCAGGCGGTGATGAAGCAGAAGCTCTGTAACGTATGCCATGCCGGCTGTCTTGATTGCCATTACGCCCCGAACAGAAAAAGCGGGGTGCATAATTTTGTCAGAAAGCCGCCGGCTGAAAGCTGCGAGGGCGACGGCCGTGGCACAAGCATCTGCCATCCCGGGGCCATGCACAGCCGAAGGGGCGAAACTTACATTGGCGGAACCTACTCGATTCCTGAGGGCATGAAACCCGATGTCCATTACACAAAGGGAATACAGTGCGCGGACTGCCATCTTATGGGACCCAAAGGTATGGGTGACATGACCAGGAAGGCCACCTGCCAGGACTGCCATATCGAGGCTGAAGACGCCCTGGCAAGGAGCGTACATAGAGACATGGATTGCGCCACCTGTCATATAAGCGAGCTGGGAGGATATCAGCTCACGATCTGGGGACCCGGGGAAATAGGGGGCAGACCAAATCCCTTTAAGAAGTATTCGCTTTATTATGGCATACAGAGCCCGCCCATAATAATGAAGGACCAGAAGGGCCGATGGATGCCGGTAAAAGTATGGCCGCACAGCCTCGGGAATTTCAAGAAAAACGTACCACCGTCCGGGAAGATTAAATTCCGGTGGCCGGATGGCGAGACAAGGGACGCCTATTATATTGTGGGCACCGTGGACGGGCTCCCGGGGGACAACAAGCATCTGCTCTGGCTCGAGATAGAGCAGGCCGCTCATCCTTACGGCAAGGCCAGGAGCTGTAAATCCTGCCATGGGGCCGGGGGGGTGCAGGTCTCAACGTCCCACTGGGAGTTCAGGGACGATCAGGGCGCGCTCCCCTTTAAAGGGACGCACAAGATCGTGGGCGATAAAAAGGGTCTCCGGATCGCGGGCCTCAGGAACACGACCCCGATCACCCCCCTTCAGGGCGCAAAGCTCGTCGATTTCGCCTCATGGCTCTATATGAAAGACAAATGGAAGGCCCCGGGAGATTTCTCGATAAAGACAGACCCCTTAAAATACCGGGATGCCCTCAGGCAGGCTGACGAGGCGTACAGGCAAATCGGCCTGATGAAAAAAAAGACCGGCCATTTTGACAAGAAAAAAATGATAAGGTTCAAAAGGCTCCAGGAATCCGTCTTCCACGACCCGAAGGAAGCCGAAAAATATCTGAAACATTTCAGGTGAAATTTCCCTTCCTGCGCTTTTGCTACAACACATCGGAATATCAATGATCGTTTCCGGTATCAAAATATGCTGTCGACGGCAGCTTTCAACGGACTTGGAGGTATTTCTTGGCAATGAAAACTGTGGGGACAGTGTCAAAAATCTTTCGCACTTTCATCAGGTGACCTGAATCCAGTTTTCCCTTTCAGGCCTTGCGACCTCCCCTGCCAAAAATATATTGACTCCCGGGGCGGTCCGGGCTATATTTTGGCTATGGACACACACATTATGCGGCGGGTCGAAGGACGCTCCCCGGGACTGCAAAGCGGGGACGACAGATGGGTTGCGCAGCCGTATTATTGGCATACGATCACAGGACAAACGCGGGAGAGTGAATGGGGCAGAATGGGGGGAGTATGTTTTATACAGACACGAACGGACAGCTTCCACTTTACTGCAATTTGGCTCTTTATGTGCTGGGTATGCTCATGGCATCGAAGCCGATCGTCGAGATCGACGTTGAGGCGTTCAATTCGCTGGCCCTTGCTATAGACGCCGAGGAGTTGAATTTATGTAATGTTATTTGACAGCGTACACGTTCTTTCTTCGAATGCGTTCTGCCCGGCTCCCTGATTACATCCGCGGCCCGGGGAACAGAAAAGGAGACAGACCGGCCGTCTCCATTTTCCCTGCGGTAATGAAGAGAGAGTAGAGGCAAGCGAAGTGAAAGGCGGAGGCCGCAGGAGACGGATCACCGAAAGAAGAAATAGAATAGCCGTGGAACTGATAGAAAGCAACGGAATTCCTATGGCGACGGTAGCCCGTGCAACCGGCGTGGCAACCACAGCCATTTCAAAGATGATGAGGAAATGAATAGGTTCACTAATTCATGAACGTCCCCTGGATCTCCGATCTTCTTATCCTATTCAAAGTACAGCCGGAATTTGGCGTGTAAAAGGTAATCGAGATCAAACCGGTCTTGAAAAATTATCCCAAATGGTAAAGAATACAGCATCGGGAGACCCTATACCGGATTCGCGGGGGACCGGAAAGTCTATAATGCCGAGGTGAAAAAATGCATTACCTGGTTTCGGTTTTACTTTTAGCGTCTTTGCCCTTTGCTACAGGAGAGAAATGCAAGACGAATGGAGGCCAATGCGATCAAATATGCATCGGCGATACCGTCCCCGGCAAAGTAAACGACTGTCCGGGCATTCAATACTGCTGTGTAAAAAAGACCGCGGCAGGTGAACGCACCACCCCGGCCGACGCTTGCAGCACATGCCTCGAAAGCTGTAAAGACGATCCTAAATGCGAAGCGGAGTGTGCTCCTCGATGCCCGGGTTCCAAGGTTAAGACAGCTCCAGCAGAAGTGAAAGAGCGGTCTGCTGCAAAAACGCCGGCCGGTAAAGAGACTGTTGCTCCCGCGGGGGCAACGGCACAAAAAGAACACTTCACCGAAAAGATCCTGGTCTGCAGCCCGGTCGAACATAAATATGTCAGTTCGAATACGGAAACTTTGGTCTGCAATTCCGATAACACCTCTCTTCGTTTGCTCTATAAAGACGGGTTCCGGCTTATCCAGATCGTAGATGACAGCAAAAAGGCTATCTATTATTTAGAAAAAAGGTAGGGCTCCGCCCCGCAGCCCATTGGACCAGGACGCGATTTTAGGAACTCATGTAAGGTACAGGTCGGTGTATCGATTCAGCCCATAAAGTGTAAAAGCGGGTGCGATTCCCGCTGCCTCCACCAAATATTTTCTCACTCCAGGTTGTCCAGCGTCTCCGTTATCAGCTCGGAAAGTGCGGGGAATATGTGCATACTCCCGGTGATGTAACTGATGTCATTGTCATGGATCATAGCGTTTACGACTTCCTGGATAAGAACGGGTGCGTACGGCCCGATAATATGGAAACCGAGAATTCTTCCGGTCTCTTTTTCAACAACTGCCTTCGCAAAACCCTCCCTCTCCACCATCGCAGACCCTTTAACCGTATCGGAATATTTTGCCCTTCCAACGAGGACAGTGTGATTCTTCAAGGCCTCCTTCTCAGTCAGGCCCACGGAGGCAATCTGCGGCCAGGTGAAGACGGCATGGGGGACATTAATGAAATCCATCCTCAATTTCTCCTCATGCGTGGCATTGTGCCATGCCACTTCAGCCTCCTTGTCGCCGGCATGAGTAAACATCTGTCTCCCGATTGCATCCCCAAGTGCCCAGATGTTCTCCCTGGATGTTTCAAGATAATCATCTACTTCGATAAAATCAGACTTCCCGGTCTGAACTCCCGTCTTTTCAACTTCCAGAAGGTCGGCATTCGACTTCCTCCCCACCGCAATGAGCAGCTCTTCCCCGTCCAGTTCCTCTTCGCCGCGGTCGCCGCTCCGGGCCAGAACCCTGTATCCACCCTTGCCTCCTCTCACTTCAACTACTTCCGCACCCGTAAGCACCTTCATGCGGACCTGCAGTTCTTTTATGAGCAACTCCGAAACCTCGGGTTCCTCATGAACCACCAGTGAAGGTCCGCTCTCCACTATGGTCACCTTCGAACCCATGGCCTCGAAAAAGTGGGCGTATTCAACACCGATATAGCCGCCACCGACAATAATAACGCTCTCGGGCCTCCTTTCCAGTTTGAGGAGGCTCTCGTTGGTGAGGTATTCCAGTCCGTCAAGTCCTTTGATGGGTGGGATAAAAGGCCGCGTACCGGAGGCTATGAATATCTTTTCTCCCCTGATTCTGTTACCGCCTGTTTCGAGAGTGTAGTCCTCCACGAAGCGTCCTTCGCTATGGTAAAAATCGAGATTTCCTTCGCCTTCCAGCGCCTCTTTTATGGAATCACGCCCGAAATTAACGGCCTCTCTCATCCTCTTCATTACTGCTTCAAAATCTATGCCCCTGACAGCGGCCGTTATTCCCAGTTTCTCCGCTTCCCTTATTTCCATCACCTTGTCGGCAGCGCATATGAGCGTCTTGGAGGGCACGCAACCCACGTTCACACATGTCCCGCCTACATCTCCTTTCTCTATGAGAGCCACACGCATATTGTCCGCCAAGGCCTTAAAAACAATCCCGAGGCCGACATCTCCGGCTCCGGTGACCACCACATCATATTCTTTCATCCGACACCCCCTGCGCTTCTTCTGCAAAGAACAGTCATTATCCAGTATATCATCAGGATTTGACTATGCAAGTTAAGGTAGCTGCTCACGTTCGTGACTCTTGTGTTTTTTGTGGCCGTGTGCCATTCATGGTTTTCAGACTTTATTGCGAGTGTCATTGTCTGTATTCGGCCCTCCGCCCCTCACCGAACGAATCAAGAGAAGGCCGGCCACAAAAAAAGAGGCTATGAAAAGGATCGCCGGACGCTGGCTTCCAAACCTCTCTGAAATATATCCGAACAGTAAAGGCCCGACAACGGCCGATGATTTCCCCACAAGGGAATATACTCCGAAATACTCGCTTTCATGGCCTGCGGGTATGAACTGGGTAAAGAACGCACGGCTTGCGGCCTGCACCGTTCCAAGCCCCAGGCCGGCCATCCCGGCAAGGACCAGGAAATACATCTTCTGACGGACAAAAAAGGCGGTGACAGCCACAACAGACCAGAGCACCAACGACAGCATCACTATTCTTTTCGGACCTGTCAGGTCTATGGGCTTTGCAAGAATGAACGATCCCGCCAGGGCGCTGAACTGGACCAGTATGTAGAGGACAATCAGTTGCCCTACCGTAAATCCCAGGGTAGTCGCAGCAAATATGCTCGAAAACACTATTACTGTGTTGACGCCGTCCTGGTAGATGAGAAAAGCGAGCAGGAATTTACGCACCTCCCTGCCTCTCAAAATAGTCCTGAGTGTATTCCAGGCGTAAGTCCCTCCCTTTATCGCTCCGTCTCTGACCGACGCGCCGGTCTTACGATCCGGCGGGAGGAACATGAAAGCGGGCATCGAAAAAGCCAGAAAGAAGAGAGAGACCATCAACCACGTCCCGTGATAATTACCGCCCCTCACAAGTGGAACAGCCATAAGCAGCGACAAGATGGAGCCTGCATAACCCAAACCATATCCCCAGCCCGATACCCTTCCCTGGCGTTCCCTGTCCGCGATCTCCGGCAGGAAGGAATTGTAAAAAACCAATCCTCCCTCCATGCCGATATTTGCCACTGTAACAAGGAGGAAGCCCGTGAAAACTGCCCCCTTTCCCAGAAAAGAAAAGCCGGCCACCGAGAACGCACATAACAGCGTATAGAAGAGAAGAAACCTCTTTCGCCTGCCGCTGTAGTCAGCGATTCCACCGAGAAAGGGCGAAGTAAGAGCCACAAAGGCCATGCTGGCCGATATTGCCCTGCCCCACCATAAATCCCCCTGGCCGGCGCTGTTTCCGGCGATAACCGAGACATAATAAACGGGAAATAC
>Ga0315550_1000944_pt1 | contig 17927 bp, 11 predicted proteins | sample SalMarSW160190MG_2_FD_203100 | JGI IMG/M metagenome (GOLD analysis project Ga0315550, IMG submission 203100) | Salt marsh sediment microbial communities from the Plum Island Ecosystem LTER, Massachusetts, United States - Salt Marsh Sediment SW1601-90 ... | reverse complement strand
TAACTTATTATATAAACAACATCAAAAATATTTATCAAACCATCTCCATTGGGATCACCGCACGAACCCACAATGTCCATCATGCCCACCCAACATTCACTATAATCACCACAGCAGTCGGTTACTCGAATCGTGAAATAATTGATGCATCCTTCATCGAGAGAATCCGGAAAATATTTGAAGTAACCGGTGCTATCGATACTGTACGAGCTATACGGCTCGCACCCGCAGGGATCTCCCAGGGCATTGATACCGGTGGCGGAATCACAGAAGGCTTCATAGTACAGGGCACTATCGGGGGCGTCAGGATCCACAGAATGAAAGCTGTGAAGTGTATCATCATACTCATAGCTAACAGGCAGGATTTTACCGCACTCGCCATACATAAACGGTGGATCATTTGCCACATAGACTGAGAAGGTACATTCCATACCGCTGGGATACGGATTAAATACAATATATACCCCTACTTCGAAAGTCTGCAAACCGACATCGGTGCAATCCGGCGTGAATGTAAACCTGGCTTGACCATTGGGATCATTGGTGGAATCGGTTACGATAAAGCTGGCATGACCGGTGGGGTCATCAAGATGCGAAAAATAGGTACTTTGGTTACTAATTGCGGCCGTCGTTAAAATAAGTTCATATGTTTCATTCCAATGTACTGTATCGACCGATGTTGGACAATCAACAAAATATGCCCATCCGCATAGGCAGGCGTTTACGACTCTGCAAATTTCATTGAATGAAGGTGATGGATTTTCAAACATCCAATCGTAGGCGTTATTGACGGCATCTCCACTATCGATACAGAATTGGCCCAAATAACTGCTCGGGCCTGCAATACCGGGTATTTCAACATCGAATAGGTGCATTACCCCGCCGGACGGCAGGTGAGGTGGATTGAAATCGATACCGGAATAATTGAAAAGATCTCCCGGGCGATCGCCGCCTGGGGCCATATTGGTCAAATTGCCGTCCCAGCTTTCGCGATAATCTGCAAATGCGCCCATATCCCAGATATCGTCGAATTCTGAATCGCGAACCAACGTACCGGTGTCCAACAGAGCAGTTACACTGGCTGTGCCATAGAATAAAAATGGTGAGGACCAACTAAGTCTATTTTCGTCTCCGGGCGCAAAAGAGGCATAAAATTCGATCGTGAATGGGACCCTGGGGAGAATTGTATCGGCGCCAGAACCATAGACGCCCAAACCGGATACTTCAGTATATATCGTTAATCCATAAGCCCGCCCCTGAGCCAGCAGGAGTAAAAAAACTACAGATATCGAAATAACCTTTAAGTATTTCATTTCGCCCTCCAATGCCGGATAAGAATATATCCTGTATGCTTACCAATACAATATACGACTATTCATAATCGTGTCAAGATAAATGTGTGGAGGCAAATCCACGATATCTAGGAACAAATTCTCTGTCAAATCTAACCATTGAGTGCAAAATACCGGACAAAAAAGATTCGTAAAACAGGTTGACAGAATTAAACAATTTCGTATATTTCATTAAAACATAAATGTTTACACCCAGATTCTTCATTGATTTGCGGGATTGATTTTGAAATTAATAAATATCCAATAAAATCTGGAGGAAAGGATGAAGGTTTTTCTAACTGTCTTTGCTTTCTTAATAATTTTAATCAGCCCGGTTTTCGCTGATCAACCGAGTGAGGACTTTTTTGTCCCGGCTCGTATTTCAGCCGAAGCGGCTCTTACCCAGCTCAGGATAGAGACACCGGAAGTTCAGGTATATAAACTGAGCCAACGGGTCACACGGATTTACGGTCATGCCTTCGGGTTCGGTTCCAGCCCGGAAGCGACGGCCGAGCAATTCCGGCTCAATCACGCGGGCGTTCTGGGGGCCGACGCGGCCGATTTACGCCCCATCAGTCTTCTCAATGATAGTCGACATACGCAGCCGATGATGTATAATCCGGCGACCGGCGAGTACAAATTCACGCTGGTTTACTATACGCAATATCGCGATGATATCCCGGTTTTTCGTTCCGACCTGCGATTGCTGGTTCGTAACGAACCGGATTACCCGCTGGTGCTGGCCAGTTCGGCATTGCGTTACCTGGGTGATTTCAGCGTCGCCGATAAAAATAATGTCAATTTCGATCTGGGCAAAAGCGCGGCTCTGGCTGAATTCCCGTCGCTGACGGATTTCACAAAAAGCAGAACCGTAATCTGGGCCGGCTATAATGACAAAGATGCCGAGCCGCGGCTGGCGCTTGAGTTTACCGGTTACGATGATGAGCCGGAGCGATGGTTGTTTGTCACCGATGCCTCGACGGGAGAAATCCTCTATAAAGAGAATCAAATTATTTTCGAGGATATTACCGGGCATGTCAAGGGTAATGCTACACAGGGCACGGCGGCGGATTTTTGCGAACCGGAAGCTATAATGGCCCTGCCTTATACGCGCGTCAATATCGGCAGTACGGTTGCCTACGCCGATCATAAAGGATATTTCGTGATTTCCAATCCGGGAGTCGATTCGGTTGTCGTTGAATCGCGCATCTGGGGACAATTTTTCCGTGTTTATAATAACGGCGGCAGTGATGCCCTTTTGGTGGATACGGTTCTTCCGCCCGGTCCGGTCGAGTTCGTACATAACTCCCTCAACAACAGCGAATTCAATCGTGCGGAAGTCAACGCCTATGTCTATACCAATATCATTCGCGACATGTGCCTGATGTATGTACCTAATTATCCGGGAGTTTCCACGCAATCCAATTTTCCGGTTTATGTGAATCGAAACGACGGTTATTGTCCCGGCAACGCCTGGTATGACGGCTACGAACAATCACTCAATTTATGCCGCGCTTCCAGCCCGTATCCGAACACCGCCTGGCAATCGGTAATACATCATGAGTACGGTCATCATTTTGTGAACATGGCCGGAAGCGGTCAGGATCAGTACGGTGAAGGGATGAGCGATTGTGTGGCAATTATGTACTCGGATGAATCCGGTCTGGGTTTCGGTTTTTACGGCGATTGCGATACGCCGCTGAGGGATGCGGATAATAATATGCAATATCCGTGCAGCGGTGAAGCGCATGCCTGCGCGGAACTTCTTTCCGGCTGTATATGGGATTTACGCAACGAACTTCTTATGTCGCTTCCAAGCAGCTACAAGGATACGTTGAGGAATCTGACTTTCCATTCGATTCTCCTGCATACCGGTTCAATGATTACGCCCCAGATTACGATCGATTACCTGACGCTCGACGATGATGACGGCGATATCGACAACGGGACGCCGCACTATGCTGAAATCTGCACCGCCTTCGGCAGTCATAACATGGATTGCCCGGAGCTGACGCCGATCTGGTTTGAGTATCCGGAAGGTCGTCCTGAAATCGTCACGCCCAATTTAATAAATACTTTCAGTGTCATTGTCCATACCGGTTCCGTCGCACCGGTCGGCGGGAGCGGCGAATTGCACTATTCTATCGATGGCGCGCCCTACACTATAGGGACCATGACCGAGACATCGCCCAATGAATACGAAATTACGCTGCCCGCTGTCAGCTGCGGCAGCAAAATAGACTGGTATATCCTGGCGGAGGCAAGCGGCTTCGGGATAATATATGATCCGGCCGACGCCCCGGCGACGGCATACAGAGCTGTCTCGGCAACCGAGGCGGTGACGGTCTTCAGCGATAATTTCGAGACCAACCAGGGCTGGACAGTTTCGGGCAGTGTTTCCGCCGGCGCCTGGGAGAGAGGCACACCGGTTGGCGGCGGGGATCGCGGCGATCCCCCGACCGATTTTGACGGTTCGGGGCAATGTTATCTGACCGGCAATACCGACGGCGATTCCGACGTCGACAACGGGACGACGATTCTTACTTCACCGACGATTGATCTGTCGGAAGGTGATGCTTCGATTCATTACGCGCGCTGGTATTCCAATAATTATGGGGCCGACCCGAATAACGATGAAATGAATATTTACGTTTCGAATAATAACGGTTCCAGCTGGACGCTGGTCGAAACGGTCGGGCCGGTCGAGCAGGCCAATGGTGGCTGGTATGAACATACTTTTGTGGTCAGTGATTTTGTCACGCCGACGGCAACCGTCAAGGTGCGGTTTGACGCCTCCGATCTCAATTCCGGCTCGGTGGTTGAGGCGGCGGTCGATGACTTTACGGTCACGTCGTATCGCTGCGGCAGTGAGCCGGTTATCATAACCGAATCACTTCCCGACTGGACGGCGGGAATGCTCTATTCGCAACAACTGGAGGCAACCGGCGGCGTCGGTGAAATGACCTGGACCGATAAATATCTGGATCTTGTCGGAACCGGTTTGACATTATCGGCGACCGGATTGGTTTCGGGGACACCGCTTGAGGCCGGGCCGGTCAGCTTTACCGCGGTGGTTACCGACGAGGCCAAGGCCTCCGCGGAGAAAGAATTCAACTTTACCATTAATTCCCACGTTGCCGTGACAACCGATGCTTTGCCGGATTGGACCGTCGGGCAGACCTATTCGGAGCTTCTTGAAGCCAGCGGCGGAACACCGCCGATCAACTGGAGCGACCGCGACAATGATCTTTCCGGGACCGGATTGGCCCTGTCTTCCGATGGAACGCTTTCGGGAGTGCCATCGTCGGATGGTGCGATCAGCTTTACGGCCCGCGCCGGCGATATGACGGGTGATTATGACGACAAGGGTTTGAGCTTCACCGTCAATCCCGCGGTCGACATAACGACCACGACCCTACCAGATGGTACTGATGGAACGGCCTATTCCGAACAACTGGAAGCGGCCGGCGGAACCGGCAGTAAAACATGGACCGATAAAAACGGCGATTTGAGCGGAACCGGACTGACGTTGTCGACATCCGGTCTGCTGTCCGGGACGCCGAACGATACCGGGACCATCAGCTTTACGGCTCAGGCCGAGGATGTAACCGGCAGCAGCGACGAGCAGCTTTTGACGGTGACGGTAGGCCCGGCCTTTATATGCGGCGATGCCAATGCCGACCTGGCAATTAATATTTTTGACGTCACATATATAATTACCTATCTGTACCTCGAAGGGCCGCCACCACTTCCCCCGGAATCGGCCGACATAGATAACAGCGGCGAGATAAATATCTTTGATGTTACGGGACTGATTAATTATCTGTACAATGGTGGTCCGGATCCGGTCTGTCCGTAAGTGGCGATTTGGATAAAAATGAAGGGGGATGGAGTTTTTAAGTCCATCCTTCTTTATTTTGTACAATTATCAGGTCATTATTTATGGGCCGCCGCGACCAATCGTGCGGCCTTATGATCATAGGGATCACCGACTAGATTACCGAAAATGTCGACACGTTTAAAACCGCTTTCGGTAAGCAGGGCTTTGAGCTCCGCGGCGGCATACAATCGCAAATCAAGCTCTTCCACTTTCTGTCGCCCATCTTTGATCAGTATCCACTTGTTGTGAACACGGCTCCAGTTATCGAGTAAAGCTCTTTCCTCCAGCATCATTATCCCGTCGAATTCGACCCAATCGCGGGGGCAGAAATTGCGGGCGAGGACTTCTTTTCCGATTAAGTCCAAAAGAAAAACGCCGCCCTTTTTAAGAGAAATGTAGGTGTTACGAGCGACTTTATAATCGTCTTTTTGGTCTTCGAAGAATCCGAAGGATGTAAAAAGATTGATGACGGCATCAAACCTGTTTTGGCGGCAAAATTTTCTCATATCTTCCAGAACAAATTCTATCTCCAGTTTCTCTTTTTTGGCCTTGGCCTTGGCCTTTTTTAAATATCGCGGTGTTATATCCACGCCGGTAACCGAAAAACCGCGGCGCGCCAGTTCGAGTGAATGGCGGCCGATCCCGCAGCATAAATCCAGAATTCGACAGCCTGATCTCAGGTTGAGCAGAGCCATTATTTTATCGATTTCATTGGCGGCATTGGAAAGGCGCTGTTGTCGAAACAGCACCGGTTCGACGTTTTTCCAGAATGTATCCCGTTCGTGCCAGGCTTTCTTTTTTTCCATTGTTTTTCTCCCGGAATATATCACTTAATCATGGACTATAGATTTTCCAATCTTTCCCGATACAGCTGGCCTATTTCCGCACCCAGAATAAAAACTATGGCGGTATAATAAATCCAGAAGGCGATCACCACAATAAGTACATAGGCGCCGTAAACCATTTTTAATGTGACGACATTGGCCAGATAAAAGCCGAATAATTGTCGCGCCGATTCCCATAAAATAGACGCGGCCAGGGCGCTGACAAGAACCACCTTTGGATTCATTTTTTTGTATGGAATCAACCAGTATATGATTAAAAAGGTCATAAGGATAAGTAAAAAGGAAACGACGGCAAGGGCCAGATCGGAAAAAAAGCCGAAACTGATAGTCCCGATAAAAAAGAAGTCTTCCGCCAGTCTTTTCGCTGCTTCCAGAAGCGGCAGAATCGCGATGGCGAGAAGAAAATAAAGAGCCACCGCTATAACCGCAAGGAAGTCGCGGAGTTTACCGATCAGGACCGGTTCATCCCTTTCAACTTTATATATGGTATTCAATATGGTCCGCATACCGCTGAACAGGCTGGTCGAGGCGAAGAATAGTCCGATCAGTCCGATTGCGCCGGCCAGGTTCTTGAAGACCTTAAATTCATCCACCCGCATGAATACTTTTTCCTTGACAAAGGAGGCGTAATTTTCGTACGGAATCGCGCGATCGATAAAAGTCTCGATTTCACCGGCTACCGACGGTTTTTCTAGGATAACGCCGAGCAGAGAAAAAACGATCAGGATCAGAGGCATGATACAAACAAAGAGAGAGAAAGCCAGGCCCCCGGCCATAAGAAAGATGTGATGCCGGCTGGCCCGATTATAAATACCGCCGATATAATGCCGGAGGAATTCTTTAATCCAGCGTTTATCGAATAGTTTTTTTGAATGGCCGATAATTCGTCCGACAAAAAGCTTTGCCTTATTGATACCCCGCTTCATTATTTACATCCCATACGCTCTAAATCCGCAAAAAACGTTAGCCGGATGATTCGGATTTGGCCGACGCCATCAAGACGTGCAAAGGTGACGCCTCGCCCTTTTTATCTTCACCCATATATACTGTTACATGAGGGTATGGTATCTCGATACCTTTCTCATCGAATTTTTTCTTCAGGCGCAGATTAAAGGCTCGTCCGATACGCCACTGCTGAATCGGTTTGGTTTTAATGCGCGCCTTAATTATTACGGCCGAATCGGCGAATTTATCCAGCCCCAGAATCTCGATTGGCTCCAGAATGTCTTTTGCATACTCCGGATCCTTGCGGAATTCGTTGTCGACGTCCTTTATGACTTCGATGACTTCTTCCGCGTTTTCCCGATAAGCCACGCCGATATCGAAAACATAATAGGAAAAATCTTTGGTCATGTTTATCACGACATCAATGTGACCGTTACGTACGAATTGGACGTTTCCCGAAAGATCGCGAAGAATCGTCATCCTCAGGTTGACCTTTTCGACCAAACCACCCTGGTCGCCGATTTGAACGACGTCGCCGACACGAATCTGATCCTCGAGAATAATAAAAAAGCCGCTGATGATGTCCTGTACGAGTTGCTGGGCACCAAAGCCGACCGCCAACCCGACGATACCGGCGGCGGCGATTATGGGCCCGATTTCTATCCCCAGCTCGCCCAAAATAGTTACAACGGCGACACCTATAATAACCACGCTGAGAATATATCGAATAAGGGAGTTAAGTGTTTTGGCTCGTTTTTGAATTTCTCCTTCCAGCCGGGATTCGTTAAAACGAGCGAAAATTCTTTTGGAAAACAGGGAAGCCAGTTTCAAGGCAACAACGGCGATAATGATAATCAGAAGTATCCTGGCGCCGCTCGTGATAAGCCATTGAAGACTCTGATCAAACAAATTTTCGATATTCATAATTATCTCCTTTTATAATGTAATAAATATATCATAATAACCCGATTCTCATTTATTATCGCAACTCGCCGAGAATATATATTTTATTATTATATAGAAATAAAAAAACCCGGCTTTGTCCAGCCGGGTTTTTGTTTATTTCGTTCCGGACTCTTTACATTTTGTTGCCCAGCGAGAATTGAACGCCGACCGCCAGTTGTAATAATTCAAATGTAACGTCGCCAAAAACAATATGAAATCTCGGTGAACCGTAGATATATACTTTATCCGAAACCATCTTGCGGTATAAAACACCGGCATTGAGTCCGAGTTTCATGCCGCCATAGTCGTATAATCCGGCTCCGCCACTCAGGAAAAACGCCGATTCATCATCATAGCTCATGGCATAAAGGCCGTTGGCAAGAATAGAGAGTTTGGTACTGCTGGCACCGCCGGAACCGGTATATGCACCGAATGGACTTGTCGTTTTGGATTCGACACTACCGCCATAGTGCTGGAACATCAATTCACCGCCCAGCATTATCTTTTCTTTCAGTCCGTAATAAAAGGTCCCGCCGAAGCCTATTCCGGCGCTGCTTGTAACCTTGAAATACTGATCTTCATAATCTTTAAAAATATCGCCCATCCCAAATGCATAGCTCAAATAGGCCCCGGCCATCATTTGCCCGGTTAAATCATAAAATTGAGCGATTGCTGATGGCATTGTTATAAGGAAAATAGCACAGATTGTGATTAAAAAACGCTTCATTCTTTTTTCCTCCTGATATCCTTTTTTTGATTGTATTCCCGATTAAAATATCCGCCTGTCAAAGCATCCACGTAAAATAAATCGGCAACCACCTCCTTCACAGAATCCTTGGCCTTAATTTTCGTGAAATTTATGCATTTTCAAATAATTTTGTCAAGCAACATTAATATTAAATTCCCCGGATTATTTTCGCCGATAAAAATGCCGCCGGGCTGATACCGCCCGGCGGTCTTGCTTTTCGGTCTGCCGGCACAAAAAGATTTCAGATTCGTTTGTTTTTTAATGACAATTATATCACTCCGTCACATTTATCAGTACGACAACGCTATCGGAAGCAGGATTGGCGGTGGCAATGTCATTTAAACCGTCCTGGTTGAAATCGCCGACGGCAACATCCTGCGGATCATTGCCGGCCGCATAGCCCGTTTTGTTATCGCCCGGAAACGTCCCGGTGCCGTCATTCAGCAATACGGTAATATTGTGCGTGGTCAGATTCGTAATAACCAGATCCATCCAGGTATCATTATCGAAGTCGCCTGATTTTATTGAATAGGGCCCGAAGCCCGCGTCATAATCGGTTGCCGCCTGAAAAGTGCCGTCTCCATTACCCATCAAAATCGAGACCGTGTTTGAACCATTGTTGGTTACGGCCAGATCAATATTGCCGTCCTTGTCATAATCGGCCGAAGTCAAACCATAGGGATAACTGCCGACGGAATAATTAACGGCGGGGTCGAACCTGGCTGAGTCTTCATTATAGATTAAAATCGAAACATCACTGGAATAAAGATTGGCGCTGGCAATATCGCTATGGCCGTCATCATCAAAATCGGCTGTCAATATGACATACGGCTCATCGCCAACCGTGTATCCTGTCATATTACCGGCCGGGAATGTGGCGTTACCGTTATTTCGCATTACCCGGACGCTGTCTCTGGTATAGTTACTTATGGCCAGATCGGCCAGGCCATCACCGCTGAAGTCGGCTGATATTATTGACGAAGGCGGGACGGTGCTGCCGGTCGCATACTTGGCAGGTGCATTGAACTGGGCGAAAGCATTGGCCCTATTGGTCAGGACGGATATGACATAAACGATAGAAGTACCAACCGTATCTTTGTAATAATTGGACACCGCCAGATCAAGATAGGTATCGCTATTGAGATGAGCGGCAACAATAGAATTAGGATGCAAGCTGGCCCGGTAATTGATAGTGCCTGTCGTGATAAAACTCAATGAGTCGGCCAGGCCTCTGTTGCGCAGAATCGTAACATTGTTCGATAGTTCGTTGGCGACAGCCAGGTCGAGATGGGTGTCGTTATTAAGATCGGCCGCGATTATTGCAACCGGTTTGTCACCCACCTTAAATTTGACGGGAGCGGCGAACCGTGACCACAACGTCGAGTCGACATATAAATTGGAAAATTGCGAAGGGTTCCCTTTATCATCTTTTGTTTTGAGAGCAAAAGTATAGACGGTATTGTATTTTAAGCCGGCAACCTTGAATGTATCGGGCGTCCCCGAAATATTCGGAGTCGGTTCACCGGTGACTTGCGTGGCCGAACTCCAGATGAAGGCGGTCGTATCGGTTATGGCGCCTTTCATATACCTTATATCGTAAGATGTGGCGGTAGTGTAAATGCTGTCATCACCCGGCGAAGTCCATGTTAGAGTGATTTCGGTCGTAGTTTTCAGCAAAGGATCCAGAACGGTCAGATCATCAATGGCCGCGAGCGGACGTGTCGTGGCCGACGCAATATTTGATATTGCCGACATATTATTCACTTCATCCGTTGCCCTGACCGCAAAATAATAGGTTGTCCCGGAATTCAGGCCGGTTATTCTTAAAGTCTGATTAGACCCCGGTGTTTCAGGCGTAACTATTCCGGAATACAATTTTGCCGAATCCCAGTTGGCTTCGGTTATGGTTGCCGTATCATATCTGATTCTATATTGATTTATCGTTCCCGACATACTGTCGTCTCCCGGCGCCGTCCATGAAAATGAAATAAAGCTGATGGCGGAATCCAGGATAGTCAGGTCGGTAATGGTTGCGGGAGGAATCGTGTCGTTATCCGTAAAACCCTCGGCGATGTTTGAAAATGGCGCCATATTGCCGACCTCATCGACGGCGACGACATTAAAATAATATCTGGAATTCGGTTCGAGCCCCGAGACAAAAAGGCTTTCGGCACTTCCGGCAGGACCGGGCGTGGGGACATTTCGAACAAGCTGCGCCGTTTCCCAGGTTGTGTCGGTTACCGTATCTTTGAAATATGCGACCCCATATGCGGTAGCCCGGCCGACGTTGCCGTTATCGCCGGGAGCCGTCCATGTCAGTTTCAGGCTGGTTGTCGTCGAGTCCCCCGCAGCCAGATCGGTGATGCCGGCCGGAGCCACATAATCCGGGCCGGGCCAGTTCGGTTTTTCTTCGCTGCAGGACCAAAATATAAAGGACAGGACTATAAGTGGAACAGTAAGCTTTTTTAACACAGCAATCCTCCTTGCCTGGTTGCCAATTTTTTTCTATTTAATTTGCCCCGCAAGATATACAATGATACCCAAGCCTGTCAAGCGAATTTGGCCAAAAATGGGTCAGGCTAAAACCCGCCGATATTTTATATTTCACTGTCATAACTTTTGGCACAAAACAATATTTCCGCCAATAAAATCGACGTCGATTATATCGATTTCGTTCAAACGGATTAACAAACGGGGATTAAAAATAGAGGAAATATCGGCAAGGGAAGCACTCCTGAAAATCCGTCTCGAGCAAATCTTGCCTTGACAGAATTCAATATTAATGTATAATTAATTGTATAAATTATGCTTACGCTTAATAAAGCGACTGACGGCAGAAAACTGCAGACCGGTCCCCCCATGGAGAACCACCGAGCCATATAGTATGGCGATTACTTTGCCGGCCGATAATATGAATTAAATTGGTAATAATTTGCAAGTATAAACAGCTTCGAGGTGATTTGATGAGTTTCCATTTGACGGTAAAAAAAATATTTCTATTGGCTGTTACGCCTTTGACTTTGATCGTCGGTTTTCCCGGTTGGGCGAGCACCGGAAGTCCCCTTTTGATTGAACATACGGTTGAGTTTTCGGCGGATGCTCTATCGTTCGATAAAATACAGAATTATGATATAGTTCATTTAAAGGAGCGGAGCTATTTCAATCAGGTCGGCAAGCCGATGCTGCCGATGAAGATGATTAAAATCGCTTTGCCGGAAGGAATGTCGGTCGAAAGGCTTCGGGTTATCAGTAAGGATTATCAGGATTTGAATGGTGAATTCGATATTTTCCCCTCCCAGCCGCCGCTTGAAATTGATCAGGATGATGCCAACCTGACTTTTGTTGCCCCGGAGCCGGAAGTGTATAGTTCGTCTCAACCTTATCCGGCCGTGGCTGCGGAATTTATTCGTCAATCGGACCTGGCCGGGCAGGCGATGGCCGAGGTATCAATCTACCCGCTGCAATATATCCCGAGTGAGAAACGACTCAGGTTGTTGACGAAGATTACATTTGTTCTGGAAGGCTCGGACGGTTATCGATGCGGAGATTATCTGCCGGCCAATACTTCAGAAAATACCCGGGAGATGTATTTGCGGAGATTGCAGGAGATGGTAGATAACAAGGAAGCCGCGCTCCCGGCCAAAGCGCCTGACGGTTTGAAAGTAACGCGGTCGCTTCCCTCGGAAACACCGTTTGACCATGTCATAATTACATCATCGGCCAACGCCCCTTATTATCAACCTCTGGTGGACTGGCACTGTAAAAAAGGGCTGCTCGATACGATTATAACCACCGATTTTATTTATGCCAATTATTCGGGCGCCGACGAAAAGGAGAGAATCAGGAATTTCATAATCGATGCACACGAGAACTGGGGAACGATGTACATCCTGCTGGGTGGCGAAATGACAACCATACCTTTTGCCTATCGGGAATATGAAAATACCAGTATTCCCAGTGATGCCTATTATGCCGACTACGATGATGATTGGGAATATGAAGTTTATCTCGGACGGATGACGGCGGAAGGTGCGATCGAAATAAACCGTTTTGTTAACAAAGTATTGGAATATGAAACCAATCCGCCCCTTCTGAATTATCCCCTTAATGTGACTTTATTGGGTATGGACCTGACGACGTCATGGGAACCACCATATTATACCCTGACACGGGGCGAGGATATGAAGAAGTATATCGAAGAGGAACTTGTCCCGCCGCGATTCGGGATAACGCCGATTTATGACACGCAAAGCAGCAATCATCGCGATGATTTTATTGCGGCCCTCAATAATGGCCAGAATGTGGTGAATCATTGCGATCACGCCAATTATTCGGTTATCTGCACCGGTGACAGGAATCACAACTGGTGTTTTTATACGGGCGATGTTTACAATCTGGTAAATTATCACAAGTATTGCAATATCTATTCATTGGGATGTTATGCCAATCGGATGGATATTGAAGATGCCATCTCGGAGCATTTTATATTCGGAACCGATTCGACCGGGGGTGTTTCCTTTACGGGTAATACCCGCAGCGGCTGGTTTTATGTCGGCGATCCGTTCAGTCTGTCATCGGATCTGGATGTTAAATGGTGGGCGGCCCTTTTTAATTATAACTGGCATAAATTGGGCGAGGCTCTGGCCTGTTGCAAGAGTATGAGCAGCGTTGAATCGCAATTTCCATTTTGCGAATGGACTTTAAACCTTCTCGGCGAGCCGGCTATGCCGATCTGGTCGGACCTGCCGTTGTCGATGAATGTTACGTATCCGACCGACATTGAAGCTCTTCCGCAGGAGTTTACGGTGCATGTTGAAAAGGCCGGAGCCATAGCGATAGAGAATGCTTACGTATGCCTCTGGCTGAACGATGATATTTATGAACGCGGCAATACCGACGCCGGGGGTAATATTACATTTGATATTGCACCAACCAGTGTCGGGACGATGTATGTCACCGTTACGAAACAAAATAAATTACCATATCAGGGCCAGGCGACGGTGTCCGGAAATATTCCGCCGACCTGCCATGTTCCCAACGATACGGTGGTTTTCCAGTGCGTTCCGGCTGCAATAAGCCTGCCGGTGGGATGCACCGACGATGACGGCAACCTTGAATCCGGTCCCGAGCTGGTTCGGGGTCCGGGCGAGATTGTCGGCAGTAACTGGGAATATGCGCCGTCGATAGATGACGACTCGGTCGCAGTGACCATCAGATGCACCGACTCGTCGGGATTTTTCTGCGAAACGACCTTTATTGTATATTTCGACTTTAATGATTTGCCGGTATGTAATGTTCCCGATGATACGACAATCACGCAGGTGGCACCGATTACCGAAATCAGCCTGCCGGTTTCGGCCGATGATGCCGACGGCAATCTTCTTGATGGTTTTGTTATCAGCGGGCCGGGGACATTGTCCGACGGTCACTGGAATTACACGCCAACCAATGATGAAATAATAGATGTATCGGTTCGATTCGATGATGAATGCGGCGCCTATTGCGAGAAATCGTTCCAGGTGACATACGATGTCCATGCCTGCGGCGACCCCAACGCCGACCTGGAAGTTAATATCTTCGATGTCAGCTATTTGATAAGCTACCTGTATCTTGAAGGCCCGGCTCCCGATCCGATGCTGACCGGTGATCCCAATGGTGACGGAATGATAAATATTTTCGATATCACGTTCATTATCAACTTTTTATATACCGGCGGACCGGCCCCGGTTTGCCCGTAGAAAAGCAATCAATTGATGTTCCAGGGATGGCGACGGCCATCCCTTTTTTATTTTGTATCGTCGAAAATCCGATACGGGACAGGAAAGTCATAATAGTATCCGGACTTGACATTGACTATTTAATCCGATAAAATAATTCACCAACTAAAACCGAATACAATGACAGCAATAGAGCAATAATTGCGGGCTAATATCTAATGTTTGATAAAAAGCAGGTAAGAATACAGATCGGTTTGTTATTGGGACTGGCAGCGATTCTAAGGGTTGTGTATTTTGTTCTGACTTATTCGCATCTGGGTGATGGCGGTCTCTGGACCGTATTTTACGATACCGACAAATACCGGCTGGCGGCGTCGCAAGTACTTTCCGAATATACGGCGGCGGCAGGGACCGAGGATTATCTTTTTCTGGTCGGGCCGGGGTATCCGGTTATGGTGGCCGCCCTTCGGATATTATTCGGTTCCGGTGCCGTCTATGTTTGCATGCTCAGCAATATTGCGGGTGTACTGGCGCCGATTCTTGTCTATCTAATAGCCTTAAATTTGAGATTACCGAAAACAGTGGCATTTATAGCGGGAATTATCGGGGCAATATCGACGACATCGCTGGCCCTGAGCAGTGCCATCCTCAGCAATCAGCCGTTTTTCGCCCTGATGGCTGCCTCGCTGCTTTGCTTGATTATTGGATTAAACGGGCGAAAATATATCTGGTTTATCGTTTCCGGTTTGATTGCCGGAATGGCCGTTTACTTTCGGGGGACAGCACAGTTCTGGTGGCTGGCTCTGATTTTTATCGCACTGGCGATACCGATAAAGGATCGATTTAAATCAAGGCTGGATTTATTGAAAAAAGCCTGTATAAGCTCGGGTATAATCTTGATCTTTATTCTGGCCTGGTCGGCGCGAAATTATTTTGTCCACGATGTTTTTGTTTTCAGCGGTAATGCCGTTCAGTCGGCCCGAATATATCTGGCGGCAAAGGCGGTGGCCGACCACACTGAGAATGCCGGAGTGCTTGATATTCGTCAAGAATGGTCCGATGAGGACGATGAGTTTTTCGGCCCGGAAAAACCGACAGCGGGGCAGCAATATGCTCGAGCAATTCACGCTGGTTTTCAGAAACCACCCGGGGTGGATCGTAATGGCCTATTTTGCGATAGTCAAGGGGAATATTCTGGCCGGGAATCATCTTCCGTTATCGCAAATACCGGCATTGAACGGATTGTGGAGACGGCTAATTCTCATTAATGGCAAGTGGTTGGCCCACCTTATCTTCTATCTGACTTTGCTGGGACTGCTGTTTTTAATTATTGACCGGCATTATCTTAGTTCTGTAATACTGGGGACTTTTTACGCTTATTTTACGCTGGTAACCGGTTTCAGCTTCTGGCAGGGTTCAAGACTGTATTTTACGACTGAAATCGCCTCGTCTATTTTTGTGGCATATGCAGTCTATCGGATCTGGCGGTTTTCGGGGATAATTATCATTAGATTACGACGACGACTCGGCCAATCCCTCTGATTTCCTTATAAAGAGGGCAAATTTCGGGTAAGATTGGAAGATAATTCTCACCAATGGAACTTTTATTATCGTATTATGTTTACAATAATAAAGAAGACAATAATAGTCCAATATAAGCATGAAAGATAATTCTTAAATAAAATGTAAAAGCCTAAGACAGGAGACAGAATCATGAGAAAAGTTGCAACTCTAAGTTTGACAATCATTTTGGGCGCAGCCTTTATGCTGATGCCGTCGGTGGCTACCAGTTGTGGTGGCGGAGGTAAAATCGGTTTTAAGGCGAATTCGTGTGGGGCCAAGGCTGAGACCGTTACAGCCGAGAAAACGTCCGCATCGACGAAGGATGCCGGACTGGCATTGGCCACTTTCAGCGTTAAGGGCATGACCTGCGGTGGCTGTGAGGCGCAGGTTAGCAAGACTCTGAAAGGATGTGAAGGCGTATCCGAGGTTGTGGAGGTCAGTCATAAGGATAATACGGCGGTCGTGAAGTATGACCCGAGCAAGGTTAATGCCGACAATCTGGCCGCAACAATAACAAAATTGGGCTATAAGGCCGAGGTTCTGCCGGCCGTCGCCAAGACAACCAAAGAGGCTGCTGAAACTGAAAGTATAAAAACCACGAAGGATATGTAAATGGCAACCATGCCAATCCAATTTTTTGGCCTGGAAACTTACTTCTCATTCGAAGGCGGGGCTTCTCCCCGCCTTTTTAATATATCTTCGATAGAGTATAATATTCGCCGGATGCACGGACGAAAGGCCGATTTGCTAATATAAATTTCTTGACAAAATGGATATAAACGGTATTATATTAGTTAATTGGTACTGCATATATTAAATCTATTTATGGAGGAGTTTTAAGTGAAGAGGTTTTCAGTTCTGTTTCTGGTGATGGTCTTCGGTATGGTCATGATTTCGGCACCGGCTTTTGCGGGACCAGGTTGCGGCATGACAGCGCAGGCAGGCGGATGTGCTAAAGTTTGTGCCAAGGCGTGTATACCCGGCACGACGGTTGACAAAGACAAATGCCAAGATGCGACGCTGGTCATAAAAGGCATGAAGGATAAAGATGCTGAGACCGAGATTACCAGAGCTCTTGCCAAGCAGGATGGTTTTATTTGTGTGCTGGCTATCAATCATGAAGATGGTAACGCCAAAGTCTGTTTTGACGGCGAAAAGATTAATGCTGACAAAATATCGAGCACAATTGAAGGTCTCGGTTATGAGGTAGAGATTGCATCTGCGGGGAAAGGTTGTCCGCCTGGCTGTGACCATAGTTCACCGTTATGCAAGAAAGTTTGCCCGGCCCAAACTTCGAAACAATAGGGAATTAAAGGGACATTACACCAGAAGGCGGGATTTTTTCCCGCCTTTTTTTTGTCTCATCAGATAGAATATATTGTATAAATAGCCGGCCGATAATATATATTAGTTGAAATGCGACTTCTGACGATCATACTCATTATTCTTTTAGTTGTTTATCCTTCCTACGCCGCGAAGTACGCCGGGGAACCGTTTGCACTCGGTGTCGGTGCGCGGCCGCTGGCGCTGGGTGGGGCGGCGGTCGCCGGGCCGTTCGACGGCTCGGCCGCCTACTGGAATCCGGCCGGATTGAATTACCTGAGCGGCCGAAATCTGATGGCGATGCATGCCGAGACATTCGGCTCGCTTCTCAATCAGGATTTTATCGGTTATACCTATAATCGGAATGATACCGGCTATACGATCCGCGCCTACGGTTTTTACCTGTACTATCTCGGCGGCGGGGGAATAAAAATCACCGACTATGATGTCACGCAGCAGCGACCGGTTGTGATTCGGGAGGAATCGCACGGGGATTATCTTCTGGCGGCGTCGCTTTCGGGCAAAGTCTTAAGTAATATAGATGCCGGTGTGACGGTGCGGATTATATACCGCGACCTGGCGACCATAAGCGGTTTCGGCCTGACGGCCGATATCGGGGCGCTCTATAAG